>ERZ807291.1370-NODE-1370-length-39788-cov-8.260589_pt1 | contig 39788 bp, 29 predicted proteins | sample MGYA00521257_ERZ807291 | MGnify/ENA primary metagenome ERZ807291 (study PRJEB31413, sample SAMN03169783) | marine metagenome | biome: Marine; feature: Water; material: Subsurface seawater | place: North Sea | collected 2011-04-28 | depth 1 m m ...
TCAAATGATTCAAATGAGGCAACCCTTTGCCATGTAAACAATCGTATACTTGCAGCAGTTCGCACTCATATTGACCACCACGTTAAGCTTTGTGAAACCCCTTCCCATGGTAAGAGTTGGAAGGAAAAAGGTACATTAACTTTACCTATGCAACACCCTGCCGATCTCATTCAACTTTATGACACCTGCCTGTTATTAACTTACGGCATTCGAAATCGTGGATTAATGGGGATCGGTTCACGGCTTAGCATTGACGGAGGTAAGACATGGACTCCGCCATGGGTAATTCACCAATTTGGTGATAAGGCTGTGGATATTGGATATCCATCAACGGTTTCACTAGACAAGCAGGGCAATCTGTTAACAGCTTTTTATACAGACTATGAACCCACAATTAAAAATAATCCCAATCTGTACCGAGTATTGGCAATGAAGTGGTCATTGCAAGATTGGTTGCCTCCCAAAATTTTTGAGACTATTTTTTAGGAAAATGAACATAGGATTGTGTCATCACAGTTTTAAAATTTTTAGAACTAGCGTGAAATTTAAAAAAAGCGAAAGGCACCGTCCTCCCAAACGGTGCCTTTCAGGATATGCATTCCTTTGATACCTTCATAAAGATATTTTTATGGGATACAACTCTTTTTAAAAATTTAACAAAAATTCATAAAAAATTCATAAAAAATTAAGGTATAACTGAATTTTCTTTTTTACGGGCATTGGGGCCTCTGTAAATTCTGCGCCATTCTTCAGGCATAGGTTCAGGAAAAATCCCGAGTCCTCTTAAAAGCCTTTCAGATAAAAGTTTTTTTGTGAGCTCCTTTATCAGAGGCTTTTGATCTGTTTTATGAAAAATATTAGTTTGTTCTAATGGATCTTCCAGTAAGTCAAATAATTCCCATTCATTGAATTGATGATAATGGATCAGTTTGTATCTATCTGTTCTTATACCGTAGTGTTTTGCTACCATAAACCTATCCGGAAAGTTACTGTGTTCAAAATATACAGTTTGTTTTTCACTATTTGTATTGAAGATTAATTCATGATCCTTTTCTTGGCGGTAATGAGAAGCTTTCTCCTGTAAAAGAGTAGGGTAGATGTCCAGGTTCGATATAAAGGCATCTGTTTTTTTATTTTTGGGGTATCTATCACCTTTGATGATCAAAGGAATTCTCATCGATGGTTCATACATCCAGTTTCCACCAAACCATCCATTCTCACCAACAAAGTTTCCTTTGCATGCTGAGTAAATAAAAGTCCACTCTTTAGAATTTAATTCTCTGTTTATCTGGTCATACAATCTGCCAATATTTTCATCGATAGCACGAATACATCGTAGGTAATTTTTTACAAAGCGTTGGTACTTTAGATTTAATGCATCACTTGTATCACCAGAAAGGCGTGAAAACGCTTCATTTTGAGGACGAATACCTAGTTGCCATGCAGAAAATTGCTCAGCATTTAGTTGGTCATAGATAGTGCCTAGACCTTTACTTAATGGGTTAGTGTCTGATTGTTTTTTTTCATCAGATTCTACAAAAAGATCAGAAGCCAAGTTAAGATTCCCTCTGATCTCAACCTGTTGGTATCTTGAAGCTGGTGCCTTAAATGCATAATCAGCCTTTATTGTTTCTGGCTCTGGAAGCAGTTTGTCGTTATATAATTCAAGGAAACGGATAGGCGGCATCCATGGTTTTAAGGCACCCTGAAATTGTAAGATGACAAAGGCAGGTTGTAAGTTTCCTTTTCTTCTATCAAGCCACAATAGAGTACGATCCGTAATAATATCTGTTGCATGTCCTTCAAGTTCTAGTTTGTTCTGCGAAGAAATTATTTTTGGATTATAACTCTGACTAGAATCCGCCAAAATCTCCCAGTAATCAAAATCCTTGGGGAGTGCCTCGAAGGGCCAGGCTCCAAAGAAAGCTGTCTGGTACCCTGCTTTTTTAAATTGGTGCTGAATAGTTTGGGTTTTGCTAATACCATTTCTTAGTTTTGTTTCAGTCCAAGTTTTACCAGTAAGTATTGAAGCTAAAGTTACTTTTGTTGAGCTTTGTGATGTAAATGCATTTTTAAAATAAATACCATCGGTCGCAATGCGATCAAGGTGTGGGGTTACCTTAAAATCCTTAAATCTTCCACCATAACACGAAATTGATTCGGTGGAATGAGCCTGAGAAAGGCAAAGAAAAATACTCTCCTTGCCTTCAAGTATACTCGTTAAAATCATTGCAATAACGAGAGCACTGAAATTGATCTTACTAAATTTTATCAATAGCTTTTCATTTCAAACATTCTTGGCATATGGTCGAGCTTAATATAGGGGAATAATTATATTATATCTTTTTCAAATTAGACTTCCATAAGTTGATTCATTCCAATAAACGGTGCCGAATAGAGAGATATTATTTTGACTAAATTGAATTGATGTATGTCAGTTATTTGACTAGTTAATTAACTAATGTGTGGAATAGTTGGTTATTTAGGTAAAGGAGTAGCGCAAGAATCATTAATAGATGGTTTGCGTAGGCTTGAGTATAGGGGGTACGACTCCGCAGGAGTTGCGTTTCATGAAGGGGATCGCTTTTCTATGTCTCGTGAAACTGGTAGAGTTAAAAATTTAGCAACAACCGTTCAACAGAACAAGTCCTCTTCTTCCTTAGGGATTGCCCATACCAGATGGGCTACACATGGAGCTGTTACCGTTTCAAATACCCATCCTCATGTAAGCAATGATGGAAAGTTTGTTTTGGTTCACAACGGTGTAATTGAAAATTTTAATACCCTGAAAAAATTTCTTATTGGTAAAGGTATTGAATTTTATTCCGAGACAGATTCAGAAGTTTTATGTAATTTGATTGCCTATCATTATTCCGAACTTGAACCAAGCAATGATCGGTTTGTCGAAGCAGTACGGATGGCTCTTCCGCAGTGCCGTGGTGCATATGGTATTGCTGTTCTTTGTTTGGACCTGCCTGATACGATGATTGGAGCCCGAAGGGGTTCACCATTGGTTGTAGGACTTGGGGAGGAAGCAAATTTTATTGCCAGCGATGCCTCTGCGTTTGTTGGCCGTGCCAAGGAAGCTGTTTTCTTAAATGATGGTGAGCTTGCTATTTTAAAGGGCTCCGAGTTTAGGATCACTACCCTGGAAGGTCACGAAGCTCAAGCGGTGGCTCACCCTGTCGATCAAATATCTGAGGAGGTAGATTTAGGAGATTTTGATTCCTATATGGAGAAAGAAATCTATGAGCAACCTTCCGCTTTAAAAAATACATTGCGGGGGCGATTTGGTGACGATGGCACGACGGCAAAATTAAGTGGTCTGGAAGGGCATGAGGATGAACTCAGAAACTTAGACCGTATCATTTTTGTTGCTTGTGGAACAGCTCGGCATGCCTGCATGGTTGGGGAGTATTTGATTGAACGATTAGCTCGGGTGCCTGTTGAGGTAGAGCATGCATCTGAATTTCGTTATCGAAATTCTCCTAAAGCAGGAAAATCTCTCGTCATTGCGGTTAGTCAATCAGGAGAAACCCTTGACACTTTAGAGGCTGTTCGTGAAGCGAAAACAAAAGGCTTGCTCACTCTTGGTATTACCAATGTTGTCGGATCTTCTTTGGCCAGAGAGACCGATGGTGGCGTCTATCAAAGAGTGGGGCCCGAAATTGGAGTTGCATCGACCAAGGCATTTTCATCCCAGGCTTGTTTATGTGCTATGCTTGGCTTAGCCTTGGGCAGGATGCGAGAGTTATCTCCTATGGACGGGCAGGCAATTGTCACAGCACTGGGCTCCCTTCCTGATTTAGTTGAGGAAGTACTTAAGCAGGGGGAACAAATTCGAGAACTTGCGGTTAAATATTCCAAGGCTGAACACCTTTTATTTCTTGGTCGGCAAAGTTTGTATCCCGTCGCTCTTGAGGGTGCCCTGAAATTAAAAGAAATTTCATATGCTCATGCCGAAGGATATCCGGCAGCTGAGTTAAAGCATGGACCCATTGCACTGATTAACCCGGATTGCCCATCAGTCTTTATTGTCGAAGGCACTGAGCTTTCAGCTAAAACTATTGCCAACATGCAGGAGGTAAAAGCCCGAAAGGGCCCCGTGATTGCAATTGCACCCAAGAGTGTAGAGATCCCTGAAGAGGCAGCTGATGATATTTTTCGCCTACCTGACGCCCATGAAGTGATCCGACCAATTCTAGCCAATTTACCCCTTCAACTTTTTGCTTATCATTTTGCCCGTTTGCGAGGGTTGGATGTAGATAAGCCCCGGAACCTCGCAAAGTCGGTAACGGTTGAATAGCACTTTTTTACCGGTTGTTTTAGGGGAGTTCTTTAAACCTGATAGCTTTTTTCGTTAAGAATGGTTCGATTAGGGAGTAGTACTGCAACTACTCTTAAATTGAGTCTTCTCGTATGAAATCTATTTTGCTCCACTTTCTACTCTTGCTATTTTGGGTCGATGGAGCTGTATGCAGCCTTAAAAAACTGGAATTTAATCGTGATATCCGTCCTATTTTATCCGACGCCTGTTTTCATTGCCATGGACCCGATGAAGCGGACCGGCAGGGCGGGTTGCGCCTCGATTTAGAGGAGTTTGCTTTTGATCCCGGCAAGTCGGGTATGCAGGCAATTGTTCCGGGTGACTTGGATAAAAGCGAAATGATCTTTCGTATTTATTTGCCGGAGGATGACGAAGAGCACATGCCACCGATTGATAGCGAGAAATTCTTAACGAAGGAGCAAAAAAAGACTTTGGAACGCTGGGTTGAAGAGGGGGCAGGCTTTGAGGATCACTGGTCCTTTATTACACCCGTTCGCCCTGAATTTCCTGAAAAAACATCGAACGAGCACCCAGTCGACGCCTTTGTTCTTCATAAGCTTGATGATAAAGGATGGTTCATGCGAAAGGAGGCTGATAAAGAAACTTTATTACGAAGAGCCAGTTTGGATCTCATCGGACTGCCGCCAACTCTTGAACAGCTAGACGCGTTTTTGTCAGATTCTTCTCCTGATGCCTATGCCCGGCTTCTTGACCGCTTGCTTGATTCTCCTCACTTTGGAGAGCGTATGGCATTGGAGTGGCTCGATTTGGCCCGTTATGCTGACAGTAACGGCTTTCAAAGCGATGGCAGTCGGGATATTTGGATGTGGAGGGATTGGCTGGTTGATGCTTTTAACCGCAATCTTTCCTTCGATCAATTTACTATCGAGCAATTGGCAGGTGATTTATTGGTCAACCCCACGGAAAAGCAAGTGATTGCTACTGGTTTCAACCGAAACCACCGCTTGAATGGTGAGGCAGGACGCATTGAAGAAGAGTGGTTTGTTGAGACAGTAATTGACCGCTTGGAAACAACCGGGGCAACCTGGATGGGCCTCACTTTAACTTGTGCTCGCTGTCATGATCACAAGTATGACCCCATCTCCCAAAAAGAATTTTATCAAATGTTCGCCTTTTTTAACTCCGTGGAAGAAACGGGAGTGCTTCATCCCAAGGGAAAATTTGGAGTCAATACACCACCCATCCTTAAGGTGCTAAATGAAAAACAAAAAAAGATTAGAAATAGTTTGGAGAAAGATATCATAAATGCAGCCCAGGAAGTAAAAGCCGCGGAGAAAAAGATGCCACAGGCTTTTGGCGAGTGGAAAGCTAAGCAAAGAAAGGTTATAGCTCAGCAAAAACTGGCAAATATTTGGGAGGTTTTCGAAGAAGAGTCCACTTCCACCAAGCTTGGTAGCCGGCTCTCCAGGCAGGAAGATGGATCTCTTTTAGCTCAGGGTAAAAACCCCAAGGGGGATGTGTATCACTTAAAAGGTCGAACTAAGCTTAAAAAAATTGGGGCTCTGAAAATTGAAGTACTCAAGCATCCATCTCTTCCCAGTGGAGGCCCAGGCCGTGCCAGTAATGGTAATTTTGTGCTCACAGGATTGGAGGCAAAATTTATCTTTGAGGATCAGGAAAAAGTACCCGTACGTATTGAATGGGGCGGTGCAGATGCGGATTATGAGCAGGAAAAATGGCCGATTGAAGCTGTACTTCAAAATACCAATAAACTAAACCAAGAGGATTCATCTGGTTGGGCAATTGGAGCTTTTGAGGAAAAAAATAGACATGATAGAAAAGCTGTATTTTGGGCAAAATCTCCGGTTGAAATTCCTTCAGATTCAACCTTGCAAATATCGCTCTATCATAAGTCAAAATACTCAGATCATAACATTGGAAGGTTTAAAATCTTACTATCCGCAGAAAATGAGGTGTCCCTGGATCAAAACCATTCTTTACCGAATTCTGTAATCTCTCTTCTTTCTATCGAAAATGAAAATTTATCTGAGAATGAACAAACGAAACTGAATCATTTTTTTCGGCAAAAAACGGATCATCCTTTGCGGTTAGCCAAACAAAAAGAAAAAGAAATTCGTGAAAAAAAAGCCAAATTTGAGGAAGGCCTTCCATCTACATTAGTGATGCAGGAACGAAAGCAGGCGAGAACCGCTTATGTTTTGCATCGTGGAGAGTATGACCAACGGCGGGAAAAAGTTGGGCGTTCTCTGCCCCAAGCTTTACCCCCTATGGCCGACGGTGATCCTATGAATCGTTTGGGCTTTGCCAAATGGTTGGTTTCCGAAGATCACCCACTGACTGCCCGGGTATGGGTAAACCGATTGTGGGAAAGATTATTTGGGGTGGGTATTGTCAAAACTTCTGAGGATTTCGGGTCTCAGGTAGAGTGGCCATCTCACCCTAAATTATTAGACTGGCTAGCGGTTGAGTTTGTGAATCCCCGTGCTTTACCAGCTGTAAATAACAAGCCTGCGCAGCCATGGGACATGAAGGCAATGATTAAGTTTATCATGCTTAGCAAGACTTATCGTCAAAGCTCACATGCACCAGAATCACTTTATTTAGAGGATCCAGAAAACCGCTTTCTTGCCCGTGGTCCCCGTTTACGGTTACCAGCAGAAATCATTCGGGACCAAGCCCTTGCGGTAAGTGGTTTGTTGGTTCCAAAGATTGGTGGTCCCAGTGTTCGACCATATATGCCTGAAAAGGTCTGGGATGAAACCAGTACTTTTGGTAACCTTCTCAATTACAAGGCAGATACAGGAGAAGGTTTATACCGAAGAAGTATATATACTATTTGGAAACGTACATCGGCACCTCCTTCTATGTTATTATTTGATGCCCCGAATCGCGAAGTATGTATGCCAAAGCGTTCTCGCACCAATACACCTTTGCAGGCTCTAGCCTTGATGAATGAAGTGACTTATGTGGAAGCATCCCGTGCTTTAGCCGTAAAAATGGTTAAAGATACCCGTGCACAAAACTCTCGGGAAAAGATTAACTTGGGGTACCGTTTGGCAACGGGAAGGACTCCGACTAAAGAATCCCTGGAAATACTCAGTGAAGGCTTGGAAAAAAGGTGGTCTGATTTTAAGAGTAATCCCGCAGCCGCAAAATCCTTGGTTGCACTCGGAGATTCAAAACTCGAATCTCAGTTGGATGAAGTTGAATTGGCCGCTTACACCACCATAGCTAGTATTTTACTAAATCTTGATCGAGTGCTAATGAAAGACTGATGTAGTATGAATAAATTCTCTCAATTGCTCACGCAGCGTGACCATAGATCATCTGCTCAAGACTTTTTAAACCGTCGGATTTTCCTGCGAAATGGTGCGGCCGCTTTAAGCACTGCTGCCTTAGCCAGTCTTTTACCTCAAAGTATATTGAAGGGTAATCCAGTTAGCGAAAAATCTTTCCCTCGATTTACTCCAAAAGCAAACCGGGTTATATATCTTTTTCAATCCGGAGCCCCATCTCAGATGGATCTATTTGACCCGAAGCCTCGGATGGAAGCACAAAGAGGAAAAGATTTGCCCGAATCGATCCGTAAGGGGCAACGATTGACTACAATGACTTCTGGGCAGAAGAGCTTTCCGGTTGCACCCAGTATTTTTAATTTTGCCCAGCATGGGGAGTCAGGCCAGTGGATTAGCGAACTCTTGCCTCATCTTTCAAAACAAGCAGATGAACTTTGCTTTATCAAGTCAATGCATACCGAAGCGATTAACCATGATCCTGCGATGACTTTTTTCCAGACAGGTCACCAACTTGCTGGGAGACCGAGTCTTGGTTCATGGTTGAGCTATGGTCTTGGTGCATTGAATGAAGAGCTGCCCGCCTATGTAGCACTTTCTTCCTTTGGTTCCGGGCGACCAAGTTGTCAGCCACTTTATGACCGCTTATGGGGGGCGGGTTTTTTGCCAACCCGATACCAAGGAGTAAAATTTAGGAATTCTGGGGATGCGGTGCTTTATTTATCTGATCCTCCTGGTATCGACCGGGCAATGAGAAGCGGTATGCTTGATGACTTGGCGAAACTCAACCGCATCGATCACCAAGTAGTCGGGGATCCAGACATTGATGCTCGTATTTCCCAATATGAAATGGCTTTTCGTATGCAGGCTAGTGTTCCTGACCTTTTAGATTTATCGAGTGAGCCCGAGCATGTTCTTGATCGTTATGGTCCGGATGTCAGAAGACCTGGAACCTATGCGGCCAATTGCTTACTTGCCCGAAGGATGGCAGAAAGGGATGTAAGGTGCATTCAGCTTTTTCATATGGGGTGGGATCAGCACGGGAACCTGCCTAAGCAAATACGGGGTCAATGCAAGGATGTGGATCAACCAACAGCTGCCTTAATCACAGACCTTAAACAAAGGGGATTGCTTGATGATACCCTGATTGTATGGGGAGGAGAGTTTGGGCGAACAATTTATTCTCAAGGGGCGTTAACTGAGACTAATTACGGAAGAGATCATCACCCGCGTTGTTTTACAACCATGCTCGCCGGTGCTGGGGTAAAAGGAGGATTTTCTTACGGAGCTACTGATGATTACAGTTATAACATAACCGAAAACCCGGTCCATGTGCATGACCTTAACGCTACGATATTACACCTTATGGGGATTAATCACAAAAAATTAACCTACCGGTTTCAAGGGAGAGACTTTCGATTGACTGATATTCATGGTCATATCGTGAAAGATATAATATCTTAGACTCTAGAGGATCCGATTTTTCGAGTTTTTTTGAATACAGTGATCTAGAGACTTCAGGGCAGCTGCAGCTCCCATTGGCAATGCAATCGCTCCACTTGGTGCCTGTGACTCCCTTGGGTTAATTCTAATAAAGCCATGCTTATTGTTCGTCCATACAGCTTCACAGGTGTGGCGTACAGTTGGAATACTTTGCCCAGCCCCAATTTCAATAATTCCAATTTTATGGTTCTGATCCTGCCATTGATTAAAGGTTTGCTCTTGGTGGATGGTTATTTTCGAGTCCCAGTCCCAGTCAGAAAACATAAGGATATTAGGGCGTGCGAGTTGTTTGCAGGATGGGCATAGCGGAAGCGGGTTGATTGCCCGTAGGGTTGAAGCCTCGATCTTGAAATGTTGAGTATCTGGAGGTGTCCAGGGTGTTTGACCACAATTTTGTGAACACTGAAACCTCATTAAGGAACCATGGCATTCACAAATTTTATCTTGGTCAAAACCGGCTTTTTGGAAATGGCCATCCACATTGGATGTAAAAATAAAGTAGTCTGCTTTTTTTTCTTTTATCCAATTATTTATTACGGCAAAGCCAGGATGGGGTTGGGTTTCCTTATAAAGATTAAATCTGTGACCATAAAAACCCCATGCCAAGAGAGGGTCATCCATGAACCATCTGGGGTTTGCCATGTCTTCAAATTTTATACCCACTTTCTGAAGAGAAGGATAGGCTCTCCAAAAACCATCAGTCCCCCGAAAGTCAGGGAGCCCGGAATCAACCCCCATGCCCGCACCCGCACCCACCAGAAAGGCATCACAAGATTCAATAATCGAAGATGCATGGGCTAATTCTTTCTCGAACTCCTTCACGAAAAACTTAAGTTAATATGAGGTTTTTTACTTTAACTTCCAAGGCTTGCAAGATTTCATGAAAGAAGCTTTTAGACAAATTGAAACATACAAAAAGATGGGGCAGTGTAATTTATACAGTTTCCTTAGGGTTACTCATTGGTTGTAGTCGCACGCAAGCACCGGTTGTTGCCAATCAGCAGATTTTGAAGGAGGCGATTCAAGCCCCTCTTGTTGCGCTGAATGTGGAAGAGATAACACAGATACCGGGCACGCCACGAATAGCCTTTTCTCAGGATGCAAAAGTTTACGCGACCCATTCTAAAAAGGAGGGCAGGGTGGAGATCTTCAACTTGGATTCTCCAGGTCAAAGAAAGCGATTCATTGATTTATCAGAATGGATGTCACCTTCAAATGGAAAAACTCCGGTCGTGTCGGATATTAAAGTCGACGGTCAAAAAAGGCTCATTCTTGCTGAAAAAGGGACGGGTAAACTTTTAAGAATTTCACCGAATGCAAGGAAGTTGGAGGTATTGGCTGATTCGTATGATGGATACCAGTTCGCCTCTATCGAAGAAGTAGAAATCGGATTGTTTGGTGAGTATTATCTAAGTTCTTCAGAGTCAGGAGTTATTTATCGAGTCGACCCTGAGCTTGGTCGAGTTGGCATATTAAATGAAAAAAAAGTCAATCCAGGAGCCATTTGTATCCGTCCCAAGTATAACCAGCTGATTGTGGCAGAACCTGATTTTTATCGAATTATTGTATTTGATTTGGCCGAGGGAGTATCTCCTGTAAGGTATCGTACTCTAATTGATTTTTATCCCGAGAATGTTAAGCCCGAAGATGTAGCTTTTGATGAGCAAGGATACCTATATGTGTCTCTTGGAGACCGACGGCAAATTTGGGTATTTGATTTAATCAACGCAAGGGAAGTAACCAAAATCACCACCACGGATTTTGCCGGCTCACTATTTAGGTATGAAAAGGATTTGTTTCTTGGCGGTGGTGCGAAAATGAAGAAAATTAAGCTCCCGTTATAGCTTTAGTTTTTGACATTCAGCTCAAGTTTTTCACAGGCATCACAGGGTGTGGATAACTTCTCTTTGACACCAAGTACGGGAAGGTCAGTCTGAATCCATAAACCCTTAAAACGAGGACTATGGATGGACGAAGAGTTTCTTCACTTTTTTGATGAATCTCCAGCATTGCGTTTAATGCGCGGACGGCTGGGGTCTTTTGTTGTGGGCTTTTTCTTTAAAACTTTTAAGAAGTGGGGAGTGGTGCAAGCTTCCGAGGAAGAATTGGCTGCAACTTTAGCGGAGCATATTGAACAGGTACGTGAACTGGAAGACTTTGATGCTCCCAAGAGATTGCCCCAGGATTATCTCGATGAATGGTGTGATGAAGATCATCGTTACATGACAAAAACTTATGATGAGGATAAAGAGGAGTACATTTTTCGCCTGACTCGCCATTCGGAGAAAGCTTTAAGCTGGCTTCAGGACTTGCTTTCGATGCAACAAAGAGGGTACGCCACCACAGAATCTAGGTTTAATCGCATAATTCTCGAAATGGAAAGTCTTTCACAGGGTGTCAATGCTGACCCGGAGGCCCGGATTCGTGACTTGGCCCGAAAGCGCGATGAAATTGATGAAGAGATTCAAAAAATAAGGGATACAGGAGAAGCTCCAATTTTTGGAGAAGATGTCATTCGTGACCAGGTTTATGATCTTTCTGACCTTGTTGAGCACTTTCTTTCTGACTTTAGAGCCATCGAAGAATTTTTTAAGGATCATGCCCGTCAAATTTCCAAGCTTTATGCTCAGGGAGATGCCTCAAAGGGCGACATTGTTGAGCATGTCCTTGATTCAGATGATGAACTTAGGAGTTGTGATCAGGGGAAGAGTTATTTTGGATTTCGGTCGATGATGACAAACCCGGTTTTAGCCCGCCAGTTTCGAAACTTGGCAGAGCAAACATCCGATATTGCCCGTCGCCGGGGACTGGATCCAAATAAAACCTTTCTGAGCCTGAGTGATCGCCTCTTTGGAGAAGCTAATTCAGCGCATGGTGCCTATGGCCGCATTTCACGTAAACTGAGGCAAGTTGTGGGTGATCATGCTGGCGGTGGTGGTAAGCAAATCCGAAAAACCCTTTCAAACATTCGCAAAAAAGCCTTTTTATTGAGAGATCAACCGCCAGAAGACTGGGATTTTGAAATTGATATCCGGCCGCAGTTTTTTGGCCTTATGGAATCTGACTTTTGGGAGCCTAAAGCAGTTGAACCATTTGCACCCATATCAACGGCATCATCTGAAGATAGTGAGTGGATTAATGAAATTCTGAATTCTGTCGGGGAGCCGTTGGATTTAAATAAGTACCGTGAACGGGTGAACGAAGCTCTGGAAACAGAAGAAAAAGTAAGCCTGACAGAAATGGTTCAACGATTCCCATTGGAGCGTGGCGTTGTGGATGTCGTTTGTTACCGAGTGGTGGCAGGCGAGGACAGCAGGCATAACATCCTTGATAATGAAATTATCAAAATTGATCTTAATCGCCCATCTCAACCTCGATTCGTCGAGGTAGAAGAAGTTATTTTTCAACGTAATATACTATGAATCCAGCCATTACTCACCGTCATGTTATCGTTCGTTTACTGAACGGCCCGATTTATCAGGAAGATATGGATCTATGGGGCCGTTTAGGGGCTGAATGGGACCGTATAAAAAATCATTTTTATGAAATGGGACTAGAAGTCGCCCGGGATGATTCCGCAGGTTATGCTTATGTTCGCCAGGCAGATGAAACCCAAGAAGAACAGGAGGACTGGGAAGACTCAAGTGTTGCTCCTTTGCCCAGAGTTTTGAGGCGCACCCGGCTTACCTATCATCAAACCATTTTTATGGTTTTATTAAGAGAAGAACTTTTACGTTTTGAGCAAGACCAGGAAGAAGGAGACCACCTCTACCGATCGGCCATGGACTTGCGGGAAATTATGACACCATATTATCCTGAGCTACATGATGAGAAAAAAGTTCATCGGCAAATTTCAGGAATGATTTCAAAATTTGAAGAGTGGGGCATTCTTAAAAAAGTCCGCGACAAAGACGAGGGCTTGTACAGAATTGAACGCATTATTAAAGCTAAATTACCGCCCGAAAAATTAGCGGATGTCCGTGATCAGATTAAAAGAAGATCACCCGAAATGGAAGAGGAGATGGAAGAAGATGATATTTGATTCACAATTAGAGCTTGAGTTTTCACCTGATAAGTCAACCGCAGGATATAGACTGCATTCCTTATCGGTTCTTAATTGGGGAACCTTTCATAACCAGGTTTACACCATGCAACCGGATGGTCGTACTTCAATGATTACCGGTAGGAATGGGTCGGGGAAGTCGACGATTGTCGACGCTCTTTTGACTTTATTGGTTCCCAATCGTGTCCGTAATTACAATGTGGCTTCTAGTCAGGCTGGTAGCCGGGAGCGAAACGAAAGGGACTATGTACTTGGTGCTTATTCCGAAATTCATGATGCAGTCACAGGGCAGGGTAGAAAAGAAACCTTACGAAAGCCAGGAGAGTCATACACAGTCTTAACGGCACATTTTTACAATGAGGCTTACAAGTCTGATGTCAGTATTGCTCAGGTTTTATGGTGCCTGCCCAGTGGTAAAGTTGACAAAATATACATCGTCGAAAAGAGAAAGCTCAGTATCCAAGATGACTTCAATGATCTGGGAGATGTAGATAGCCTGCGAAAAATTATTAAGGAACGAAATCTTTTCACTTTTGATTCCTTTACCGCCTACCATAAAAAGTTTGAGTCTTTGTTGTTCATGGATGCGGATCTGGGAACCCGTTCGCCAATGGCTATTTTCAATCAGGCAGTTTGCATTAAAGATGTTAAAGACCTTACTCAATTTATTCGGGAACATATGTTGGATGATGGGGGGTCAAAGGAAAAACTTGCTGCTCTTCAAGAAAGGTTTGATGATTTAAGGAGTACTCACCGTCGAATTGAAACCGCATCCACCCAACTTGAACAACTGGATGAGATCAGGGATACGCATACATCTTACACCAAGGCATTGGCCGATCGTGATCATGCGGAGAGTATAAGGCATGCGATTGAGCCTTTTTATGCCCAGGTTGAATCAGACCGAAGATTAGAATGGGTCGATGAATTAAAACACCAAGAAGAAGCAGAAAGGGCACGTTTAAAGACGGCCCGAATTGATGTGGATCGCTTACGTGATAAACTTACTCATTTGGATCGAGCTTTATCAGATAGTGATGAAAATAGAAGACTAGAGCAAGTGGGTGCTGAGCTGGATCGTTTGCGTGACAAGCGAGAAGTGGTTACCAAACGGGCTGCCACCTTTGAAAGACATTTGGGCGGGTGGGAAAAAGGTTTATCTCTAAAGTCAGAAGATGACTTTCTTACTTTAAGAAGAGACTTAGATTCTCAAATTCCCCGTATTGAGGGAAACATTGCAAGTCTCGATGAAAAGATCCCTGAGGTATCCTATCAATTTAGAAAAGCAAGTGAGCGGGTCGAAACCCTGGAGGATGAAAGGAATTATTTACTTGAATCCAATACCAATGTACCGGCTGATTTATCGAGATTACGAAAATCATTAGCGAAAGCATTAGATCGTGATGTGGCAGAACTTCCGTTTATTGCTGAGCTTATTCAATTAGTCCCTGATGAAGTAAAGTGGACTGGTCCCATCGAACGCTTGATAAGAAATTCTGCCCTTAGCATTGTGGTTCCCGCCAAATTAACTGCGAAAGCAGAAGTGTTTTTAGAGGAGAACCATCTTGGTGAGCGACTGTCCATCGTTTCCCCGACAACATCAACCAAGGAATCAAAATTACACCTTGACTCGGTCGTTGCTAAATTATCCTTTCGTGCCGAGCTTGAAAAAAATCGATTGAAATGGCTTAAGTCTTACCTTGCCTCTGAATATCCCCATTTATGCTTCGACAGTCGCGATCAGGCTTATGATCAAGCGGATCATGCTTTGACTTTAGAGGGACTGGTTAAAACTAATGGTGTTATTCGTGAAAAAGATGATACTTATTTTATGGAAGACGCAAGTCATTGGGTTATTGGCTGGGATGTGAACCCCAAGCAGAAAACCTTGGATGATGCACTTACAAAGTGGCGTGAAGAAGTGGACCGTTCAGGTCGGGCGATTCGCGAAGCGGAGACGGAAAGGCAGTCCTTACGGGCGAAGCACAGAGCCGGTGCTCAACTCCAGGCTTGCGCAAATGAATTTTCTGATATTGATGGTCTCGGCTTGTCCTCCCGCATTGCGGAATTGGAAGAAGAAGAGAGAGTTATTGTTGGCGGGTCTGATGTTCTGAAAAAACTAAAAGAAGATCACAGTGCGGCCAATGAAGAACTGGAAACAGCTCAAAATAAAAGAGATGATATACTGCAGCGTATAGGTGGGGTAGAGGCGCGAGCTGAAAGGAATGATGCCCGGCTTATTGCCTTGAAAACATTACTTGCTCAATGCAAGGAGGAGTTCTTCCAGGCTCAAGATAGCGATAGCGGGGAATTGACTGAAGAGCAAAAAGAATCCCTTGAGAGTGACCTTCAGGCGTTGTATCTAGAAATAGAAAATGAATACGGCAAAGCACCGGATGAACCTGATGCCATTGAAGAAGCGGCAAGGGTTGCCACCCATAAAATAGAAGCACATATCACCAAATTTGAGTCTGCTTTGGATAAGTTGAGGGATAAAAATGTGGCTGCTATGCAGAGGTTTATCGCCGATGCCAGAAACCAGGCTTTCCGGGATGAACTTAGCCTTGATCTTGAAGACGGGTATAAAGATTCAACCTATGTAATGTTCAATGAAGTGAGGACTCAAATCGAAGAGGAAGATCTCGCTAAAAACAAGGAACGGTTTGAAGAGTTATTACGCGTTCAGGTCCCAGAAGAAGTTTCTGGCTTTAGTGAATCCTTGGAGTCTCACAGAGACCGAATACGAAAAAGAATAAACGAGTTAAACGACCATTTATCCAGGGTCACTTTCGACCGCAAAGAAGATACCTATATCCAATTAAAGTTTGAAGACGCCGGAGATGATGGTGTCCGTAGGTTTAAAAAGTTAAGAAGGCATGCATTGGAAGCAGACCTTGAATCTGATGATGATGACGAAAGACGTCGTGAACGCTATCATCGAGTGGAGCAATTTCTAGGTGAGCTAGAAACAGATGCAAGCTGGACAGAAAGAGTGATAGATGTTCGAAATTGGTTTAAATTCAGAGCCGATGAATTTTACAAGGATGGAGATGGGCTGAGACAAAGTTACAGTGGAGCAGCAGGTAAATCTGGGGGTGAGAAAAACCGTTTAGCTTCCACAATTCTCGCAACTGCCATCGCCTACCAATACGGTATTGATGTGGGCGGAAAGCAGACGGAAACTTTTCGCCTGGTTGCCGTGGATGAAATGTTTAGTAAGACCGACGATGAATTCTCACAATACCTTTTGGATCTCTTTAAAGAGTTTCATCTTCAACTGCTTATTGTGCAGCCCCTTGATGCCAAAATCCATGTCGTTCAAAAGTATGTGGAAAGATACCATGTTGTAGAGCGAAGGGATGGTCTTTCCTTTGTGGGTGATTTGAGTGTAAAGGAATATTTAGGTGATCAGATTGAGGATAAGAATGAGAAGCTTGAAACGGAAGTTACAGATGAGACGGTTGAGACTGAGTCTTAATATTATTCTGCGCTAGTACATGAAGGATAGCCCTAATCCTCCCCGATATGATGGGCGGATGCCCTACAGAAAATGCGGCAGGTGGGGCTTGAAGTTACCTGCTATATCTTTGGGTTGTTGGCATAATTTTGGTGGAGATTCTCCCTCTCCTAATCAAAAGAAAATGATTTTTACCGCTTTTGATGCCGGCATAACTCACTTTGATTTAGCCAACAATTATGGTCCGCCATATGGATCAGCAGAGATTAATGTGGGTAAAATATTAAAGGAGTTACCAAGAGATGAAATATTAATTACCTCAAAAGCAGGTTATGATATGTGGCCGGGTCCTTATGGTGAATGGGGATCGAGGAAATATATGTTAGCGAGTCTTGATCAGTCTTTAAAGAGAATGAATCTTGATTACTTTGATATTTTTTATTCTCACCGATTTGACCCTGATACACCCTTGGATGAGACGATTGGAGCTTTGGATACCTCAGTCCAGCAAGGAAAAGCTCTATACACAGGGATTAGTAGCTATTCGGTTGATTCGACCCGGGATGCTTTTGCCACGGTTAAGCAAAATAATTTGGCCCCTTTAGCAATCCATCAGCCTAATTATTCAATGCTTAATCGTTGGATCGAAGCGGAATTATTAGAGACCTGTAATGAACTGGGTTTGGGGATTATTGCCTTTTGCCCTCTTTTTCAAGGTCTTCTCACTGACAAGTATTTAAATGGAATACCCAAAGGTTCCCGGGCCACGATTGCCCATTCTCCGTTACGTAAAAATGAAATAAACGAACAAAATTTGCGTGTAATTCATGAGTTAAATGAGCATGCTTCGAGCCGGGGACAATCTCTCGCTCAAATGGCATTATCTTGGGTTTTACGGGATTCTCGGGTTACAAGTGCATTGATTGGAGCAAGCACGGTTGATCAAATCCTTGAAAATACGCAAGCGGTTAACCAACTCAATTTTTCTTCCGAGGAACTTAAAAAACTGGATCGAATTTTAGCCAAAGCAAATCTTCCCAAATCTCTTTGGTCTTAAATTTAATTTCAAGGATTCAGGTCAGCTTTAGGAAATACCCGGCAGAAATTTGGTTGAAATATCATCAAGTGCTGGAAATTGCTTTCGCCACATAAATACATCATCTACCAATATCTCTGTTTCTAGGACCGTTTCTTGACCGGCTGATTCAGCCAATATGTTTCCTTGGGGGCCCACCACCATCGAGTTCCCTGAAAATTCATGATGAGGATCATTTCCTGTACGGTTAATGCCTATGACATATGAGAGGTTTTCAATGGCCCGAGCCTGGATTAATGTTTTCCAATGTTTCATCCGTGCTGCGGGCCAACAAGCAATGACAATAAATAAATTTACATCTTTTACCATAGCTGCCCGAAAGACTTCAGGGAATCTCAAGTCATAACAGATAAAAGGACATGCATGGAAGGAACCTAAGGGCCAAGTTTGAACCACATTTCCAGGGATATGCACCGTATTTTCTTGGAGCAAGGAAATGGGGTGAATTTTGTCGTATGGGGGCAATACCTGGCCACTTGGATTAATACAGATGGCACGGTTGTAAGTATTTCCCTTTACATTTTGAATGATCCCTGCGATCACCCATGAATCATACTTAAGCGCTATATTTTTGAGAAATTGTAGGCTTTTTTCTGGTTCTTCCAAACTTGTAACATCGGTGTTTAAACTAAAACCTGTAGCAAAGCATTCCGGCATGACCAAGAGGCTTTTGGGGAGAATTTCAATACTCGCTGCAAGCCTCTCAACTTTTTTAAAATTCTCGTCTTTGTCTTCCCAGGCTGGATTGATTTGAAAACCATAAACTTTCATTTTTTGAACTTAAAGGGAGTTAAAGATAGAAAATGATCATTTCGGGTTGTAAATGCCACCTCTTGACTTTCAATGAGAAAGCATTCCAGAGAGATGCCTGATTTCTTTGTCTTTACAAAAAATGATGCAGGAGGATTTTTTTTCATGAATGCTTAGACTTTAAACCTACAATGAGAATGGTTCGGGTAAAGTTCTTTCGCTGTTGTGAAAAGAATAGATTTACCTAGAAGTAAAAAATGAAATCCAGTTTTCTGTTCACACTCTTTTTTCTGCATATTCTTCTACACGCCGCTAGAAAACCGAATGTTATCCTTATTTTAGCAGATGATTTAGGCTATAAAGAATTGGGTTGCTATGGTCAGAAAAAAATTAAAACACCCCATCTTGACCAGCTCGCAAAGGATGGTATGCGGTTTAATCGTAATTATTCAGGCAATGCAGTATGTGCCCCTTCACGATGCGTTTTGTTAACCGGTAAACACCCAGGTCATGCTTACATTCGAAATAATGGGGAGTTTAAACCTGAGGGTCAGCGACCAATCCCTCTAGCAGAATTAACCCTGGCCGAGGTTTTCAAAAAAGAAGGATATGTTACGGGTGCGTTTGGTAAATGGGGGCTCGGTGGGCCAGGCACAGAGGGTGATCCTATGAACCAAGGCTTTGACCGATTTTATGGCTATAATTGCCAAAGGCATGCTCACAGTTTTTACCCTGACTATTTATGGAGTGATAGACAAAAGGTGGCACTTGCCAATTTCCCACCAGTTCCGGGGCATGCATCATTTCCAAAGGACGCGGATCCTCAAGATCCTAAAAGTTATGAGGTATTCAAAGGAAAAGATTACGCCTCTGACAGGATTAATGAACAAGTGTTAAAATTCATTAAAGATAACCAAGATAACCCTTTTTTCCTCTATTACCCAACTCTTATTCCTCACCTTGCCCTGCATGTCCCTGATGAAGAACTGCGGCCCTATTTAGAGCTTCAGTGGAATGATCCTCCCTTTACAAAAGCCAAAGGCTATGGCTACACGCCTCATTTTACGCCACGTGCTGCTTATGCCGCTATGATCACCCGTATGGATCGATATATTGGTAAGGTTTTGACTCTCATTGAAAGTCTTGGACTCACCAATGACACCATTATAATTTTTACTTCTGATAATGGCACAACCCATCTCAAATTGGAGGTTGATTATGATTTTTTTGATAGTGTCGGTGCCCTGCGCGGCCTCAAGGGTTCGTTATATGAGGGAGGTGTAAGGGTTCCTTTACTTGTTAAATGGCCTGGCAAAATAAAGGAAGGAACCGTTTCAAATAAAATCACAGGCTTTGAGGACTGGATGATTACCCTGCATTCTATGATAGAGGCGAAAACCCCCATCGTAGTCGAGCATGACGGACATGATTTAGCCTCCCTCTTGGTTGGGGAAGATTGCAGCGAACGACCTTTTCTCTACAGAGAGTTTTCAGGTTATGGCGGGCAACAGGCTGTATGGATGGGCAAATGGAAAGGGGTTCGACAGAATATGCTTTGCAAAGAAAAAAAGCATGAACCTTTTAAGATTGAGCTTTATGATCTTTCGGTGGACGAAACCGAGTCTTTCGATGTTGCCAAGAGGTATCCAAAGATAGTTAGCAAAATTGAATCCATTATGAAAAATGAACATGTGCCTTCAAATGAGTTTCCGATGTCAGTAATAGATTAAAGGTGAAGATAAAAGTACTTTTAGTTGAGATGAAATAATTTAGGCAGATTTAGTACCATGCACTTGTGTATGATAAGTTTAAAAGTGTTTTAATTTTCTTTACAGGTTGCTTTTTTCAGGTAGTAGAAAAGCTGAGATTTCAATTTTTACAGCATAGAAATTTCGTTTAACCCCTCTACCGCCCCATGAATAAGATTCCCCCCGGTGTTATTGTTCCTAGTTCTGCTCTTTGTTTGCCAAAATCTTCGATCTTTGGCTACGGTCAATTGGAAAAGAATCCCGAGCCTGGCGATGTGGTCTTTGGAAAAGTCCGACGCATTGGGCACCACTCATCATTGGAAAATGTTTCAGGAAGAATTCATACCATTCATAATGGAACCAGAGCGTTTTTTGTTTATGGCAACCGCTATGCTCCTGATCATTATGAAGGAATCATACCCGATGATAATGTAAGAGAAGTTGATCTCTTGGCACGATCAGGAATGATAGGTCAAGTGCAGACAAAGAATGCGATGCTTAAAGACCCGACAAGAATTCGCATTCAGGGTTATCTATTGGGTAAAGACGGAAAAGCATTAAACACCCGACAATTTCCCCGAATAAAAAATCCTGCATCTGGTCCGAAGAAAGGAAAAGCTAAACTGATTTTAGTGGTAGGCACTGCCATGAATTCTGGAAAAAGTTTGGCTGCGGCTGCCTGTTGCCGTTCCTTGCACCAAATGGGTTACACGGTAAATGGTTGTAAAATGACAGGTACAGCAAGCTTGCAGGATATCCTTCACATGAATGATTCCGGCGCCAAAGATTTTGCAGATTTCACATACCTGGGTCACCCGTCCTCCTATATGCTTTCACAAGATGAATTAATGAGCATCTTTCATACATTGGATGGAAAACTAGGGAGTAATCAAAAGAATTTTATCGTCGTTGAGTTTGCTGATGGTATCAACCAACGGGAAACGGCTATGCTGTTGGAGTCACCTGAAGTTGTAAACAGAGTCCATAAGTTGATATTCTGTGCGGCCGATGCACTGGGGGCTGTTGGTGGCTTGCACATACTTAAAACAAAATTTAACTTAGTCCCAGATGCGATTTCTGGTGTTTGCTCCAGTTCTCCGCTTCATGTAAGAGAACTTACATCCTTCACGGAAGCCCCAGTTTTCAATGGAGCCGATCTTAAGCTCGACCAAATGGCGGAAATTCTTTTGAACTAACTGGGTGGGGAACGCTAAATGTAAATTAATCATTCATGGGGGTGCCGGTCGGTTGGAGGGAAAAGTGGCCACCAAAGAACAGTACAGAATCGGGCTGTGCGAAGCTCTTGGTCCTGCCTATGAAACGCTCTGCAAAAAGGGGGCAAGGGCTGCAGTGATTCATGCGGTCAAATTACTAGAGAAAGACCCAATTTTTAATGCCGGGACGGGTTCTAAATTACAGAGAGATGGGAGGGTTCGGATGTCTGCAGCTATGATGGACTCAGAAGACGCGGTATTTTCCGGGGTAATCAATATTTATGATGTTGAGCACCCTATTGAAGTGGCCAATAGTCTCCATGATGAAGAACACCATGTTCTTTCAGGAAATGAAGCTACCGAATATGCTAGAAGGAAAGGTTTTGGCTTTCATGATCCCATCACTATGGCCCGTTTCATAGAATACCGTAAAGCTCTTCGCACGAGGGAAAAATATGGTACAGTTGGGGCAGTTGCGTTAGACGAAAAAGGAGTTGTGGCTGCCGGAACTTCCACCGGGGGAATTGGGAATGAAATTCCCGGGCGGGTTAGTGATAGTGCGAGTGTTGCAGGAACTTTTGCTGATATTTCTGGAGGAGTGTCCTGCACGGGAAAAGGTGAGCATATAATTAATCAGGCTGTGGCTGCCCAGGTTGTTTCTCGTTTGCGTGATAATATCCCTCTCCAAAAAATTCTTGCCGAATTAATGAATGAAGGCGCAGTCCGTAATCATGAATTTGGACTGATTTCCCTCGACCGAAATGGTAATTTTGGAGTGCGATCAACTATGCGTTCGATCAGCGTCCTCTATGCTCTGAAAGATGGCGATCAGGAATTAAATTTTACCAATGGAGGAAGAAATTTAACTCTTTAATTTTATGCGAAAAATATGTTTATTTTCATTCTTATTTTCATGCCTATGGTTATCTGCAAAAGATCGCCCAAACATCATTTTTATTTTTGCCGATGACTGGGGCTGGGGAGATCTCGGGTGCCATGGTCACCCTTATCTCAAAACGCCGAATATTGACCGTCTTGCCATGGAAGGCACAGATTTTCATCGCTTTACGGTAGCGAGCGGTGTGTGCTCACCCAGTCGAACCGCGGTGATGACTGGTCATTTTCCCGCCCGTTACAATGTGGATGGACATTTTGCCTGGGTACCAAGTAACCAAAAGAGGAATATGCCAGACTGGTTGGACACTGCCGCCCCTTCCATGCCACGTTTTCTGCAGCAATCTGGATATGCTACCGCTCATTATGGGAAATGGCACTTAGCCAATGATATGATCCCTGACTCTCCGGTTCCGCTTGCATACGGTTACGATGATTATGGCTCTTATAATTGTGCCGGGCCCCAAATGTTTGTGCACGATGATGTCAAAAGTGCGGTTCCGTTTATTGAAAAAAGTCATGCCTCCAGGAAACCATTCTTTATAAATCTTTGGATTCACGAACCTCATACTCCTTTCCATGTGGATCCTAAATTGCAGCAGCTTTTTCCTGATTTGAGTGAAGCGGATAACATATACGCTGCCACGCTTTATCACGCTGACTTACGAATAGGGAAATTACTGGATACTTTGGACCGTTTAGGCATAACCAATAATACATTGGTCATTTTTAGTTCGGATAATGGCCCTGCCCGGGGGGCACCGGATGCACCGCTTTCCCTGACTTATGATTCAGCGACAGGACCAGGTTTTGGTATCGGTGCAGCCAAGGGTATAACCGGAGGCCGTCGGGCTCATAAGGGTGCATTGCTAGAAGGAGGCATAGGGGTTCCTTTTATTGCTCGATGGCCTGGGCAAATACCAGCGGGTCGTGTGGACAAAACATCTATTTTTTCAGCGGTTGATTTGCTACCTACTTTTTGCGACCTCGCCGGTGTTACATTGCCCAAAAGTTACAAGCCGGATGGGCTCAGCCAAGTGCAGACGCTGATGGGGAAGGGGGACCAGTTACGCAGTAAACCACTTTTTTGGCGTATCTCAGCACCTTGGCCTGCGCACCCAACAAAGCCGGACCATTGGGTAAGTTATGCCGTTGTTTATGAAAAATGGAAATTATGCCTAAACCATGACTTTTCGCATTTTGAACTTTTTGATCTGGTTAATGACCCAATGGAGCAAAGCAATGTAGCGACTAAACAGGTCAAGGCGGTTAATAAAATGAGGAAACAGCTGGATCAATGGCTTGCAACTTTACCAAAAAAACCTACCGGAAATGTTTTTTCCAGTCTTCGTGAGTAGTTGGTAAGCTTTTACACTTACAATTTCCTTTCACTTGCCGATACGATATAATCCGTTTTTGGACCGTACAAGAAATGATTCCTCGTAGGGTGTCATAGATGACATGTGCGGTGTTCCATCGAGTACATTTTCCGCTTTGATGATTAATCGGTCATTTGGTTCAATCACGGTTGTTTTCCCCTGGCGATCGGAGAAATAAAGGAGCCCATTTGCATAGGTTGGAGCAGCAGTGAATTCCCCACCAATTCGTTCTCTCCAAACTAAATTTCCAGTTTCAGCAATCAAGCAGGTCAGGATCCCTCCATCGCTCATAACATACAAGTGATCTTTAACAAGGATGGGTGAAGTGATTTTAGGAACACTTTTGGTCACCTTCCAGGCTAATTTGGGGGTGGTAAGATTGTGGTAACGGTAGGCGTGCAATTCTGCCTTTACGAAGCCTGTACAAAGATAAAACATTCCATTCCCGAGGATAGGCCTGGCAACATTTGAAAACCCAAGAATTCCATAATTAATTTTCCACAGTTCTTTGCCGTTTTTTGGGTTATACCCATAAACCCAGTCGGCCCCACAGGAAAGAAGAACAGGTTGACCGTTAAAATTTTCTACAATTGGCGTTGAATATGACTTTTTATGCTGGGGGTTTTCCCGAAGTTTACCTGATCTTTTTATTTGCCAGGCTATTTTACCCGTTTGTTTAAAAAGTGCCACCACACTCTGGTTATCGCTTCCATCGAGGTGGAAAATCATAAAATCACCCCAAATAAGAGGAGAGCTGCCAGGACCATTTTCGTGCATCACCCAAAGTTTTTCCTCTGTGTTTTTCCAAATAATTTCCCCAGTTTTGGCATCCAGGCACGCATTGCCATAAGCACCGAAATGAAGATAGAGCCGCTCACCCTCAATCACGGGAGTGGGGGAGGCATAGCTGTTTAATTTATGAACCCATTGGGGGCTTTTTTTACGAAGCACTTCTATGTTTTGAATAATCTTTCCAGTTTCTGGGTTTATTTGTAATGCCCGTAAACTGACTTCTGATAACACGGTTACAGTGGGTAACCCTTCATTTGTTTTAAGCCTTTCCTTTTTTTCTTCCTCGGAAGCTGGCGTCTCTAGAGCGGTGGTGATCCAAAGTCGGCCATCACTGTGCACTGCAGATGAATGCCCTCGGCCTGGAAGCTCTGCTTTCCATTTAATATTTTCATCGAGATTCCATGTAACTGGAAAATTTCCCGAATGGGCATGGCCTGAAGCATCGGGGCCACGCCATTGTGGCCAGGGATTTGCACGAACCGTCGTCGCCCAAATTATGCCCAAGACCAGCGAGCAATAGATGACCAGGTAGGAGGATGGTAGCTTCATGGCAACCTTTTCACCCGTAGGTTACGAAAGAGCACGGTACTTTCTGGATCATGACCCTGTAGGGCGAATGTACCCTCACTGAGTATTTTTTGTGAAGTGCTCCCTTTCTGCCAATCATCGGGTTGGGTCCAATCTATGATGACTTTGTTATCCACCTTGGTTATGACTCGTTTGCCCTTGACCTTAATATGAACTTTAAACCAATCATCGTCCATTGCCGGAGCCTGCAGGCAGTCCTGTACGCCATAGATACTGGCGGTTTTTTTTGGGTCATGGTAAGTGTTGTTAATTTGGCATTCAAACCCTGCTCTGGGCCACCCCTGGTCTTGAAAGCGAGTGTGGAAGTAGATACCGGAGTTGGAGTGGGGTAGGGTCATGACCTCTGCCTCAAATACAAAATCTTTAAAAGGCTTGTTTGTCTGGTAAAATAAATGGCATCGATTATTTGCGTTGGCCACAATGCACCCGTTTTGGACAGAAAAAGATTCCTGGTCTTCATTCGCTTTCCATCCCTCCAAGGTTTTTCCATTAAACATGATTTCCCATTCAGTCTGGTCGTCATGATTCTGCTGGTAGTGGGTTCGCAGCAGGTCGCGACCAAAGTCACCATTGAAATCCCTCCACACAGCATGGGCATGGTTTATATCATTCTGCGTGTTGGCATATTCAAAGAGAAATTCTGGGGTTTGTACCCGGTAATAATGCCCTTTACCCGGATCCAGGCTTCCAGCCCAGGCAATATAGGTTTGGGTGGGATGAATGAGCGATTTTCTATGGGAGATTTGTTTTATGATTTCGGGACGGTGTTTGGCCGAATAGGTAAAAATTAGATCTTCGAGCCATTTTATTTGCCGGGGATTTAGCTTTGTTATCGGTAAACCCTGAGGTGGCAAAAAAGTACTTCGGTTCACCGTATTATCTTGGCCTGATATGATATCTCTGGGTGCTTTATCAGAGAGGATAGCTACTTTTTTTTGGGGCGCCGAGAGGGAGCGAAAAAGCTTACGAGCTTTTACTTCTTCATCGATCAGAACGCTCATGCCCTTGTATTGACCATGCTTTACCTTTTGGGGACTGGCTCCAAAGAAACTCGGTGTTATCGAAAAAACTCGACCATTTATAAAAGAAAAGTTGAGCGATAAGTGATGCCCTTCCAACCGCCAACCCCATGTCCCTGCAACCTGAGGGGTGCCAAAGATGGAGACATAATAAAGTTGAATGTCCCGAAAATCTTTTCCTTCCATATCAAATAGAATTTGTTCGAGTAACATTACATCCACTGCTTCCAAAAGCCCGCGGTGGCTTAATGCAGAGCTCAGTAATTTATGAGCTACTAATTTCTGGGCAGAAGTCATGTCCCTAAAAGCAAGGCCTTTTCTCCCTTTAGGGTGAATGAAACTATCCGGGAAGAAATGCCAATTTTCTCTCTCTTTGTTATCAAATGAAAACAATGCCAGTTTCTTTTCATTGGGTCCGAGGGATTGAAGAAAGCGTTTGGCTGATTCTGTCATATCTCTGGCCGGGTCATGAGCATACAGGAAACATTCGAATATATAGTGGAGAGTAAAAAATAAAATGGGTATGCGTTTCATCATAAAATAAATAAAATTTGTGATTGTAATTAGAAGTGTCGATGAAAAAGGCTGAACCGGTCAGAGAAAGCTTTGAGCCCTTGACCCTTTATAGTGGCTGAGATACCCAAGATAACAGATGTTTTTCCAGAGTAATGAAAGTTAAAGATCTCGATCAAAATACAGCGTTTGTTTCAGGCTCTATATTTTCGGGTGGTGGTTTGGGCGATGTTGGAATCGAGTGGGGTGGTGGAGTGCCGGTGATTGCTGCCTCTGAACTGCTGCCATCCCGTGCCGCCTTACTTCGGGCCAATTTTACAAATACCAAAGTTTTTGAGGGGGATATCTGCCGGGAGAAGGATAATTATATATCATATTTTAAACAGAAGCTTGCGGGGAAAAGACCCTGGCTTCTTACCCTTTCTCCGCCTTGCCAGGGTATGTCATCCAACGGAGCAGGTAAATTATCAGCTGCGGTCAAAGCAGGAAACCGTTCCTCAGAGGACCCGAGGAATCGCTTAATTTTACCCGGCATAGATATAGTAGAAAAACTCCAACCAGACTGGTTTGTTTTGGAAAATGTTCGAAGGATGGAAAACACCATCATTCGTAATGAACAAAACAAACCTGAAAACATCTTGAGTTGCCTTTCGAGACGTTTACACCCTTTGGGCTATACCATTCGTGCCAACATCCTTGATTTTAGATCTTATGGTGTTCCCCATCATCGCGAACGTTTAATTACAATAGGGTGTCGCATCCCTTGTGTGGTTTCATTGGTTTCACCCATAGATAAAATTTACAGCACCTGCCTCAGCCCTCTTCATCCTATGCCTTCCCATGGTCCCATGTGTAAGTTGCCTTATGTATCCCTACGCGATGCAATTGGACATTTACCAGCTTTAGATGCGCATACGAAGCTTACGGATAGCGAGGATCCTTATCACAACATTCCGCCCTGGAATGAAAAGCAATATTTTTGGATGCGTCATACGCCAGAAGGTCAGACTGCGTTTGATAACCTTCAATGCCCGGACTGTCAGAAGATTGCAGGCAACCCAACAGCCGTTAGATGTAGCTGTGGAAGTTCCCTTCCACGTCCCCAAAAAGAGGAGAACGGGCGTTCTCGGCTTGTCCGCGGTTTTCGGTCTTCCTACCGAAGGATGAACTGGAATAAGCCTGCATCCACATTAACAATGAATAGCGGTGTAATATCGAGTGATGTCAAGGGGCACCCAGTTCAGAATCGTGTCTTATCTTTGCGAGAAATTTTAATCCTTTCCACCCTGGACCACCCTTTGTGGAAAGATCGATTTACATTCCGGGGCATACCCTTTGGGCGAATGAAGAAAAATGAATTGTTTTCAAAGAAATTGATACGAGAAGTTGTAGGAGAGTCCATCCCACCTTTGGCTATGCTAAAAATCATTGAAAGACTCAAAGAACTCGACCCGAGAGTTTGTAAATTAAAGGGTAGCCTTTAAGGGCTATATAAAAAAAGCGGCCCGCTCTCGTTAGACGAGAACGGGCCTAAATCCAAGAAAGCCTACCCCAAAACTTCCTTGGCTAGATAGATTTAGGAATAAGCTTTGGTTCGGGTCAACTGAGTTTGTGGAAACTATATAATAACCTGAATTATTTAAAGCTGTAACCCTCTAAATAGCATAAAGATAGGTAAAAAAAGAAAGGCGTGAAAAGTTATTCACTCAAAAAGGGGAATGCTGTTAGTAAACCACTTTTAGTTATCTTGAAAACTTAATATTCCCTTTTGTTTTTACCAGGGGCAGGAACGGGGTATGAACCATCTGAATTAGCTAAAAGAGGAGATTCGGAATCAAGGGTTAAGTTTTCCACCCCTTTGCCGAATTCGTGATCGCAGGATAACATATCGTCATAGGTGACTTCTGTACCAACATGGGCTGCCATTCGCCCCATGGATGTTACCACGCTTGCTTTAACCCCCCGCTCAACTTCGTTGAAAGGTTTATCATTTTTGATCGCATCCATCAGGTGTTCCCATTCATCTTGGTATGGGTTTGATTCACGGGTGGGTCTGCCGCCACCAGAACTTTGCCCAAACATCCATGCCAAATCACTGTCAGGGCCTTGTCCTTTGTGAATACGGGCTTGGGAGCGATGACCACCAGGTCCTGAAATCAAGGCATAGCCTTTGGTGCCATTCGCATGGCTGGCAAATTCCTCATAGCAACGGTTCATGCTTCTTCCCTGGAAATAAAGCTTGGTTTCGTCCGGGAAAGTGTATTCCACAGAGTAACTGTCTAAGTTTTGGTCAATCTCGTCTCCACGGTAGTGTCTTCCACCCATTGCTTGTGCTTTAACCGGCCACATGCCTTTCATCCAGCAACATTCATCAATGTTATGAATATTGAAATCACTGTAAACTCCACCGCTAAGCCAGAGAAATCCGTGGAAGTTTTTAATTTGATACATTAAGTCACTCAGGTCTTTATCAGGAGTTTCCTGTTTTCTTTTGTCCCACCCAATCAGGCGCCCTTGCATCCTCACAGCTTTTAGATAAAGCAGTTCACCGAGTTCCCCATCATCAATTCTGGCTTTTAATTCTCTTCTGGCTTCACTGTGCCTGCACATTAAGCCAACCCCCACTTTCAGATTAAGCTTTTTGGCTTGTTCATTAATTTCTAAAATCTTCCGGGAGGAAGGACCGTCCGGAGTCACCGGTTTTTCCATGAATACATTCAGCCCTTTGTTCACCGCATACTGGTAATGAACCCAACGGAAAGCACAAGGGGAAGTAAAAATGACCACATCCCCCGGATCGAGTACATCCATGGCTTTCTTGTAACCATCAAATCCAATGAATTTTCGGTCTGGGGTGACATCTACAAGGTCTTTGTGTTTTTGGGAAAGACCATTGTAGCTTTGATCTATGCGATACTGGAATACATCTGCCATAGCTACAAGTTTTCGCGGGCCAAAGGCTTGGGAGACTGACAGGGCATTACTCGCGGCTCCGGTACCCCGTCCTCCACAGCCAATCAGAGCCAGCTTGGTTTCTTCTTTTGATTGACCGTGCACCATAGGTAAAGCCATACCTGCTAAAGCACCAGCAGAAGCAATTTTCCCGGATTTGTTCAGAAAAGATCGTCGTGTTACAGGAATGTCCAAGATAGAGGGCGTTTGATTCATCATTATATTTTTAATAGATTATTTCTTTTACTTGATTAGAGGGCTGGCTAAACAGGAAGTAGATTTTTTAGAACTCCAATTTAATTGGCAAACCTTAATTACTTCACAAATTTATGTATGAAAGTACAATTTCCATCCCTCTTCCTCTTAAGCGTGAAGAAAGTGAAGGCCGGTATCGTTACATATTATCAACAGCTTACCTAGGTTGAAAGGCACTTCGTAGGGTTAGAGGTTTACGGAAGGTTTTTCAAAAAGGTAGAGATGATATCTTGAGCTTTCTTCAGTTGTTTAATTTCTACAAATTCATTTTCTGAGTGGGCCTGGGCAATATCTCCAGGTCCAAAGACAACCGAGGGGGTCCCACCTCTTGCGAGGGGTGAGGCATCTGTGAAATAGGGAACCCCTCTGGGTTTTCTTTTACCGCTGGCTTTGAGCAGGTCTTTCACTAATGGCAGGTTGGGGTCGGTGTCCAGTGGAGGGCAGGGGACAGAACGGGTAAACTCAAATGCAGGAATAGGTAAATTCTTAGATTTAAATAAGGAAATAAATTCTTTTTTTATCGAGGTTTCACTTTCTCCAGGAAGGGTTCTGCGATCCAACTCAAGGATGCAAGAATTCGCCACAATATTAGCTTGGGACCCACCGCTGATTTTCCCTACATTCAGGGTCGGGTGCCCAAGTAGAGGATGTTTTCTACCTCGCAATATTTCGGGGTAGTCCTGGAAAAGCATCTGTAACAGTGGGGTCATTAAGCTAATTGCATTTTTCCCTTTTTCAGGGGTAGCTCCATGGGCTGCCTTACCTTTAGTTTTCAGGCGAAGCCAGATGTTTCCTTTATGGGCGGTGACAACCTGCAAGTTGGTGGGCTCACCGGCAATAGCTAAATCAGCTTTCGGGCCTTTTTCAGCCAGCTTCCTTGAGCCTGCCTGGCCAAATTCTTCATCCACTAATCCGGCAAAAATAATTTCAGTTTCTTTGGGGGCACCTTTATTTTTGGCAAGCTCACAGAATGCAGTAAAAAAGGCAGCCATGGAACCCTTGGTATCACAGGCCCCTCGACCATAAATTTTTCCATTTCTAGTTTTGGGGCTAAACAATTTCCTGTCTCCAGGCACCACATCAAGGTGAGGTGCCAATAAGACCTTTTGTTTGACAAAGCCTTTGGGTTTTAACCGAAAAATGACATTTTTGCGGCCCGGTAGGACTGCCTGTCTTTGTGCTGTAATGCCCAAACGATTTGCTTTTTCAATGAGAAAGGTGGCAACCTCTTCTTCTCCATTTTGATGAAGAGTTTCTCCTCCCAGGGATGGGTTCACACTTGGAATTGCTATTAAATCACAAAGAAATCGTGTAAGCTCTGAGGGTTTTGTCATGAATAAAGACTTCAGGGCTTACACGAAAGAGCAAGCCAGAATCATGTCATGTTCTCTATACAAATCCAATTATCGGAATATAAAAAGGGCGCCGAAGCATGCAGATTATGCTGATAGGCAAGCTTACTCGGAGAAATTGGAGTATCAGAGTTCCCGTATGGTTATGGCTTTAAAATCAATGGCCATCTCTCGATTTGCATGGAGCTGGATGCCTATGGGCCCTTTTTCTTTGGCTGTACTTGATTTGTAATTCATAACCTCTTCAGCTTGTAACCATGCTGTATATTTCGGACCAACAGCTCGAATTTGTAAATGATTCCAATCCTTTGGCTTTAGGAGCTTTTGAATATTTTTGGCCTCCACGGGATAGCCTTTCCCAGGGATGAAAGGTGAGCAGGTCATGTCGCGCTTTTTGGAGCCAGAAATACCTATCTGAATCTGGTCCATATTACGTAGATGAATCCCCGAATCAATCGTTCCGCTGATAAACCGGAAGCTCAATGAAAGATTGAAGTCTTTAAATTCCTTTTCGGTCCATAGTATGGATCCCTTTTTTTGGGGCCCGCTTTGAATTTTTAGAATACGATCGGATACCTGATACCAATTTTGCCGATCATTGCCTTGGGGTACCTTCCAGGCCTTTAAATCCAGGCCGTTAAAAAGAGTGATTTTGGGTGTTGATGAAGGAGCTTCCCCAACCGCCACATAAGCAAACAGGCTTATCAAGCCAGCCATCCAGACCCAATTTTTAAAGGTCACCATGATTACTGAGATATACGATTAAATCGATGAACCCTGCCGGTTATATTCCATTCAGCTACAAAAATATCTCCATTTGCGTTGCAGGTAATGCCATGGGGTGCAGTAACAACTCCTGGGCGCCACTTGGCTGGAGGAGTGCGGTTGGTTCCAATTTCATCCTTCTTTGAGTTTCCTCCGACTTGGGCGTATATGGCACCTTTTTTGTCGAGGATCGTAACCCGTCCTCGTAATTCACCAATAACAGCCCATTCTCCATGAATGTGAACGCAGGCGGGAAGTAAAAGCCCTTCCTCTACAATTCCAATGAATTGACCATCGAGCCCAAGATGAACAACCCGATTGTTTGCCCGATCCATCCCAATAATTCTTGCGGGATTAAAACGGGTATCTATGACCAATTTGTGAAGCGTACGAAATCCATAAGGGGCATTTTTCCCACCGAATGAGTTTAGGTACTTCCCCGTTTTGTCAAACTGGTGGATATGGTCAGATGAATAGCCATCGGTTACGAAAATATCACCGTTTTGAGCCACATCTGCTCCGGTTAATCTTACAAAGGGTGTCCCCTTTTTATCTTTCTTTTTAAATTTGTCGGGAATGGAGGAAGCTGGGATTTTCATGGTAGTTTTCCCTTCAAGAGTCATTTTGACCAGTTCACCTCCACCAAGTCGTACGGCATAAATAAATTCCTCATCACCTTCTTGCTTGATGACAAACCCATGGATATCCCCTGCGGCATTGGGTACATTTCGCTTCCACTTTCCGTTATCACCGTAAACCTGCAGGGCCGCCTTGGCATCCCCCACACTTACATAAATGTCTCCATTGGAGCTTACTGCAATATCGCCATGCATATTTCCAACCTGACCTCTGCCAGTAGGCAGCTCTAACCAGGAGGGCACAGCGTTCCAGGTATCTTTGGCAATCAAAGAAAATGCATGAATAAAGGAAATGAAGAGTATGAGCGTTAGTTTCATGTAGTAAGTAAAGTGAATTTACTCTTCAATTCGGTACAGGCTTTTCTTGGTTCTCACAAGCAGGGAATCTCCGGATACAGCAGGCGAAGCCATAAAGCCATCGTCGAGCTTATTACGATTTACAACTTTTAAACCTTTTGGACTTGGAAGAAAGATAACAACATCCCCCTCACTGGAAAAAGCATAGATCTTCCCGTTTGCATGAATGGGGGATGCCGCACATTGCCCCCGCACACCCAGCCTCTCCGCCCATAAGATTTCTCCTGTCAAGGGGTTGTTGCAGGAAGCAACCCCTTCGTCAGAAACCAGAAAAAGATAATCGCCAACAAAAAGAGGAGAAGATTTCTTAGGAATTACTTTCCTTCGTGTCCAAGATATATGGGTTTTATCAATCCACCCATCGCCACCAGGACGGATTGCCCATATGGATCCCATTCCGCAAAGAACGAATACATGGCCATGGCGATATACCGGCTTGGCGGCAGCATTCATGCCACCGGTTCTGGCTGTCCAGTATAATTCCCCAGTAAGGGGGTTCCGACTCTCGGTGGCAAAGGCTCCAGGACTGATAAGTTCCTCCCGTCCCTTGTGGTTTATAACCGTGGGTGTACAGTATGCTTTTTTACGGTCCCCATTGTCTGTCTTATAATCAAACGCCCGATTTTTCTTCCATACCGTTCGGCCAGTATTTTGGTCCAGGCAAACAACAAATTGAAAATCATAGCCATCAAATTGAATAATTACATTATCATTGTGTGCTATGGGGGAAGCAGCAGGGCCCCGGTGGTGATTGCATATAAAATCTTTGCGCTCCCATATTTTTTCCCCGGTTTTGAAGTCTAAGGCTGCGGTGCCGTGAGATCCAAAATGAACAAAGAGAAGATTGTTCGAAATGACAGGCGTGGGAGTGGCATAGCTGTTTAAGGGGTGGCAGTATTGAGGTTCCTTTACCGTGAAAACCAGAACATCTCTTGTTTTTTTTCCTGTATCCCAGTCGAATTGAATGGCCCGGAGTTCACGGCCATAGTCATCAGCCGTAGTGAGCCAGATAATATTATCCTTCAGCACAGGAGAAGACCAGGCTTTGCCCGGAACCGATGATTTCCATGTTATGTTTTGAGTTTCCGAAAATTCTACGGGGAGATTGGCTTGCTTAGCATCCCCATCCCCTGTGGGTCCACGAAACTCATCCCAATCATTCGGTTTATTTCCCCCTTGAAGCCCAAAGGATAAAAACAAGAGAGAGTACAACCGAAATTTACCCAATAAGTGCATTGCAGAATTAATTCGAAATTTTAAATGAGTGGCAAGAAATCATCCGTAAAGAGACGATTTTTTTGAACAAGGAAAAAAGTCAAATTAATTGACTTAGCTAAGTAAATATATAGCTTAGTTATAATGTATTCGGTTCATTTTGCTAAAACTAATCTTTCCAAATTACTACAGCAGGTGGAGGATGGTAAAAATATTGTTATTGCCCGTGGAAAAAAACCAATTGCTAGGATGATACCTTGTCAGCAACTCCCAAATACTGACAGACCTGAGGTAGGTACCATTACTTCAAAGCCCATTAAAGTAGTTGAGAAAAGAGAGATTGCCGGGAGAGTCGGAGATACCGTTGTATACTTCTGATGCGGGTGCTTCTCGATACTTTTCCTTTTATCTGGCTGAGTTCAGCACCTTCAAAGTTAAGCACAAAAGCAACCGAAGTGTTAAATGATCAAGGGAATGAATTTTTTTTAAGTGACGCATCTGTTTTGGAGATATGCCTTAAATATAATGATGGGTCTTTAGAAATGCCTATGACCCCAAGACGATGGGTTAAGGAACAAAGTAAGATTTGGAATATTAAATCCTTGGGTATGACCCGGGAGTATTGCCTCAGGTTATCTGAAATGCCATACCATCACGATGATGCCATCGACCGAGTATTGGCAGCCACAGTCCTTGCCGAAGATATGTATTTATTGACTTCGGAAGAAGAACTTAAAAAATACCCTATTTCTATTATATGGTAAGTGATTATAGTCGTTTTTCCGGGTGGAAATAAGGAATCTTTTTATTGCAGGAAATCCGGGCTTTGTGGCTGATTATCCTTTTTGGAGAGCGGATATTTAGGCTTCCATGTCGGGTGTTTTTGCCCGAGCCATTTTTGAATCTTTTGCGATAAATTTTTAGCAATTTTGGGGTGTTTTTTTATGATATTTCTTTTTTCCTCCCAATCAACACCTAGGTTATATAATTCCCATCCGTTTGTTTCGTAATAATAAAGGAGCTTGTAACGATGCCCTTCGATTTCATCGATGATAAGCACACAGGGTTGTGCTCGAACATCCATATATCCGGGGAATAAATAAAAGATCGGAGATCGTTTGTCGGTTTTCTCTGGATCAAGCAAAGTGTGGGCAAAAGACTCCCCGTCAAGTGGGTGTTTATCTTTTGGAGGGAGCCAATTATTTCCCGCAATCTCCAGTAATGTTGGGTAAAAATCAATGGCATGGACCATCCGATCCGAAACTTTATTTGCGGGTACAGTGCCAGGCCAATAAGCAATCAACGGTACCCGGATACCACCTTCGGTAAACATTCCCTTAACACCTCGCAATGGCAGGTTGTCAAAATGAGTCCCCCCATTATCAGAAGTAAACAGCACCAATGTATTCTGGGTGATACTATCACTATTATTTCCATCTCCATTAGGGTCCTCAAGTGCATCCAATAGTCGACCTAGGATAGCATCCATTCCTGCAATAAAACCAGCAAGATTGGCTTTTTTAGAATGGCTTGAGCCTAGTCCAAGTCTTCTTTGAGCCGCTTGCCTTAAGTCAGGCCTAGAAATGACTGGTCCATGCACCGCATAGGCATGAAGCTGCAGGTAGAAAGGTCTGTTTTTAGCTGATAGCGATTTCACTGTTTCTTGCATGGCGTCTGCCAGGGCATCACATATATGCTTGGGTTTCCCGATCTGACTTTTGGGAATATCATACGCTTTGGTGTATGACTGAGTATAAGGTTTTGCAAAGCGGTCAAAATGCCCAAGGCCCAATCCTGGAAATTGCCACTGATCATTTATTTTTTGCGAAAAGCAAACGGGCTGGTGACCTTGGCTGTAGCCGCCAATGTTTCTGTCAAAGCCCTGGTTTTCTGGCATGGTTTGCTCGGTGTCATGACCGCCCACGTGATATTTCCCCACATGGGCCGTATTATACCCATTTTGCTGCAAAGCTTCTGCGATGGTGATCGCCTCAGCCGATACATCTTCCTGCTGATCTGGTCCAACAAATTTGGCTTCCGTTTTACTAATTCCTGGTTTTTTGTTCCGGTTGAGGTTGCCGACAACATAGACGCCATTGTTTACACGGGCAGGGTATTGTCCGGATAACATTGCGGCACGAGATGGAGCGCAATTGGGTTGCGTGTAAGCGTGGGTAAAGCTCAAACCCTTTTGGGCAATCTTTTCAATATTGGGAGTTTTAAAATCACCAGAATGAGTACCCATTGTCGCCTGTTTCGCACTGATTTGGTTCCAGCCTAAATCATCAATCATGTAGACAATCAGATTGGGTTGTTTGCCTCCATAAAGAAGACATAACGGAGTCATAAGCATTGCCTGATAAATTACTTTCAGTGTTTTTTTCATGATGATAACTCTTTTGGTTTTATTGAAAAAACTTATGTTTGGGTTCGCCACCGCTTAGGATGTAAGCGAGAAGGTCCATCACCTCCTCTTTTTCCATCATATTGAGCAAGCCTGGAGGCATAGGCGATATATCAGAAGGACCCATGCTTTGAATTTCCTTTCTTTGAACATTGGTTCGTTGATTTGGGTTGTAGAGGTCTGTGTTCAAAACAACCCGGTCTCCGTTAAGGTTTACTACAACCCCAGCGAGGGTGTTTCCGTTTTTTAAAGTCACGAAAGTGGGAACAAACTGCTCATTGATTTCTTTGCTTGGGTACATGATTTGCTCAAGCAGGTCATGCGGTGAATAGCGACCACCCGATCCGGTCAAGTCGGGACCGTTCATCCCTCCCTGGTTGCCAAAACGGTGGCAAGCAAAGCACCCGCCTGCCGCAAACATTTTATGACCCCTCTCAAAATTTCTGCCGGTGAGGCCTTGTGAAGCTAAATTACTTAACTCGTCCAATTCCCAGTTTTTTACGAATGTCCTACCTGCCATCGCCTTTGCCATCAGTTCTGCCGGAGAAGTTGTGACAGGTTTTTGGGCAAGCAGACTGGCAAGGCTCTTTTTCTCTTTTGGGGTGAGGCTAGCCACTGCATCCTGCCGAATGAACTCAATAAACTTGGTGAAACTTGCTCCACCCCGATAATTAGCCGCCTTTAAAAACCAGCTAAAGTATTGGGTTCGAAGTTCAAGGGTCCAGCCGGTTTGTAAATTTCGGAGTGAGCGGGCATATTCCATCTGTTCTTCTTGTGTGGAAGCTTTTGTGAGTAGCATAATTCCTTTCCGGGCGACCGTTGGAGCCTCAAGGAAAGCGAGAGTCTCACAAAGCAACCAATTCATTTCAAAACTCTTTGAGGGGAAGTGAGGGTCCAGGTGAGCGGTTATTTTTCCAATTGTATCCGGGGATGGTTTCCCAAAGCGGACCATGGCCACTTGGTAGGTTCGAACCAAAGCAAGTCGCTCGCTTGGAGTTAAGTCGTTCCACTTGATTTGCAGTAGAGATTCCAAGATTTCCTCCCCCATTTTCTGGTTGATGGGAGGATCCGATGCTTTGCGATGAAAAGGATCAATACCTGAAGCCTTGGCAAGGGAGAGAAGGGCATGGACTCGTTTTCCTGGTACCTTTTCCGACAGGGCTTTCGTAGCCCAATCTTTAACAGGTAAACGCTGAATGGCCATGAGGGCAGCCCATCTTACGAAGCGGTCCGGGTGGTCGATATAGGGCCATGCAAATGCCAGAGCTTTGGGGTCATTTCCTATGTGCAAATCTTCAAGTTGGCGTCGCAAGCCTGCAAGCTGGTGGACATTAGCATTGAGGGGAATTGGCTGGATGTTTTCTTTGCCAATATAACTTACCCGGTAAAGGCCGGATTGCACCTTTCTGCCTCCGATGGCAAAATACATGGCACCATCTTGTGGATTGATGATTGCGTCCGTGACTGGTAGGGGGCTACCGGTCATGAAGGTCTCTTTTTTTCCGGAATAGGTGCTGCCGTCTTGCGTTAAATGTACAGCGTAGATTTTACCCCAGCTCCAGTCCAAGATGAACATGGCTTTTTGATACCTGGGTGGGAACTTTGAACCATAGCCAAAAGTTACCCCGGTTGGTGAACCTGGTCCAATATTAACTACAGGGGGTAAAGTGTCTGGATAAAATTCAGGCCGTTTCCCGGTTCCATTTCTCCAACCATACATGGAACCGCTGGTGACATGACATATACGAGTCGGGCGATACCATGGGGTGTTGAAGTCATATTCCATATCGGCGTCATAAGTGAAAAGCTCCCCATCGGCATGGAAGCCCCCATCGAAAATGTTCCGGTAGCCGGATGATACAATCTCCCAGTCTTTCCCATCCGGAGACATTTTATAGATGATACCCGCTGGAGCGAGACGGTCTCGGTTGTGACCCCGCCCATCAGGCATACGCGGGAGCAGGTGATCTTCTCCCCAGTCCATAGGAACTCGTGAACGGTTCACTTTTGTAGGATCTGTATTGTTCCCCGTAATCAGATAAATAGATTTTTTGTCCGGGCTAAGAAGAAGTGCATGCACGCCATGATCACCCCGTGCCTGCAAAACACGAAGCTTTTCCACCTTATCTAGTTGGTCGTCTCTGTTGGAATCTGTAAGCCTGTATACCCCGCTGTCCATTTTTTTCTCATAGTCATTTACGGCGACATAAAGACTGTCAAAAGCCCAAAGGAGTCCGTTGGCGGCACGGATATCGGCGGGAATCTTTTCGATTTCATTTTCTTTCAAGGTTTTTCCTTTTGCCGGAGCTTTGAAACGATAAAGTCCTCCAAATTGGTCGCTGGCAATGATACGGTTTTGATTGTCTAGGCAAAGGTTTACCCATGAACCAAGCCTTTCTTTCGGAACGGTGAAGAGAAGTTCCACCTGGAAACCATCTTTTACCGATATACTTTCAATCGGAGTTGCCTGGGTGTCGAATTGTGCCCAAAGGCGAGAAGTCACTAAATTCCAAAATAGAAGGAGAGAAAAGAGAGTGAGTAAGCGAGAGGTTATCATAGGACTGTAGACATTGTTTATCGTGCTTTTCTTACGAGACTCGTCGTAGGATGGCTTCGAGCAATAAAGTGTTCTTATTTAAATGAAAAGAAATTTTGGGGTTTCAAGATTGCATACTTGAAGCCTAAGAAGATCATTCCAATTATGAAATCCTTAAATTTAATCCTACCCTTTGGTTTAATTCTATTATGTGGGCCTTTTACCTGGGTTTATGCCGTAGAAAAAACTGTTTCCAAAGAGGATATTTTTCAAAAGTTTGAGACTGATATGCAAGGGGTTCGTTTTTCAGGATTTTTTACAATCGATGGATCTGAGCTTCCACCGACAAAAGAGACATACGAGGTTCACCGTGTGCAAAAGCTTGGGGAGGAAGACCTTTGGGTTTTTACTGCTCGTATTAAGTACGGAAAGCAGGACATAACCCTGCCCATACCCTTACCTGTAAAGTGGGTTGGGCATATCCCGGTAATTGCTATGGAAAACTTACCTATTCCCGGTCTTGGAACTTTTAGTGCCCATGTGGTAATGGATGGAAATAAGTATGCTGGTACTTGGGCACATGGGAAGTTGGGTGGGCACTTGTATGGAACGATTGACAAAATAAATCATCCCCGCGAATAGTTGAAAAGTGGTTGCCTGAAAGTGGGCTACCTGAAGAAATGATGAATAGTATCA
>ERZ807291.1388-NODE-1388-length-39492-cov-26.463448_pt1 | contig 39492 bp, 31 predicted proteins | sample MGYA00521257_ERZ807291 | MGnify/ENA primary metagenome ERZ807291 (study PRJEB31413, sample SAMN03169783) | marine metagenome | biome: Marine; feature: Water; material: Subsurface seawater | place: North Sea | collected 2011-04-28 | depth 1 m m ...
CCTCGTTTTCTTTTATGCCAAAAATCTCCAGGGCTCGCGGGTCTATTTTGGGAACTTGCCTCCCATTCTCTTCCTCCAACTCAATTTTGGAATCAGCCGAGCAAAGCCCCTGCCTGGAAGAAGCCATGGACCGGTTATGGTCCAGCACACTGCCCAGAATAAAGGATCTTACTTCTGGCTCGTTACGGAAACGGATTTCGCGTTTGGAAGGGTGCACATTTACATCCACAGCTGCAGAATCAATTTCGAGAAAAAGAATGGCTGGCGGAAATCTGCCCTTGGGCACAAAGGTATGAAATGCCTCCATCACCGCATAGGTCAGAGTTTTACTGTCAACGGGTCTGCGGTTCACAAAAAAGATCATTTCCTTACGGGTTGAACGACTCTGCCCGGGCTTGCCCAGCAGTCCATCCATCGCCAAACCGTTTTCCTGATAGTGCACGGGGGTAAGCGCCTCGGCTAAGCCTTTACCAAAAATCTCCCGGACCCGATCGGTCGGACCATCACAGGCAGGTGAACGGAAAATGGTGCGCCCTCCCTCAATCAGGGTAAAGGTAATCGAGGGATGAGCTAAGGCATAAAGCTTGGCCATATGAATGAGATGGGTGGCCTCGGTTACCTCGGTTTTCAGAAATTTCCTTCTTCCCGGAACCGAATTAAAAAGATGAGAAACCTCCACCCGGGTACCGGGTGGCATCCCACATTCTTTGCAATGTATCATTTTCCCCCCATTCACAAATATCTCGGTGCCCTCCTGCAAAGTGGACGGGCGGGTACGGAGAACAAAACGGCTGACACTGGCAATGGAGGGCAATGCCTCACCCCGAAAGCCAAAAGTTCCCACTTGATTCAAATCACTCGCCTTACGAATCTTGCTAGTAGCATGCCTTTCCAAGGCTAAAAGGGCTTGATCCGGCTTCATCCCCTGACCGTCATCCTCAATACGCAGATAGGATTTCCCACCGTTTCTGAATTCAATCTCTATTTTCTTAGCCCCCGCATCAATACTGTTCTCAACCAGTTCCTTAAGAACAGCAACAGGGCGCTCAACTACCTCGCCGGCGGCAATCTGGTTGGCTACCTGATCAGAAAGAATACGAATTTCGGGCATCTCTCTTCCGTAAAACGGAACCTGCTCATCGACAATGGGAAAACACACAAATGTATTGGAGCTTGGGCAGCATGAAATTCTCTGTCATGATCTACGGATCCATTTCTCTCATGCCTAACGCTTTAGAAAGTCAACCCAGCCCCTACCTCAAAGATTCATCTAAGCAGCCTGTTAACTGGCTGCCTTGGACAAATGAAGCATTCAAACAGGCAAAGGAGCTCGACAAACCCATCATTGTCTCGATCGGCTATGCTTCCTGTCACTGGTGCAGGCAAATGTCCCGGGATAATTATGAGGACGCCTACATCGCATCCATCATGAACCGGCATTTTGTATGTATCAAAGTGGACCGTGAGGAACGACCTGATATCGACCTTTTTTACATGGAGGCATCGCGGATTTTCAATCAGTCAGCTGGGTGGCCCCTGCATGCATTCTGCCTGCCAGATGGAGCCCCATTTTGGTGCGGCACTTATTTCCCCAAGGAGGATAATGGCCAAGGAATTGCCCCCTGGCCCCAGGTTTTATTGCGAATTGCCGAACATTTCCGAAATGGACGGGAGGAATTGGAGGAAAACGGGAAAAATGCCTTAGCTAACCTGCTCCATTTAAACAATGCCAACCTTTCAGACCCGAGGGATTGGAACAAAGAGTTACTCCTCGAGGCAGGGCAAACTCTTACCCAGGCACATGATGATGAAAAGGGCGGGTTTACTCCCCCTCCCAAATTCCCATCCCCCATGAAAATGGATTTCCTCTTTGCTCTTAGCGAAACACAGGCTGCCAGAATGAATCCGACCTTTTCGAATCGCATAGACTTTTGCTTGCAAAAAACCCTCGGGAAAATGGCAAACGGGGGGTTGTTTGATCATGTAAATGGTGGTTTTTTCCGCTACTGTTTGGACCGGGATTGGTCTTCGCCCCATTTTGAGAAAATGCTCTCTGATAATGCCCTTCTTCTATCCACTTATTCGAGGGCTTTGAGGAAATTTCAGAATGCAGAAGATCTCCAGGTAATCCAAAAAACCCTCCATTGGATCGATCGGGATATGGGCAACCCTCAAACGGGATATGCCAGTTCTCTATCAGCAGAAGTCAATGAAATGGAAGGGGCACACTACCTCTGGACCTATGATGAACTGGTCAAGGTTCTTGGAACCAAGGATGCGGATGAAGTGAAAAATCTTTGGGGGCCTTTCGCAAAATCATCAGCTGATCTTTTTCTCCCCTGCCTGATTAATCAGGATGTTGTATCGATGGAGAAACAACAACAAATCCTCCTAAAACTATATTCAGACCGGTCTCTTTCAGAAAAGCCAGAAAGGGATGAAAAAAGATCCTGTGCCCTGCATGCCTTGCTGGTTCGCGGACTGATTGATGCAGGCATTGCCCTCGGAGATAAATCTTTAATTATCCGGGCTGCCGATCTACTTAACTGGATGGAATCCTCTTTCCGACTGTCCGATGGTAGCGTTGCGTCACTCCTTTATCCAGATCAGTCCAAAAGCTCCTACGGATTTCTTGAAGATTATGCCTTTTGGGCGGAGGCGATGCTTTCCTTTGGTGCAATTTCTGAAATTTGGAACTTAGGAAAATTGAAGGATTGGGTTGGGCGAGCCGAGGAGCTGATAAATTTAGCTGTTGATCGCTTTAAAGACCCCAGTATTCCCGGATATTACAGTAGTTCCGAAACGATGAAAAATGCCGGTCCGGTGCGAAAAAAATCATGGTATGATCATGCCATTCCATCCGGCAATTCCTCGATGCTCCGCTGTTTCCATACCTTGGGTCAACTAGCAGAAAATTCAGCCGCATGGCAGACAGAATATCAGGAGGCATTGGGAGGATACCCGAAATTGATCAAACAAACTCCCGATGGCATCGGGCACGCACTATGTGCACAGACCGAGGCGGCCATGGGCATCATTGAAATAAGCGGTCCAGAAGCGTATATCCGGGAGTTGGCAGACGAACTAAGAAACATTGGACACCGACCAGTATTCTTTGTCCAAAGGAATGAAAAATCCCTATGGGTCAATAAACAAAAAATTGAGCTAAAAACGGAAAAACCGAAAGAAATAATTCAATGGTTAGCCAAGTAACTTGAGCTAAGGTTTTTTCTTGGCGATCAGTTTGCTCAAAGAACGACCGTCTTCCCGCACCACTTTTTCTGCGATCTCATTGATGTCGTAGGCTTTCCCGTGAAGAACGCGGGATGCCACATTTATGGCAGCACGGATTAGCTTAGAATCAGTCTTAACACGGTGACCGGTCTTGGAGAGTACGCGCTCAACCTCATCCAGCATGTTAAGATCATCCTCGGTTAAGGTGATGGTTCGAACAACTCGCTTGGGTAAATCTTGGTCTGTATCTGTCATAACTCCCTTCTTATGCAAAAATGGGCAAATGGCAAAGTGTAAAATAATTATTTATACTGAATAGATAATTTACGCAAAAAAAAGCCCCTCCACCGAGGGGCTAGAAAGCAAAATTATAGATGCTCCGCCTAGTTTCTGTTGATGCAATTTAGGTCGTCAAAAGAACGCCTGAGGCGCTCAACAAAAGCAACCTCACCCGCACGCAACCACATCCGGGGATCGTAAAACTTTTTGTTTGGCTTATCATCACCTTCGGGATTGCCCAGTTGTGCCTGCAGGTAATCTTTCTTTTCCTTGTAATAGCCATGCACTCCATCCCAGAACGCCCATTGCATATCGGTATCCAGGTTCATTTTTACAACACCGTATCCAATTGCCTCACGAATTTGCTCGCGGGAAGAACCGGATCCGCCATGAAAAACAAAACTGATCGGTTTGCCAGAAAGTCCGTGCTTTTCTTTCACAAACTCCTGTGAATTCTTAAGGATAACAGGGGTAAGTTCCACATTGCCCGGCTTGTAAACTCCGTGAACATTTCCAAAAGCTGCAGCCACTGTAAAACGGTTGCTAACAGAGGATAGGATTTCATAAGCCTGATTGACTTCTTCCGGTTGAGTGTAGAGACGGGCGCTGTCGATATCGGTATTGTCCACTCCATCTTCCTCACCGCCCGTAACTCCCAGCTCAATCTCGATGGTCATATCCATCCGGTTCATCCGTTCGAAATATTCCTTGGATGTCGCTAAATTCTCCTCAATTGCTTCTTCGGAAAGGTCCAGCATGTGTGAACTGTATAAAGACTTCCCCTCTTTCTCATGAAATTTTTCACTGGCATCAAGCAAACCATCAATCCAGGGAAGCAGTTTCCTGGCGGCATGATCCGTGTGCAGGATAACCGGCACATCGTAGGCTTCTGCCATCGCGTGAACATGCATAGCACCGGAAACAGACCCAGCAATTGCACCCCGCTGGTCGTCGTTGCTTAAGCTCTTACCGGCAAAAAACTGTCCGCCACCATTGGAAAACTGCACCATAACAGGTGAGTTAACGGCTGCTGCCGTTTCAATCACCGCATTGACGGTGTGGCTGTTTACCACATTGACCGCAGGCAATGCGTATTCGTTTTCTTTGGCATCATCGAAGATCGCTTGCACAGCATCTCCAGTGGCAACTCCTCCTGGGAACTTTTTACTCATATTGATAATTAAAATTTAAGGGTGTAAAAATAATCCTCTTTGCCACAACTCAGGAGCTCAGGCAAAGAAAATATAAAACTATGATTTGCAAATAAAATTACCAATCAACGCAACAAATCATCGATATTGGATGATCCGAGTGCTTTTTCCACCTCATCGAGCTTTATGAATGTGGTGCGGGTATGGGGAAGTTTGTATTTCTTAAAAACTTTTTTATCCAATAGGTAATACAGTTTTCTCCTGGAGATACGTAAAACTTTGGCAGCTTCAGTAATTTTGAGGATTTTGGGTGCGGGCGGCTTGCGGATTTCCCGCATCGACTCCTGCTGATCGAGAAAAGATTCCTCCATTCTGAAAATTCGTTCCTCTAAACTGGTTAGCTTGTCTTTTATTTCGGAAAGAACCAAAAAAATCACCTCATTCTCGATCGCTTCACGATCCTTTACCCCCAGCTCAAATTCTTTCTGGTTGCGAAAACTGAATGCATCAATGCGGGTACGGAAATATTTACGGAATCTCTTTTTTCTGTAGGTCCAGGAAATACAGTGCGGAGATGCCCGGTCTTTCGCCAAGGAATATGAAATTTTCATAAATTGTGGTTGCTTGGGAAGTGTGTTAAAGCTTATGGGATAAACCTCTTCCTTACATCAATTCCTTCAGATGAGCGACAAAAACTTTCCCGATGTGATCCGAGAGATACACGACCAGGATAGCCGGTTTGGCAAAGGTGCCTATTATTTTATTAGAGAGGCCCTGGACCACACGCTCAAAGCCATGGAAAAAAAAGACAAGGACAAGTGCGGTCATGTGTCCGGCAATGAGTTACTTGAGGGCATTCGGGAATATGCCCTGGAACGGTTCGGTCCCATGACCATGACTTTGATGGATCATTGGAACATCCGGAAATGCCGCGATTTTGGTGAAATTGTGTTTAATCTGGTTGAGCACGGAATACTCGGTCGCACTGAAAATGATTCCTTGGAAGATTTTGAGGGTGGATATGACTTTAAACAGGCTTTTGCCGATCCTTTTCTTCCGCAGTCTTACAAATCTCCACCACCTGACCTAAATTGACCGATCGGTTGAGCCGCACAAGTGCGCTAAGCCCCAAAGACTAGGTACAACAGATAGACCAGTGCGATAAGTCCGATTGCCTGGTAATAAAGAGCCAATCTTTTCGGCTTTTTTCCCGTACCAAACATGCCACCCTCATACTCAGGCGTTATTTCGGTGTCTGATTTATTTTTGCAAATAGGGCATGCCAATCCGTCTTTTCGATGCCATTCGAAATCGCAATCCTTACAGGTAAGAAACTCCCCTGTCATTGGTCGGTAAAGTAGTTGAAGTTATTTGACCTTGCACAAATCCTCATATTTCTAAAAAAATAGCAAAAATGTTATGCCCGTTAAAGGTCAAAGCCTAGACCAAGTACTCAAGTCCGTAGTCCCAACATGGTTATTGTTTTCCATGACCATACCCCTGTTTTCGTGCCTTTCTTACGGTTCAGCTTTAAAAAATGACCTTAGCTTTGTTCAATCGAAAGCCCTGGAAGGAGACAAGTATTACCAAGGTTCCCTTGCTCTCTTTTACAAGTATGGGGAAAAGGGCTTGCCTATTGACCTTGGAGAATCCGAGCGCTGGGCAAAACTTGCCGCCAAGGAAGATGGGGGCATCGGCATGGCCGTGCTGGCTTCCATTGAACTGGAACGAAACAAGGTTGAGCGTGGACAATTTCTTTACGATGAAGCCTATCTGCATTCGAACCTCAGGGATTTAGCAAAAGCCAAAGATCCCATTGCCCTTTTTTGTGTTGGTTTGATGGAAATAGACAACCCCCCCAGAAATGTAGAAAAAGGGATGCGGAATTTGGAACGTGCCGCGGACCAGGGATTGGCCACCGCTCAGGCAACCCTTGGGATGATTTATTTTACCGGAATTGGGGTTTCCCGTGACTCCAAGGAAGCGATTTCCTGGTGTTCCCAAGCTGCCCGCAGCCGACTTCCCCTGGGTATGTTCTATCTGGGGATGGCTTATTCTTCAGGAGACGGAATTGCCCGGAACAACGACTTTGCCAACCGTTGGATCCGTGCGGCAGCGGACAAGGGATTGGTCATGGCTCAACTCACACTGGGAATGAAGCTTTCGCTGGGGGACGGTATTGAACGAAACCTCGATCATGGGGTGCAATGGTTACGGCAAGCTGCAAATGCCGGTTCTTCCGAGGCAGCGTTGCAACTGAGGCGTTTCGAAAACTTATTGGTCAAAACCCCGGCCCGTAATTCTTCCATTCCTGATGGTGAGAAAAGGGCGGTAAATAACCTTGCTCAAAACTCATCCCTCAAATCTTCAAACAAATCGACCAATTCGGACTCCCCCCGTGTTCCTATGCCAAGGAAAATCAATTCTGGTCCCTCAAGCGATCCTGTCCAAATGGCGTTGGAAATGCTCTCTATAGAAAAGGATGAAGCTGCGGCGAAAAGAATGCTCAAGGAAATTGCCGGACAAGGTAGATCGGACGCACTTCGAGAACTTGGACTTCTGCACTACAAAAGACAGGAATTTGACCAGGCACGCGAAAACTTCCTCAAGGCAGCTTTGGACAAGGATCCACAGTCTATTCGTTATGTCGGCATCATGCATTTCCTCGGACAGGGAACCGACCAAAATTATGCCAAGGCAGAGGAGTGGCTATCCCAATCCCTTTTGCTGGGAGACAATGAGTCGAACCGCTACCTACGGATTGCCCGCCAATTTAACAAGTAATCCAGGATCGCCCGGATCCGCCAGGCTTGTACTTTAAAATTCCGCTAGATCTGCAAGTTTTCTTTGATTGAGCCCACCGCCTTTTCGACATTTTCTCTGTGTCCAAAAGCACTGAGGCGGAAGAAACCCTCACCTGCTGGTCCGAATCCTGATCCAGGAGTTCCCACTACATGACACTCGTTCAGTAATTTGTCGAAGAATTCCCATGAAGAAAGTCCGCCTGGAGTTTTTAACCAGACATAGGGTGCATTCCCCCCGCCATAAGTGGTAATACCAAGAGATTTCAGTCCCTCGTTGATGATGCGGGCATTTTCCAGGTAGAAGGCAACCTGGGCATCGGTCTGCTCACGTCCCTTGGGAGACAAAGCAGCGATTCCGCCGGCCTGCACAATATTGGAAGCACCATTAAAAAATGTGTTCTGTCGCCGGGTCCACAGGGCGTGAACTTTGCCCGCTTCGGAATCCTCCGTCGCCAAGGTTTTAGGAACGATGGTCCAGGCCAGGCGGACTCCGGTAAACCCGGCAGTCTTGGAAAAACTGTTCATCTCGATCGCACAGGTTTCGGCCCCCTCAATTTCATAAATGGAACGGGGGAGTACAGGGTCCGTGATAAAGGCGGCATAAGCGGAATCAAAAAAGATAACCGCTTTGTGCTCATTGGCATAGTCGACAAAGCTTTTGAGTTGTTCCCTGGTAGCCACGGCACCCGTAGGATTGTTGGGACTGCATATGTAAATGAGGTCTACTTTCTGATCAGGAAGCTCGGGAAAAAATCCGTTTTCCTCGGTGCAGGGCATGTAGACCAAACCTTCGTACCCGGTCGAACCAGCCAACCCGGTTCGCCCCGCAATCACATTGCTGTCCACATAGACCGGATAGGCAGGGTCCTGTACTGCAACCACGCTATCCTGAGAAAAAACGCCTTGAATATTGGCGGAGTCTGACTTCGCCCCATCGGAAACAAAAATTTCAGACGGATCCAGCTTCACTCCACGCTCAGCATACAAACCTGCCAGTCCCTGACGCAGGGGAAGCACTCCCTCAGATGGTCCGTACCCGGAATAGGTGTCTGCATTGCCCAGACTCTTAACTCCTTGGTCTAAACCATCAAGAACCGCAGGAACGATTGGCTCAGTGGTGTCTCCTATGCCCAGGCGCAGGACTTGCACTCCGGGATTTTGCTCCAAAAAGGCGTTGGTTCTACGGGCAATCTCAGGAAAAAGATAGCCAGCAGATAATTTATCGTAATGGGAATTAATTCGTGCCATAGGTAGTTCTCCATAACGCAAAATTCATCCGGAGAAAAGCGGGGAATCAATAATTTTAAGGGATTGGTCTGTACACCTCATCCCGCTTGCCAACCGAACAACCATCAGGTATGGTCTTCCGTTTTTCCATCAAGCACTCATGAAAAGGACTCATCATTGCAACGAATTACGCAAGGAAAACGCCGGAACACCATCCACCCTGATCGGATGGATTGATTCGTTGCGGGATCATGGGGGCGTGTTCTTCCTCGATTTACGCGACCGCGAGGGCAAGACTCAGGTGGTACTTGATCCTGAAAATGCCACCCTCTCTGCCCTCTTCCCCAAGCTCAAACCCGAGAGCGTAATCGAAGTCAAAGGCGAAGTCCGCTCCCGCGAGGAAGGCACAGCGAATGCAAATTTAGCCACCGGAGAAATCGAATTGTTCGCCAATGAAATCGTGGTGCACAACCAATCCAAGACTCCTCCCTTCCCGCTTGATGATTCCGCGAACAAAGTGAGTGAAGATCTGCGGCTGACCTACCGCTACCTCGACCTCCGCCGGGAGCCCAACTTGCATGCTCTCAAACTCAGGCACCGGGCATCTCATGCCATCCGCAAATATTTTAATGACCAGGCATTCCTCGAAGTGGAAACCCCGGTGCTCTTCAAAAGCACGCCCGAAGGTGCCCGGGAATTCCTCACTCCCAGCCGGTTAAACCCGGGGAAATTTTACGCCCTCCCCCAGTCCCCCCAGCAATATAAACAGATGCTGATGGTTGCCGGTGTGGAGCGCTACTACCAACTGGCCCGTTGTTTCCGCGATGAGGATTTACGGGCCGACCGCCAACCCGAGTTTACCCAGGTGGACCTGGAGATGTCCTTCATCGACCGCGAGGATATGTATGCCCTCATTGAGGGACTCTTGAAAACCGTCTGGCAGGAAACCTTGGGCGAGGAAATTCAGACTCCTTTTCTGCGCATGCCCTACAATGATGCGATGAACCGCTTTGGTTCCGACAAGCCAGACATGCGCTTTGGAATGGAGATTGAGGACTTCTGCGAGGAATTCCGCACCTCCGGATTCAAGGTATTTGCCGGGGCAGTGGAATCGGGTGGCGTAGTCAAGGCATTCAATGCCAAGGGGCTCGCCGACCTCACCCAGGGTGAGCTCAAACACCTGGAAGAAACCGCCAAATCCCTCGGTGCCAAGGGCCTTGCCTTTATCAAATCTGAAAAGGGCGAGTGGAAATCCCCCATTCTAAAATTTCTTTCCGAAGAAGAGCAAAATGCTCTTCGCGACCGTCTCCAGGTGGAAGATGGCGATGTGGTCTTCTTCGCCGCCGGTGCCTGGGAAAGTTCCTGTAATATCCTTGGCCGGGTACGTTTGGAAGCCGCTACCCTATTGGAAAAGCGCGGCCAGAAATTACGCGATCCCAAGGATTGGAAATTCTTATGGGTGATTGATTTCCCCCTGATGCACTATGAGGAGGAGGAAGGCAGATATGTTGCCTCTCACCACCCTTTCACCGCACCAGTGGAAGAGGATTTACCCCTGCTTGAATCCGATCCTAAGAAAGTACGTGGACAACACTATGACATTGTACTCAACGGGGTCGAGCTCGGGGGCGGTAGCATTCGTATCCATCAGCCCGACGTGCAGAAAAAAGTGTTTGAGGATGTGCTCAAGATTCCAGCCGATGTGGTGCAGAGCCGTTTCGGATACATGTTGGAAGCCTTTTCCTATGGGGCTCCCCCCCATGGTGGTATTGCCCTGGGCTTGGACCGCTTGGTTACCATTCTTTGCAATCGGGACAGCATCCGTGATGTCATTGCCTTCCCCAAGACTCAAAAGGGACAGGATTTGATGACCGACAGTCCGGGAGAAGTGACCGACCGTCAGTTAAGAGATCTCAAGATCAAGTCGATCGCCGAGGAAGCGTAAGGTTCATTTTGTTATGCCCCCAGGCTTTTTACCTCCAAGCCTTGGGCCGATTCCAACTTACCTGATTGTATGGGGTATCTTTTTACTGATTCCACCAACTCTCATCCTCCCAAGGTTTTTTGGGAAGTTTCGTTTACCCCTTTGGGCATCCCTGATTCTTTTTACCATACTTGGATGGTTGTTGGTTAATTTGGCAACCTGGCTTTATTTCGATTACCTTGCAGAATTGGCTCATTCATTACCCGAAGGCCCAGAAAAAGAAGAGGCCTGGCAAAAATGGGCAACGGACGGAGCAAGCCTGACCGGTGCCCTTTTTGGCGGATGGATACTCGCCCTCCTGTATTTTCTTTCCTGGCTAGCCATTGGCTGGATTGTGGGGAAGCTAAGTTTCTTGAAATCTCGGTCTAACTAGTTTTGGTTTCAAGCTTCATGGAAGTAATTGAGCCCTTCAATTATTCGCAGCCGGTATTGGCGGTGTGGTATCTTTTACCTCCCCTCCTTCTGATTTTAGGGAATTACAAAAAATCCCCATTACCCACCTGAGCAAGCTGCCTCTTATTTTGCCTGATCGGATGGGGGCTTAATCCTTTGGGCAACCATGCTTCGTTTTGATTGCCTTTATGAATACGCCAGTTTCGTCCCCAAGGAACAACAGAAAGAAGTTTGGGAACAATGGGCAGCGGATGGAGGCCCTAAGATGACGGCCCTTTTGGGAGGCTGGCTCTATTCCCTCGTTTATTTTGGAATATGGTGGGGGTTATTCAGAATCTTCTCTTTCTTTCGTGCCCGACGCAGAAAAGCTTGAATCACCTTACGCAGCCTTAAACTTGGATCGCCACCTACCGGGAGAGCATTCCTTGTATTCCATAAAGATACGGTTAAAATGGCTTAAGCTGCCAAATCCGCACTCCAGGGATATTGCCAGAATAGTCTCTTCCGACTCTACCAAGCAGCGGCAGGCACGGGCAATTTTTGCCTCATTAACAAAGCGGGAAAAGGTACGCCCGGTATGACGTTTAAAGAAGCGGCTGAATGCAGCGGGTGTCATCGATACCAACTCACTGGATTCATCAAACAAGGTGGGATTTATTTGGGTTTCCACTTTTTCAAAAACATAATCAATCACCCGGGCGAGACGGTCATCAACCGGTTGCTTCAGGTTGTAGCCCGAACTGGCTAAGGATTGACCGGGTAATTCAGTCAGTAAACCAAGCAACTCGATCCAGCATGCGTAGGACGACCAGCTCCCTTGTTTTGCGGTTTCCAGATGATCAAATGCGTCCCTCACCCGTTCCTTGTTACTTTTATCGGAAAGATCGAAACGCAACCCCAGACGGGACTGTTCCAAAAGATCACGGATTTTTTTTGTTTCGGGGTTTGTACCCAGAGAATCCGGAGGGAACTGCAAAAGGCTGGCCTGAGAAGAACCGGTAAATTCTGGTGCGGTCCGCCAGCAATGTGGGAGGTTGGACCCCACCAACACGAAGTCATCCTTGCCAAAGGACTCCACATGATCCCCCACCATTCGTTGACCAACCCCTTCCCTGACCCATTTAAGTTCATATTCCGGATGGTAGTGCCAGTGACCGTCAAACCCATCACCCCGGTCGATTTGAATAAAGCGGTAGGTGGATCTACCATCCAGGGTTAGGGCTTCAAAACTGGCTCTCATATGGTCATGAAATGTCATATCTTTCCTCATTTCGAACAAATAAAGACAATAAATGAGATATTTTTAGCAAAGGAGGGGATGAAGTATTCTTCAGAACATGGTATTATTTTACCTTGCCTGCTTCAGTTGGCAGGGTTTCCATCTTTACATTCTTTTGCCCATTAACACCTATCCAATCATGCACGAAACTAACCTGACCCGTAGAACCTTTGTAAAAAACAGCGGTCTTGTAACCGCAGGAGCTATACTTACCCCCTATGTCGCCCAGGGGTTTACCGATGACAAACCGATCCGTATCGGGGTGGTTGGTTGCGGTGGGCGGGGATGTGGAGCCGTGGGCAATGCCATGGCCGCCGACCCCAAGGTTGAACTGGTTGCCATCGGAGATCTCTTCGAAGACCGCATCAGTCAACGAAGCAATCACTTGGCAAAAATTTGTGGACCCCGCTACAAAGTTTCTGAAGAAAATAAATTTACCGGATTTGACTGCTACAAAAAAGTGATCGATGCCGGGGTGGACTATGTAATCCTTGCCTCACCTCCTGGTTTCCGGCCTGCTCAACTTGAATATGCGGTGGAGAAAGGAATTCACTGTTTCTTTGAAAAACCAGTCGCCGTGGATGCCCCCGGTATCCGCAAGGTCATTGAGCTATCCAAAAAAGCGAAAGAGAAAAACCTCGGATTTATGTCCGGTTTTTGCTGGCGTTACAATTTTCCCAAACGCGAGGTTTTTTCCCGTGTGCTCGATGGAGCAGTCGGCGACATCAATGCAATGTACAGCACTTACAACGCAGGAGAGGTCGGTGGAAACCGGGGACGCACCGGTACCCAAAGCGACCTCGAAATTCAAATGCGCAACTGGCCCAAGCATCTTTGGTTGGCAGGTGATTCCATTGTGGAACAAGCGGTTCACTCCATCGACATGATGCAGTGGGCCATGGGCGAGGAACTTCCCATCGAAGCGGAAGGAAGTGGGGGCAGGCAGGTGTATCCCGACGATCCCGACCGCTACGGTAATATCTACGATCATTTTGCCATCGTCTACAAATGGGCAAATGGTGCCCGGGGTTACCATTTTTCCCGCCAGCAAAACGGCACCCAGGGAAGTTACGAATTGGAAGTCTTTGGAAAGAAGGGATTTTGCAGTGCCAAAAACAGACACGCGATTATGGCGGATGGAGAAACACCCTGGCGTTATTCCGGGTCCAACAACGATATGTACAGGACCGAGCATGAGGAATTGATTGCGTCCATTCGCTCGGGCAACCCCATCAACGATGGAGAACGGGCAGCCAACAGCACCATGGTGGCAATCATGGGCCGTATGGTCGCCTACACTGGCAAGAAATTATCCTTCCAACAGGCCCTCAATTCCAAGGAGGATCTTACCCCGCCCCACCTCGACTTTTCCCAACCCCTGGCCGTGCCCGGTGTCCCCAAGCCCGGTCTTACCAAATTCATCTGATCTGAATTGTTCTTATGGAAATTATCATTTTATCAACCGCAGAGCAGGTCGCCAAGAGGTCCGCTGACCTCGTTGAAGCCCAGATCCGCACCTTCCCTGATACCATTCTCGGTCTTGCCACCGGATCCAGCCCACTGGGGCTTTACAGGGAGTTAATCGTTCGTCACCAGGAGCACGGTCTCTCCTTTGCCCAGGTGCGTACCTTTAACTTGGACGAATATGTCGGAATCCATGCAGACCACCCTCAAAGCTACCGCACTTTTATGAACATCAATCTGTTTGATGATCTGGACATTGATCCGGTAAATACTCATGTGCCCGACGGTACCCTGGAAAACCCCATGGAAGCAGGCCCTGCCTTTGAACAAAAAATCAAAGAGGCAGGCGGGATTGATTTACAGGTTCTTGGCATAGGTACGGACGGACATATCGGGTTCAACGAACCTACCTCCAGTATTCGTTCCCGCACCCGTTTAAAGACTCTGACCAAGCAGACGGTGGAGGATAACTCCCGCTTTTTTGGCCCCGGTGAATTCCAGCCTAAACTGGCCATCACCATGGGTATTGGCACCATCTTGGAAACCCGCCGTATTCTCCTGATTGCCACCGGAGAAAACAAGGCAGAAGCGGTTCATGACATGATCGAGGGCCCCATTGCCGCCATCTGTCCGGGTTCTGCCCTGCAAATGCACGAGCGGGTAACCGTCATTCTTGATGAAGCAGCTGCCCAGAACCTGAAATATCAGGAGTACTACCGGCATGTTTCCGAAATCCAGGATGAATTGGTCAAAAAGCACCGACCATCAGATTGGATTGCCCGCTGACCCGGTTTCACCCAGTCTTATCCCATGAGTGAACAAAATAAGATCCGCGTACTGGTGGTGGGTGCCGGAAATATGGGCCGTTCCCATGCCCTGGCCTATGCCTCCATTCCGGAATTTGAAATTGCCGCCATTTGTACACGCAAGGCGGAATCCCGGGCCTCCCTAATGGCGGAACTGCCCGAAGGCACTGCGGAGGTCAATGATTACGGACAGGCACTCGCAGAACTCCAGCCGGATGCAGTCTGTATATCCACTTATCCCGACACCCACTATCCGTTTGCCAAGATGGCACTGGAAGCGGGTTGCCATGTATTTACTGAAAAGCCTTTGGCTGAGAGTGCCGAGCAATGTCAGGAACTGGTCGATTTAGCCAGGGCGCAGGGCAACGCTTTGGTGGTGGGCTACATTCTCCGCCAGCACCCCAGCTGGATCAAATTTGTGGAAGTCGCCCGTACCCTCGGTAAGCCACTGGTCATGCGAATGAATTTAAACCAGCAATCCTACGGCAAGAATTGGGAAACCCACAAGAGCCTGCTCTCGTCTATTTCCCCCATTGTCGACTGCGGGGTGCATTATGTCGATGTGATGTGCCAGATGACCGGCACTAAACCCCTGCGGGTTTCCGGACTCGGTGCCCAACTTTCCGATGAACTTCCCGTCGGCAAGATCAATTACGGACACTTACAGGTCACCTTTGATGATGGCAGTGTCGGATGGTACGAAGCAGGTTGGGGTCCCATGATGAGCGAGACCGCCTTTTTTGTGAAGGATGTGGTGGGTCCATTGGGCAGTGCCAGCATCGTGGCCGCGGATGCATCCGCCCGGGGCAAATCATCTTCGGTCGATGCTCATACCCAGACAGAAAGAATTTTGGTTCACCGTTTCCAAAAGAATGAAAAGGGAGAGCTTGAGCAGGCCGACGAATTCATAGATTTGGATGACGAACCGGATCACGATGAACTATGCAAAAGAGAACAATTGTTCTTCCTCGATGGGATTCTGGGAAAAACCGATCTTACCGAGCATCAGAACAGTGCCATACGAGCGAGCGAGATTGTACTGGCTGCAGACCACTCCTTTCGGAGCGGCGAAATGGTGAATCTCTAAGAGAGAAACTATCTACTCGATTAAATCCCGGATCGCATCGACCGGGGAGCACAAACCAACCACCATTTGCGGATTGGTCATTTTCTGTTTTTCATAGTGTATAGTTACCGTGCTGGCGACCATACCCACCACTTCTCCAGAGTCATTCAATACGGGTGCCCCACTGGAACCGCGTGCATAATCCGCAGAGATCGCCATCCACTGAGTTCGCGGTTTTCCTTTCATCGTATCATAAAGCGAGACCATACCCTTGGAGTAATAATAAAACATACCGTCGGGGTGGCTGATCACATGCACATTTGACCCGATCTTCGCAGGCTCACCTAACGGAAGTGCCCGGAATTTTGCACCCTTTGCCCGGGCAATCGCAACATCGCTCTCTTTATCCGCAGCCAGAACCTCGGTGATGGGATAGATCTTCCCCCCTGTATCCATGACTGCAAAGGTCTTTCCGTCCGTTTGCTCCAGAACATGATAATTGGTGGCAAAAATCCCATCTTTGGTTAAGGGAAACCCTGTGGCAGCACCGGAATGCCAGTTCGTACAGTGTTCACACTTATACAACCTCGCCACAATAAGGGTCGATGGCTTGCACAATTCGTACAGACTTTGGGGATCATAAACAAAAGAAGAAACCTTGGGGATTTTGACTTTTTTCCCGACTGCCTTTTTCAACTGAGTATTTAATTCGGTAAGGGGAATGGTCTGATTATTCTCGATCAAAGCAGATATTCCCCGGATCAACTTAGCTTCCAGTTCAGGAGAAGTAAGCTTTTTCCCAAAGGTTAAAAGAGGAAAACAGGCTACGGTGAAAGCAAGCAGGGCGATTTTCATACAATTAACCCAAAGGCGAACCGAGCCTATGATCAAGGAATATAATTTATGGGATCAGTCATCCAACCTCCCGGTAAACCGTTCAGGAGGAACTCCGAAGGCTTTTTTGAAACTGCGGGAAAAATGACAGGGATTATCAAAACCCAGTCCGTAAGCGACATCCTTAACCAGGGTATCTGTCTTCAGAAGAAGGGATGCAGCGTGTCCCATTTTTAACCTTACCAGAAATGCATAGGGTGTCTCTTTGTGAAAACTCTTAAAAACTCGTGACAAATAGGCAGGATCCAAGTGAGTCTCTTGGGCCAATTGATTGACTGATTTGAGGCGATGATAGTGCTTGCGGATGTGGTGCAATACGCGGTTGTAAGTTGTTCGTGAGCGGGTTTGGTTCGTCGGAGTGCCTTCTTTTTTTGCAACGGTTTTGAGAAGGAGTGCCTGGGTCAGAGAGGAGCAAATAGATGCGGTCTGGGGCGAAGAAACAGGTGCATTAACTAAGATTAATTCAAACAAATCCACCAGATCCACATAGTCGGATATTTGCCGGAAAAATACCCCATTCTTTACTATTTGTGAAAAAAACTTAGCGGTCTCCACACCGTCCAAAACCATGAAGTACTTGAGCATTTCAAACCCTTCAGCACATTCAATTCGATGGCTCACCCCCGGACTGTAGAAAAACACCGAGCCGGCAGATAAAGGATATTTTTTCTCATTCATCCACAAGGTACCCTCCCCCACGGCAACAAGCTCAAAAACCGAGAATTCAAAACTTTTCCGGTCCACTTTATATTCCTCACCGCATTGCTCTGCTCCCACACTGACCACATGCAGATCAACGGGAGACTCTGGAAAACCAAGAAACAATTGTCTCGCATTCCTTACCTTTTGGGAAAAATGATTTTGAGAATCCTTCATCTATAAAATGTCAATTATTGGTATATTAAGGTCAGGAAAGTATATTCCTAATAATTCAGATTATTGCTATTATATTTATTATACTTTCATCAGGATTCAAAAATCAGAACCTCAATAAAATGTCATACTTTGTAAATACATCTTCCAGCTTTCAACAAAAAGAGGATAATTTAAGAAACCCCTCCGCTCCAAAATTTTGTGGAATGGTAAATTTCCCATTGAATTAGATGCTAATTCGTTAAGACTCACGAAAGAAGGAAACCAAAATGCATTGCCAAAATTTTCTCAACCGTCCGACCAACCGCCGGGATATGTTAAAATGGTGTGCCAATGGATTTGGGGCGGTCGCCCTCTCCGCCCTTTCCGCGGAAGGTCGGGGCACATTGAGCATCGATCCAATGGCACCGAAACCGCCGCACTTCCCACCCAAAGCGAAGAGTGTGATCTTTTTATACATGGACGGTGCCCCCTCCCATGTGGATACTTTTGACTATAAACCGGTTTTGGAAAAGTACCATGGGCAGGACCCCCGTACTGCCATTGGTAAACTGGAAAGAACTCAATTTGATAATATTGGAACCGTCCTAAAGTCGCAATGGGACTTTAAGCAGCACGGGGAATGCGGACATTGGATCAGTTCCCTCTTTCCCCATCTTTCCGGAGTGGCCGATGACCTGGCAATGATCAAGTCGATGACTTCCCCTTTTGCCGAGCATACCTCTGCCAATTATTTTTTGCACACGGGCTCGGGATTCCAGGGCCGGCCGAGCATGGGGGCATGGTTTGGATACGGACTGGGAACTGAAAACAAAAACCTGCCAGGCTTCGTGGTGCTAAATGGTGGCCTGATCCCTCCGGGCGGTCTCGACTGCTTTGGCTCAGGTTTTCTCCCTGCGACTTATCAGGGCTCGGTCTTCCTGCCCTCCGAAAATCCAATCGCCAATGTAAAACGCTCCGAGCCAAGCGATTCCCTTCAGCGTAACAAACTGGACCTGATCCGTAGCCTCGACGAAAATACCCTGACTCATCTGCAAGGAGATCCCCAGGTCGAGGCAGCCATCCGCAACTACGAGACTGCCTATCTCATGCAAAGCTCGGTACCCGAACTGACCGATCTTCGGGGGGAAACCGAGGCGACCCAAAAATTGTACGGGTTGGATTCCACTTTTCAAAATACCCAGACCTTTGGCAAACAATGCCTGATTGCCCGTCGCCTGGTGGAACGCGGAGTTCGTTTTATTGAACTTACCTGCCCGGGAGGAAATGGAGACCGCTGGGATCAGCACAAAAATCTTGTCGATGGACACAACAAGAACTGCCTGACTATCGATCAACCGATTGCCGGGTTGATCAAGGATCTCAAGGCCCGGGGCATGCTCGATGAAACCCTCATTGTTTGGGCCGGTGAATTCGGTAGAACACCTTTTGCCCAGGGATCCAATGGACGGGATCATAACCCGTTTGGGTTTACCGTTTGGATGGCGGGTGGCGGAGTAAAGGGCGGATCCAGCGTGGGTAGAACCGATGATTTTGGATACAAAGCAATTGAGGATAAGTGGGAAATCCATGATCTTCACGCCACCATGCTTCATCTGCTTGGTATCGAACACACCCAGAGCACCTTCCGTTTCAGCGGGCGCGATATGCGGCTGACCGATGTCCACGGCCACATCATCAAACAAATTCTCGCCTGAATCCCGGTTGATGAAGTTTTTTGGGGCGTTTCTGTTTTCCATTTATTTGGTCCTTTCCCCCGCATGGGCGGAAGAAGAGATCCAGCCAGATCAGCTGACTCCCGAACAGTCAGAATTTTTTGAGGCCCAGGTTCGTCCCTTGTTTGCCGAACATTGCTACGAGTGCCATTCCAACCAGGCAAAAAAACTCAAAGGTAAACTTTTTCTCGATTCCAAGTGGGGCTGGGCAACCGGTGGGGATGGCGGAACCGCCATTGTACCAGGAGATCTTACTGAAAGCATGGTCATTGATGCTGTCCGGCACACCGAGGAACTGGTCGATGCCATGCCCCCAAAGTACAGGATGGAAGAGGAGGAAATTGCCATTCTTGAAAAATGGGTACTGATGGGTGCCCCGGACCCAAGGCCCAAAGTGGAACCAAAGGACGGACTGGTGGAAAAATTTGATCTCCAAAAAAGATTCCAGGAACACTGGAGTTGGAGACCCGTTCAAAATCCACCTACCCCGCTAACCGAACAAAAAGATTGGGGCACTTCCCCCATCGATTCATTTGTATTGTCCAAAATTGAAGCAGCAGGGTTACAACCCGCCCAACCCGCGGATGACCGAACCTGGATCCGCCGGATCTATTTCGACCTGACCGGTCTTCCACCCACCCCTGCGGAAATTGCGGATGCCCTAAAACTTACCCGTCAGGTATTGGTGGATAAGCTGTTAGCCTCCCCCCGCTTTGGAGAGAAATGGGCACGGCATTGGATGGATCTGATGCGCTATGCCGATACCTACGGGCACGAGTTCGACTATGCCATAGATCACGCCCATGAATACCGGGATTACCTGATCCGGGCATTGAATGAGGATGTGCCTTACGATGATTTTATCCGCGAGCATCTTGCCGGGGATTTAATCAAAAATCCCCGCCGGCATCCCACCGATGGATACAATGAATCGGTAATTGGTACAGGGTTTTGGTATTTTCACGACGCCACTCATGGACCGACTGATGTCCTGCAAAATGAATCGGATCATCAGGACAATCAGATTGATGTTATGAGCAAGGCCTTTCAGGGGCTGACTATTTCCTGTGCCCGATGCCATGATCATAAATTCGACGCCATTTCCACCGCTGATTATTATGCTCTGACCAGCTACCTGAACAGTTCCGCCAAGGTGGACTATCCCCTCGATGTGGGAGGAAAAAGGAAGGAAACGATTGCCAGGCAAAAAGAACTTCTTGCATCCGCACAAGCCGAAGCTATCCAACCCGGTGATCCCAAAAAAATCATTCAGTCCTTCCTTGCTGCCGCCAACCTTGTGCGAAAAAAGCAAAACGAACCACTTCCCGACCCGTGGCAGGGACAATTGATCGATGATTTCGAATTGGGTATGGATAAATGGACCCTCGCCCATCGCGACGCCAATGCATCTCCCATCACCACCATCGAGGTAAACGCCTCTTCGCCCCAGGGAGGGCGGGGTGCAAAATGGTTCGATACCCGGATGTATGACACCAATGAATCCCTGACCTGGGTAAGCCCAAATTTCCAGATCGAACTTCCCTTCCTTAATCTCCTGATTGGCGGCAGCCGCTCTCCCCTCAACTTGATCGAATTAATTGTCGACGGGAAGGTAGCCCTCCATACCTCTCCCAAAACCAAAGAACACCTTTCCCCGGTGTCCCTGGACGCATCCCAACTAGTGGGAAAGACTGGGCGGTTACGAATTTCCTGGAAAGTTCCTCAACCTTTTTTCCTCGATCATATCGTTTTTGCTTCCCGTGCCTGGAACGACAAGCGACCTCCAGAACCAACACCCGCTGAAATATCAGCCCTAAGCGAGCAACCAGACACCCCCCTTCCCCTCCTCAACAAATGGATAGAACTGGTCCATAGCACCAGAAATCCCGATCATTGGACACCGGAAAAAATCCTCCAGGATTTGATCCTCCGACCCGGGCAAACCAAGCCCCAAAACTGGAGCAAGCTGGACGACCTTCAATCTGAATATTTTGCCAGCAGCACCGCTTTTGCGGACTTTTCAAAGGGTGAATTACCGGAGGGTTGGTTAGCCACCGGACTGGCATTCCAAGCTACAGATAAGCGGGGATTAAGGTTTGATAAACGCAGACCCTTTATTGAACACGCGTCCATCGATAGTTCTCTCTTTGGAAAAAAACAGGTGGGCACCCTCCGTTCCCCCACTTTCACTATCGATCAAAACATTCACATTCGACTGAATGCGGAAAAGAGCATGGTCCGCCTGGTTATTGAAAACTACGGAATGGCCATCCATAATGAACTGCTCTTCAAAGGAACTCTGTACAAAGAAAATAGCAGGCAGACCAATGGACTGGGTGCCTACAAATGGATCCAGTTCGCAGAAGATTCTATTCGTAAATATGCAGGCAAACGGGCCTACCTTGAATTTATTGATAATGGAAACGGGTATGCACAGGTCGAACAGGTACGGTTTAGCAATGCCCCCCTGCCCCACTCCTTTCATCCTCTCGTCCGCCAACTCAGCGAATCCGGCATACCTCAAAGCATCGAAGAAGCAGGCTCGCTTTTACGGCAAGCCTGGCAGTCCGGAGACCCGGAAATTCTCAACTGGTTTTTTCATCGTGGACTGGCAGACTCAACTATGCTCAATCCCGAAGCTAATCATCTGATAAACTCCGGTGAAAAACTTACCACCGATCTGCCCGCTCCCCGCTTCGCTCTGACCATGAGTCAAACGACCACCGAAAATGCACGGGTTTATATTCGGGGAAGCTATAAATCACTGGGAGAGGAAGTGCCCCCCCGATACCTTGAAGCGCTCGGAGCTAAACAGGCGGACAGACTGGGATTGGCCAACCTTATTGCCAACCCGGAAAACCCGCTCACCGCCCGGGTCATGGTGAACCGGATTTGGCTCCATCTGTTTGGCAGGGGCATTGTTCCTACGCCCGATGATTTTGGTCCACAGGGACAGGCACCCAGCCATCCAGAATTGCTCGATTGGTTGGCTCATGACTTTGCCCAGAATGGTTGGTCGGTTAAGCGAACCATTCGCTCGATCGTTCTTTCCAGTACTTACAGGCAGTCCGCACTGTCCCATCCTCAACTTTCCCCAGATAAGATTTCAAAAAATGATCCTGATAACATTCTGCTTCACCGTATGCCTGTCAGGCGGTTGCAGGCGGAAGCGATCCGGGATTCCATTCTCGCGGTTTCCAGGCGTCTGAACCTCAATGCATTTGGCCCGGGTGTTCCCACACACCGGACTGCGTTCATGACCGGGCGGGGTGCCCGTCCCAGCGGCCCCCTGGATGGAAATGGTAGAAGAAGTGTGTACCAGGCGGTGTACCGCAACTTCCTCAATCCCTTTCTCCTCGCCTTCGATATGCCCAGCCCCTTTGGACCAAAGGGCAGAAGGAGCAACTCCAATGTGCCCGCCCAGTCACTTACCTTGATGAATGATCCACTGGTATCCAAGCTGGCCAAATCATGGGCACAAAAAACCGCCAATCAAAAAGACTCCCGTAAACGGATCGAACACATGGTGGAACATGCTCATGGGAAAATTCCCTCCAAAGAAACAACCGATCAGTTACTCGCTTTTGTGGAATTGCAGGGCAAGGAATACGGCAAGGTGGACCAGCGTGCCTGGGCAGACCTGGCTCATGCCCTGTTCAACCTGAAAGATTTTTCCTACCTCCAGTAATCCACCCGGTGCGGATCTGGTCGAACGCAGCTAATATGATAAAATAATGGCGACAGAAATTCAGCGTTTTGGATCGGTGATCGGAATTAATCCGGAAAAAGAGAAATATTACCGTGACCTACACCAAAAGGTTTGGCCGGAGATCTTGGAACAAATTCAACAGGCCGGTTTACAAAACTTCTCTATTTTCATCACCGAACTGGAAGGAAAGAAATATCTCTTCAGTTATTTCGAATACACAGGAAATGATTTTGCATCTGACATGGAAAAGATGAGCAAGAATTCAAAGATGCAAACATGGTGGGAAGAAACCAGTTCCTGCCAAATCCCCCTTCACGGGAATAGGGGCAAAAATGCCTGGAGTGCGATGGAGATGCTCTTTCATCAGGCATAAACCTGCCTAACTTTTGAAACAGTTTTAAAGCGATCCGCTTCTATCTGCTTGATTCAGTTGGCCATATGCAGTCATCTCAGTAAGAAAGACAGACGCTCTTACATGAATTTATTGTGAACCTATTCATTTTTTTGCCCATTTTCTTCTCCTGCCTGCTTAGCCTGAGTGTGCCTATATTTGGTAAGGTGGACTTTGTGCATCAGGTCATGCCGGTGCTGAAAACACACTGCGCTGAATGTCACACCGAGGGAAAAAAGAAAGGTGGACTTTCTATGAATACTTTGTCCGAATTTCTGGCCGGCGGGGAAGGCGGCGAAGTTGCGGTGCCTGGCGATCCGGAGGACAGCTATTTTCTCGAACTGGTGGCTAGTGAGGATACGGATGAACGCATGCCTCCCAAAGGACCCGGGCTTAACAAATCCGAAATTGACCTGCTCCACCAATGGGTGAAAGAAGGAATGGACTGGCCGGAGGAGATCCGCCTGGGGTCATCCGGTTGGGAACCAAAACTCAAACCTAGGGTGGTCACACTTCCCGACCCCATCAAAGGAAGAACACATGCCATTGACCGGATCCTGGATCAGGATCTAAGCAAACGGAATGCGCCTCTGCCTGTATCCGCTACCGATGAAACTTTTGTCCGCCGGGCATTCATGGATGCAATCGGTCTCTTGCCCACCCCGGAGGAGCTCGATTCTTTCCTAACCAGCGATTCAAAAAGCAAACACGAGGAATTGGTGGATCAGTTGCTACGCCGTGAAATTTCCTATGCCGATCACTGGATGACTTTCTGGAATGATCTCCTGCGTAACGACTACACAGGCACAGGCTTTATCACCAAGGGCCGTACCCAGATTACCCCTTGGCTCTACCAGGCACTGCGCGAAAATATTCCCTACGATCAGATGACCCGTGAACTGATCGATGCGGAGGAGGATGCTGCAGGCTTTATTAACGGGATCAAGTGGCGGGGTACCGTCAACGCCAGCCAGACTCGTAACATGCAATTTGCCCAGAATGTCTCGCAGGTATTTCTGGGAATCAACATGAAGTGTGCCAGCTGCCATGACAGCTTCATTGACCGTTGGACCTTGCAGGAAGCCTATGACTTGGCCGCCGTCTTTGCCGAGGAGACTCTCGAGCTGGAACGCTGTGATATTCCCACGGGTAAAAGGGCCACGCCACGCTGGATGTTTCCCGAACTTGGGCAGATCGACGCGAATGCGTCCAAGCAGGAAAGACTCAAGCAATTGGCCGGCTTGATGACCCATCCGCAGAACGGCCGGTTTACCCGCACCATTGTCAACCGGATCTGGGCAAAACTGATGGGACGGGGAATCGTTCATCCGGTCGATGCGATGCACACCAAGCCATGGAATGAGGACCTGCTCGACCATCTGGCCATACGCTTTGCCGAGGACGGATATGACCTGAAAAAATTCATGCGTTTTGTCATGACCTCCCAAGCTTACCGTTCCCAAAGTGATTTACTGCCCGAAGAACCGGGAATGGAATACGCCTACAACGGCCCACTCCCCAAGCGTATGTCTGCGGAGCAATTGATGGACTCCATCTGGCAGGTAACCGCAAGTAACCCCAAAAACCCCACCGCCAAAGTTGACCGCAGTGTGAATCTCAAAAAGCCCCCCCCGGCAGAAGTAATGGAGTTTCCCTGGCCAGACAAAATCAACGCCAAATGGATATGGAAAAAAGGCGGGGCACCCAAAATTAATTTACGCAAAGAAATCAATCTCACCGAGAAACCACAACTGGCCGGAATTGTTGCCACCTGTGACAACGCATTTTCCCTGATCATAAACGGTCGTTCCGTGGCTCATTCCACTGTCTGGCAGAACCCGGTAAAAACCGTGCAATCTGACCTTTTTCATGCTGGGAAAAATGTGATCGAAGTGGAAGCGGAAATGTTTGGAGGAAGCCAGGGATTTGTCGCTCAGATTGTCTTGCAAAATAAAGACGCAGTTCAGGTGATTGAAACAAACAGCGACTGGGAGGCTCAGGTACCCGATCAGGAATGGACACCGGCTCACATTGAAAAGGATTATGGGCAAGGCCCCTGGAACAAGGCCCTGCACAATGGCGATATACAGGACGGAAAAACCGGTGCCGAACCACCCGTACGAGCATCCTTGGTAGCCAATGACTTTTTGATGCGTTCTCTTGGTCGTCCCCACCGGGATCAGGTGGTTACTTCACGTCCATCTTCACTCACTACCCTGCAGGCGATCGATTTAGCCAACGGAGAAATCTTGTCCAACACCCTCAGAGAGGGGGCAAAAAATTTATCCCGTTCCGAAAAGAGCGATGATATACCAGTCTGGTTATACCGTCATGCTCTCGGCAGGACACCCACCGAAGAGGAGAAACAAACTCTGCTTGCCGTTTCTCAGAACTCACCCAACCAGCAAGGAGTGGAAGATTTGTTATGGATGGTCTTTATGCAACCTGACTTTCAAATCATTCGTTAATCCATAGATAAAAGTACGATGAACAACCTTTCTGAATCTTTGCAAAGACGCGATTTCCTTAAGCAACTTGGGCTTGCTTCCGCCGCAGCCCTCGCCTCCCCAGGAACTCAACTATGGGGAAACGAACAAGTCATTCATCCGACAGCCCGAGCAGATTCCTGTATTTTACTTTGGATGGCCGGTGGTATGGCCGCTCCCGATACTTTGGACCCAAAGGCCTATTTACCCTACGAGGATGGACTCGAAGTTAAAAACATCCTCAGTACCTTTCCTGCAATCGACACGAATGTCGACGGGGTAAAAATCAGTCAGGGCATGGAGAATATTGCTCAGGTGATGGACCGGGGCACCTTAATCCGTTCCGCTTTTCAGCCAGACCTCGGTGCGATTCTTCACTCCCGGCACCAGTACCACTGGCATACGGGATATGTACCTCCCTTAACGGTTGCAGCTCCACATCTAGGTGCCTGGATGGCCAAAGTATTGGGGCCTAAAAATGATGTGGTTCCTCCCTTTATCAACGTTGGGCAAAGATTGGAAGGTGTGGGAGAGAAAGAAGAATTAAAAGCATTTACCACCGCTGGATTTTTTGGATCGGAATACGGGCCCATGAACCTTCCCTTCCCTGATCAGGCGGTTCAATCTGTTCAACCGCCCAAAGGTATGGAACCGGGAAGGTTTAGTAACCGCTACAAACATTTCCAAAAACTGCTCGATCAAAATCCAAACCGGGACCGCTTGAGCGATTTCCAGGGAGAGTCGATGATCCGATCGATGGAAGCGGCCCACCGTCTGCTGCAGTCAGATGAAAAACATGCTTTTGACCTGACCCGGGAAGACAAAGATTCCGCACTCAAGTATGGAGACTCCAGGTTTGGACAGGGATGTTTACTTGCCCGTCGTTTGGTCGAAAAAGGAGCCAGATTTGTCGAGGTAACCACGGAATATGTACCCTTCCTCAATTGGGATACCCATGAGAATGGGCACACCACCGCCACGCGGATGAAAAAGGAAATCGATCAACCGATTGCCCAGTTGATTCTTGATCTGGAAGCCCGCGGATTGCTCGACAATACCTTGGTGATTCTGGCCAGTGAATTCAGCCGGGATATGATGATCGAAGGAGTCCCAGGATCATCTGCCCCCGATCAGTCCCGTGCCAGAACCGATAAGCTGAAAGAAATGAAGCAGTATGGCTTGCACCGTCACTTCACCGGTGGTTCTAGTATCATGATGTGGGGAGGTGGAGTGAAAAAAGGACATGTCTATGGAGCCACCGCGGATGAGCGTCCCCTAATGGCTGTGAGGGATCCGTTATCGATCGAAGATTTGCACGCCACCATTTACACCATCATGGGAATCCATCCCAAGACCGCCTACGAAGTGGAAAAGCGTCCCTTTTATGCAACCAAGGATGGTATCGGCAAATGTGCTACAGGCATACTTGCCTGATACCTTTTTCAGCCTTCCTGCAAGAACTTCAAACGAAGGAAAATCCCTTCGTTTGATTATCTTAGTAATTAACTTTAAATTAATTTCAAATAGTTAAGTACAAGCTCTTTGATCTTTGCATTTAGGTGACGAATTGATCTCTTGAGAATTTGTATTTTTTCTTGTGGCAAAATTTTGAAATTAGCAGCCACATCGGAAAGATCATATCCATAGCGTACCTCATTTTGCGTATGGTAGTAATGTTTACTCCTGCCACTACAAAACAAAACCGATTCACCGCTCAACATATCAAAAACAACCTCCATACTCTTGCAATGTGAACCATCAAACCACAGCGTCAAAAGCATGTTTCCATTTGAAAACTTTCTCACTGCGTCTGTACTTTTGGGTAATTCTTCCAGCTTCATAGCCTACTAAACCTTCTGACAGAGTAAAAAGTTATTATTCGGAAGAAACGATTTGGGAATATTCCTCCTCGGCCTGTTTTTCTGAAATTACTTTGTAATTGTATCGGTCTATTTTAATGACCTCGACCTTCCTTCCTTCTTTTTTTGCCTCTTTTTGTAATTTTGTCATTTGCTTCCGTGCATCACTCAAAGTTTTAAACTTATCCTCATTCACTGAAAATTTATAATTTTTTGGATCATAGACATCAGTAACCTGAGCCGGTGTAGCATATTTTGCCGGAGAGGCATAAGAGCGTGATTTATATGAACTCTTCCGCATCGCAGGACATGCTCCAAATAAGGAAAATGAATAGATAATGGCCAGTGCGTAGAAATATGTCTTCATATGATCTTTTCCTTATTTAGTGTATTTACATTAAGTATAACCCGAAATAGAGAAAGAATCCAATAAAGCTGAAAAAAAGTTATAAAGGAGTGAGAGTTACCTCAATTCCTACCAAGGCAGAACACCAGCCCTTGATAGGGCTGAACCAAGCCAAATCGTAAGCACCAAATAGACCAAACTCCATGCTTTGGTGGCAGGGAAATGTTTGGCGATCGAAGGCACGGCAGCGTCGTACCAGTCCTTCAAGAACCAGCTGACAGTCAGAGCAAAGGAACAATCGACCGCCAAGGCATACCACAACACCGCCTCAAGGTTAAAGTCCATCCCAGGTTAATCAAAGACCACCGTCTTGTTGCCGTAGACCAGTACGCGGTGCTGAAGATGTCTGCGGACTGCTGCTGCGAGCACGAGCTTTTCCAGATCCCTTCCCCGCTCAATTAATTCCTTGGTTCCGTGCCGGTGACTGACCCGGGCGACATCCTGCTCAATAATCGGTCCCTCATCCAAGTCCTGGGTGACATAATGTGCGGTTGCCCCGATCAGTTTTACTCCCCTTTTGTGTGCCTGATGATAGGGCCTGGCCCCGGCAAAGGAGGGAAGGAAAGAGTGATGAATATTAATCACCGGACATTCCACCTCTTCTAAAAATCCTGGAGATAATACCTGCATATAGCGGGCAAGAATGAGTAAATCGATTTTTTGCTCCGTCAACCACTCAAGTTGATGAGCTTCCGCCTCTTTCTTCGTCTCCTTAGTCACTGGGATATGGACAAAGGGCAAGCCGTAGGATGCAGAAACGCCACCCAAAGTATCATGATTAGAAAGAACTCCTATCAGGTCGGCGTCCAGCTCTCCCGCCCGGTGGCGCAGGGCAAGGTCATGAAAACAATGATCCTCCTTGGTTACCATCAGAGCAATCCTTGGGCGACGGTCACTGCGGTTCAAGCATAGAGACATGCCGAGCTCTCCTTCCACTAAGCTTCTGAACGAGCCCATCTCATCTTCAATTTCTACATCCGCGGATGGTTGCCACTCCACCCGCTGAAAGAAAATATTTTCGTCCCGGTCCAGGTGCTGATCGGCATGAAGCACATTGCCCCCACGTTGATGGATCCACCCGGCAGTTTTTGCCACCAGTCCGGGCTGATCCGGACCATGCAAAAGGGCAATTACCGAGTCACTCACGCAGGATGATAAGCTTGCAGGGATTTTACGGAAAATTTCTTTTCCCGGATCGACCGGATACCCTGTAATGCGGCAAAAGCGGAACCCAGCGTGGTAATCACCGGTACATTGTGAAGAACGGCTTCGCTGCGTATCCCATTCTCGTCCCTGCGGGGAATCAGGCCAAGTGGGGTATTGATGACTAACTGCACCTTTCCATTCTTGATCAGGTCGGCCACATTTGGCCGGCCCTCGCTGATCCGCAGGGTACTTTCTGCTTCGATGCCGTTTTGATTGAGAAAGTTTGCCGTTCCTTCGGTGGAATAAAACTTGAAACCCAGTTCGTGCAATCCCTTGGCCACTTCCAAAGCCCTTGGCTTGTCTGAATCCTTTACGCTGATAAACACACTGCCCTCAAGGGGAAGGGACGGCTTGGCAGCCATCTGGGTCTTGGCAAATGCAATACCGAAATCTTCGTCCTGCCCCATTACCTCACCGGTACTGCGCATTTCCGGAGTGAGCACAATGGGGGAACCGGGGAATTTACTAAAAGGAAAGACTGCTTCCTTGATCGCCCAGTGCTGGGGGATAATTTCTTCGGTAAAACCGAGATCCGTAAGCTTTGCTCCAGCCATTACCCGGGCACCGAGTTTGGCTAGCGGAACCCCAATCGCTTTGCTGACAAAGGGCACGGTACGGGAGGCACGGGGATTCACCTCAATCAGGAAAAGCTCCCCCTCCTTGATCGCAAATTGGATATTCATAAGGCCAATAACTTTGAGGGCCTTGGCCAGGGCATGAGAAGCCTGGCGCACCTCATCAATCATCGCGGCTTCCAAATCATGGGGTGGAAGAACCATGGCCGCATCTCCGCTGTGCACCCCGGCAAATTCGATATGTTGCAACATGCCTCCGACCACAGTGGTTTCTCCGTCCGAGATACAATCAACATCAAGCTCGATGGCTTCCTCCAAGAATTTGTCAAGCAGCACGGGTTTTCCTGGAGCCACCGCAAAGGCCTCCTTGACCACACCATTCAGCTCTTTTTCATCATAGACAATGAACATACCACGCCCACCCAGAACAAAGGACGGGCGGAGCAGGATAGGATATCCAATCCGGGCGGCTTTTTCAGCCGCCTCTTCAGGGAACATCGCAATTTCATTCTGGGGTTGTTTGAGCCCGATCTCCTCAAGGATATGTTTAAACTTTTCCCGGTCCTCTGCCAGATCGATACTTTCTGGAGAAGTTCCAATTACATTGACCCCGGCTGCTTCCAGACCTGTGGCAAGGTTAAGGGGCGTTTGGCCTCCGTACTGCACGATGGCTCCGTCACAGCCTTCCTGGTGATAAATTTCCAGGACATCCTCAAGGGTAAGGGGCTCAAAGTACAAACGGTCGGAGGTATCATAATCGGTGGACACGGTCTCCGGATTGGAATTGACCATTACCGTTTCATACCCCGCTTCGCGAAGGGCAAAGGAAGCATGCACACAGCAGTAATCAAACTCGATCCCCTGCCCGATCCGGTTGGGCCCGCCTCCAAGAATCATGATCTTTTTCTTATCCGATTTTTTAATCTCATTTTCATCCCCGTAAGAGGAATAATAGTAAGGGGTAAACGCCTCGAACTCTGCGGCACAGGTATCGACCAGGCGAAAAGTGGTTTCAATCCCCATAGACACGCGCTTTGCCCGCACCTCAGCCGGTTCGCAACCCCAGTAATCCGCAAGCTGGCGGTCGGAAAAACCCGCTTCCTTTGCCTGGCGGAAAGATTCCTGATCGATGGATTGCAAATTTGTACCTCGCAAAAACTGACCCATCGCGTGGATTTCTTCAAGCTGGGCGGTAAACCATGGATCAATCCCCGACTGCCTGGAAATTTCCTCCGCGGTCATGCCCATGTCCAGTGCCTTGTATAAATAGGTGGGACGGTCCGCGGATGGACGTTTTACTCCGGCACGTACCGCAGACTTATCCAATTCCTGACCCGCCAGTTTGCCGGACTCAAATCCTTTGAGTCCAATCTCCAGGGAACGCATCGCTTTTTGGAAGGATTCCTTGAAGGTACGGCCGATAGCCATGGCTTCGCCCACCGACTTCATCGCAGAAGTTAAGGTGGAGTCGGTCTCTGGAAACTTCTCAAAGGTAAAACGGGGAATCTTGGTAACCACATAATCAATCGAAGGTTCAAAGGAAGCGGGCGTCTCCTTGGTCACATCATTGCGCAATTCATCCAGCGAATACCCCACCGCTAATTTGGCGGCAAACTTGGCAATGGGAAATCCGGTCGCTTTCGATGCCAGGGCGGAACTGCGGGATACTCTCGGGTTCATTTCGATCACCACCATACGCCCGGTCTTGGGGTCAGTGGAAAACTGAATATTACTTCCCCCTGTTTCCACACCAATTTCTCGGATGCAGGCAAAAGAGGCATCGCGCATCAACTGGTATTCCTTGTCCGAAAGGGTCATCGCTGGAGCAATGGTGATGGAGTCACCCGTGTGCACGCCCATGGGGTCAAAATTTTCGATGGAACAAATGACCACGCACTGGTCCTTGTAATCACGCATCACCTCCATCTCGTACTCCTTCCATCCAAGCAGGCATTCCTCCATAAGCACCTGACTGACCGGAGATGCATCCAGGCCATTCTTGACCATCTGATCAAATTCCTCGCGGTTGTATGCAATCCCCCCCCCGGTTCCACCGAGGGTGAAGGCTGGTCGGAGAATGATAGGAAAGTCTCCAAGCTCGTCGAGATGGGAGCGGGCTTCCTCTAAAGTGTTAATTGAGAATGAACGGGCAACATCCAGCCCGATTTTTAGCATCGCCTGCTTGAAAAGCTCCCGGTCCTCACCCTTCTTGATTGCATCCGGTTTTGCCCCGATCATTTCCACTCCGTGGGCTTCCAGCACACCGGCATGAAAAAGATCGAGGGAAAGATTCAGCCCGGTCTGGCCCCCAAGAGTGGGCAGGAGAGCATCGGGTTTCTCTTTTTCAATAATCTTGGTCACACTCTCAACCGTGAGGGGCTCGACATAGGTGGCATCGGCAAACTCGGGGTCGGTCATGATCGTGGCTGGATTGCTATTGACCAACGATACCCGGTATCCCTCCTCGCGTAAGGCTTTACAGGCCTGGGCACCGCTGTAATCAAACTCGCAGGCTTGGCCAATGATAATAGGTCCGGATCCAATGATCAGGATATGTTCGATGTCAGTTCTCTTAGGCATGCAACTTGTTTAAAATCAAAAAAAAGGCTCCTCGGGGAGCCGGCGTTGGTAAGAATCTGCAATATTAGGGTTCAATTCAGAAGGAAGATGGAATTGAAACTCTTTTATGCCAATTTTTGGAAATCCCTCAAGAAGGAAAGGGGAAATGTTACTCACAATATGGCAGGCATGGCCTGACCACCCACGGCTTCCCCAATTGCCTCCTTTATTTTTTTACCTCCCGAAACAATTTCCACCGTTTTTCCAACACAATGATAATTGCGCATAGACTCGATAATACAGTCCGCCAGATCCTCCCTGGGCAGGTATCCATGATGACCCAATTCCTGAGCCGCCTCGATCCGCCCGGTGCCTGGTTGTTCCAGCAGGGTTCCAGGAGCGAGGATCACATAATCCAACCCGGAAGCCCGCAGAGCGCCATCCGCCACACCTTTCGCCCGCAGATAGTTCTGGATACGGGGAGATTCACTGTTGGGATTTGCCCCAATCGCACTGACCATAACAAACCGGCGAACCCCATGCTTCTTACAGTCCATGATCAAGCGAACCGCCCCGTTCTGGTCGACATCAATGGTTTTTTCCGGGCCGGTATGTCCCCCGGATCCGGCGGTAAAAACCACTGCATCCATACCTGGTAAAAAATCGGCAATACCCGCCTCCAAATCTCCCACCGCGGAGGGCAATCCCAGGGCGGTGAATTTGGTCTGCTGCACGGGATCTCGGATTAAGGCAACCGGAGAAAAATCATGAGCCGCCCACATTTTTCCGCTGAGGATGGTACCCACCTTCCCATTGGCTCCAACAATCAGGGTTTTCATAAGTTTATGTGGTTACAGGAATGATCCGGGTGAAGCAAGGAATGACTGAATTTGATCGTCCTTCAAAAAGGAATGATTAAAGGTAGGGTGTAATTTTTAAAGATTTGATTATGTCAGCTCCCGTACGCACCCGTATCGCTCCCTCTCCCACCGGAGCCCCGCACCTGGGCACCGCCTATATGGCCTTGTTCAACCTTGCATTTGCCCGCAAGCATGGGGGGCAGTTCATTTTACGCATCGAAGATACAGACCGTCAGCGCTCCTCCACCGAGTCTGAGCAGGCCATTTTTGATGCCCTCCGCTGGACAGGTATCGAATGGGATGAGGGTCCGGACTGCGGTGGAGACTTTGGTCCCTACCGCCAGAGCGAACGGCTCGATCTCTATGAGCAGGAAATCAACCGCCTGCTCAAACAGGAAGATGCTTACCGCTGCTTTTGCTCCGCTGAGCGGTTAAACGAGGTACGGGCCAGGCAGATGGCGGAAAAGCAGACTCCCCGCTATGACGGGCATTGCCTCAGTCTATCCGCCGAGGAATCCATTAAGAGAGCCGAGAATGAACCCTTTGTGGTACGGATGAAAATCCCCCAGTCCGGACAGTGTACTTTCGTCGATGAGTTACGGGGAGAAGTATCCATTGACTGGGCCCAGATAGACCATCAGGTTATTCGCAAGACCGACGGGTTCCCCACCTACCATCTCGCCAATGTGGTGGATGATCACCACATGCAAATCAGTCACGTGATCCGCGGGGAGGAATGGATCAGCAGCACGCCCAAACATGTTCTTTTATATCAATATTTTGGATGGGACGCTCCAACATTTGCCCACCTTCCCCTCTTGCGCAATCCGGACAAGTCCAAGCTGTCCAAGCGGAAGAACCCCACTGGTATTTTTTATTTCCGGGATGCTGGATATTTGCCCGAAGCTCTGATTAATTATCTCGGAATGATGGGTTACACCCTGCCCGACCAGCGGGAAATCTTCTCCCTTGGAGAATTATCAGACACCTTTGATCTCAAAAGAATCAGCCTGGGCGGACCCATTTTTGACCTCGCCAAATTAAAATGGCTCAATGGGCGTTACCTCCGGGAAAAATTACCACCCGAAGAAGTGGTCGAGCGTTTACAGGCATGGAAAGCAAACCCGGATTTTCTTGGTAAGATCATGCACCTTGCCCTGCAAAGGCTGGAAACTTTTTCGGACTTTTTCCCCCTTGCCCAGTTCCTGCTTTCTGAACAACCCGAGTATGATGTGGAAACTCTCTGCGGAAAGCTCTCCCCCGATCAGCCTGCCAAATTACTGAAAATTGCGGAATGGGAACTGGAAAAAGCGACGCCATGGGACCGCGATACCCTTTCTTCCATTTTTCAAAAAATTGCCGAAACCGAAGAGATCAAACTCAAGCAGTTGATGCCCCTGTTCTTTGTGGCGATGAGCGGAAGTGCAATATCCCTCCCCCTCTTTGACGGACTGGCCCTGCTTGGTCCGGATCTCACCCGTATGCGCCTTCGCCGGGCATTGGAGATTCTTGGCGAATCTGGCAATGGACTGAGCAAGAAGGGATTAAAGTCCCTGGAAAAAGAGTATGCCTCCCGCTACGGCAACCGTATCGATTAATCCTTTATCAATTATTTTCCTTCAGCCATGAGCGAACCAGAACAGCAAGAACAACATCTCGATTTTATCCGCACCCGGGTGAAATCGGATCAGGCATCCGGTAAAAATGACGGACGGGTCCATACCCGTTTCCCTCCCGAACCCAACGGGTATCTCCATTTGGGACATGCCAAGAGTATCTGCCTGAACTTTGGAATCGCTAGGGAATTTGGCGGTCTTTGTAACCTCCGGCTGGACGACACCAACCCGGTTGCAGAAAAAACAGAATATGCGGAGGCCATTCAAAGTGATGTCCGCTGGCTCGGGTTTGACTGGGAAGAACGCATCTTCCACGCCTCCGACTACTTCGACCAGTTGCACGCCTGGGCGGTACAATTGATTGAGGGGGGCAAGGCTTTTGTGTGCGATCTTACTTTTGAGGAGATGCGTCAGCACCGGGGCACCCTGATCGAACCTGGTACCAATAGCCCCTATCGCGACCGTCCCATTGAGGAAAACCTCGAGCTCTTCGAAAAAATGCGTCTGGGCGAATTTCCCGATGGATCCAAGACTCTGCGGGCAAAAATAGATATGGCCTCCCCCAACCTCAATATGCGTGATCCGGTGATCTACCGAATCATTCATCAGGATCATCCCAAAACCGGGGACAAATGGAAAATTTATCCATCCTATGATTTTGCCCACGGTCAGTCCGACTCCCTGGAGGGCATCACCCATTCTATTTGTACCCTCGAGTTTGAGCACCACCGTCCGCTCTACGACTGGTTTTGTCAAAACCTTGGCATTCACCATCCCCAGCAGATCGAATTTGCCCGTCTCAATCTCAATTACACCGTGATGAGCAAGCGTAAGATGCTCCGCCTGGTACAGGAAGGACAGGTCAAGGGATGGGATGATCCGCGTATGCCCACCCTGCAGGGAATGCGCCGCCGGGGATACACCCCAAAGTCCATCCGCGACTTTTGTGAAAAGGTGGGCGTGGCCAAGCGGGACAATGTGATCGAGGTGGAATTGTTGGAGCATTGCTTGCGGCATGACCTCAATCTCTGTGCTCCCCGCCGCCTCGGTGTGCTTGATCCCCTCAAGGTGACCATCATCAATTATCCGGATGAGCAGGTGGAACAGGTGGATGCAGTCAACAACCCGGAAGATCCAGATGCGGGCACCCGTCCAGTTAGCTTTTCCAAACATCTCTACATTGACCGCAATGATTTCATGGAGGATCCGCCCAAGAAATATTTCCGCATGTCCCCCGGCCGGGAAGTGCGCCTAAAATATGCCTATTATATTACCTGCTCGGAGGTGATCAAAGACGCGGAAGGAAAGATCACCGAATTAATTTGTGAGTATGATCCGGAAAGCCGCGGGGGCGACACCCCGGATGGCCGCAAGGTCAAGGGAACCATTCAATGGGTGGATGCCTCCTCGGCCAAGCCCTGTGAAGTTAGACTCTATGACCGATTGTTTAAAGCACCTGATCCCGACAAGGTGGAGGACGGCGGGGATTTTACCGGCAATTTAAATCCTGATTCTTTGCAGACGATTGGCTCTGCCCTGGTGGAGAAATCGGTTACAGATATGGGCACGGGCAAACCTTTCCAACTGGAACGGGTAGGATACTTTTGTATCGATCCGGACGGCCAGGAATCGGGCAACCTCGTCCTAAATCGTACCGTGGCGATGCGGGACAGTTGGGCCAAAGCCAACAAATAACCGGCCCTTCTTCCAGATCCCCCCTCCCTGTATTCGGGCTTGCCATGGTTAGTCCATTTGCAATTATATGCCGATCCTACCCTAGTTAATTCCTACAATAACCAGCCCAATAAATAAACTATGAGTAAACAAGATTCGGAACCTGATATGAAATTGTTCTGGGGATGCTTTATCGCCCTCATTACAACCGCATTTGCCTTTATCACCAGGGCATTCCTGGTTAACGCAGAGCCCTTTTGGCCAAGTACCTTCGGCCTGAATCAGGTTCAGGCTGGTGAGCTCTTTGGGGCCGGCATCTGGCCCTTCGCCATCAGTATCATCGTATTCAGCCTGATCATTGATCAGATTGGTTACCGTATCGCCATGCTTTTCAGCTTCGTCTGCTACGCGCTCTACGCATTTCTTGCCTTCCAGGCTTATGGTGTGGTTATGGCCGAAGGACTTGCCGGAGACGAGCTCAAAGCTGCTCAGTCCGAAGCTTACAACCTCCTTTACTGGGGATCGGTCATTCTTGGTCTTGGTAATGGTACCGTGGAAGCCTTTATCAACCCAGTGGTTGCCACCATGTTTAAGAAGGACAAAACCAAATGGCTCAACATCCTCCACGCTGGATGGCCAGGTGGCTTGGTGCTCGGTGGTATCCTTACCATTCTTCTGGGTGCACAGGCAGCAGAGGACTGGAGAATCCTTATCTATCTGATCGCTATCCCGGCTGTTGTTTACTTACTTATGCTCCTCAAGGCAGAGTTCCCCGTAAACGAGCGTGTTTCCTCGGGTACATCCTACAAGGAAATGCTTGCTGAATTCGGGGCTATTGGTGCCTTGATCGCTGGTTATCTTATTTTTAGGCAGCTCGGCATGGTATTTGGATGGACAGACAACACTGTCTACATTCTCACCGCCGTAGCCACGGTGGGATACTACCTCTACTGTAAATCACTCGGTCGCCCACTGCTCATCTTCATGTGCATCATCATGATTCCTCTTGCCACCACCGAGCTAGGTACAGACGGTGCCATCTCCGGTTTGATGGAAGAGCCCATGAGAGAAGCTGGATACAATGGTTTGTGGGTACTCATTTACACATCCGCTATCATGATGGTCTTGCGCTTTTGGTTTGCTGGTCCAATCGTGGAAAAGCTCGGGCCTCTCGGTTTGCTCGCCACATCCGCAGTACTTGCCATCGCAGGTCTTTACATGCTCAGCTCCGCATCCGGACTGGCCATGATCTTCGTTTTCGCAACCCTTTACGGTTTCGGAAAAACCTTCTTCTGGCCAACCACACTTGGGGTTGTGTCCGAGCAATGCCCCAAGGGCGGTGCCCTTACCCTTAATGCGATCGCCGGTATTGGTATGCTCGCAGTGGGTATTCTTGGTGGTCCGGTAATCGGAAAAATGGGCGAAGATGCCGTGAAATTATCTGTGATCTCATCCACTTCCGAAGAAACCTACGGAAAGATTTCCAAGGACAGCACCTACTTCCTTGGCGATTACACCGCGGTGGAACTCGCCAAGATTGATACTCTTGAAGGAGAGGAAAAAGACACCGTCAAGCACAGCATACAGGTAGGCAAACAAGCCTCCCTTGCCAGTGTTGCGATCTTTCCAGTATTCATGCTCGTCTGCTATCTGGTACTTATTTTCTACTTCAAAGGTCGTGGGGGATACAAACCCATCGAGCTTGAAGAAGGCAAATCCTGAGGACCTTAAAATCTAAGCGGTTTCCTCCCAACCCCATAAAACCTACTCAGAAATATGGCTAAGAAAAAACCACTGCGCATCGGACTTATCGGATACGGCTTCATGGGCCGTACCCACTCCAACGCATTCCGTAAGGTACCCAACTTCTTTCCGGAGTTGAAGTACGAACCCCAACTCGCTGCTGTTTGTGCCCGTAATAAAGACCGGGCGGAAGCATTCGCAGACCAATGGGGATACGAATCCGTCGAGACCGACTGGAAAAAGCTGGTTGCCCGTGATGATATCGATGTGATCGATATCGCTGCACCCAACAATGTTCACCACGAAATCGCCATCGCTGCTGCCCGTGCTGGTAAGGGCATCCTTTGCGAAAAGCCCCTTGCTCTCAACTGCAAGGAAGGTGAGGAAATGGTGCGCGAAGTGGAAAAAGCCGGGGTTTCCAATATGGTATGGTACAACTACCGCCGCATCCCTGCGGTCACCATGGCCAAGGAAATGATTGACGAGGGTCGCCTGGGCAAAATCTATCACTACCGTTCCAACTTCCTTCAGGACTGGACCATTAGCACCGACCTCCCCCAGGGTGGAGAAGGCTTATGGCGCCTCGATGCCAAGGTGGCTGGAAGTGGAGTGACGGGTGACTTGCTTGCACACTGTATCGACACCGCCATCTGGTTGAACGGACCGATCGTGGAAGTTAGTGCCATGACCGAGACCTTCATCAAGGAGCGTGTGCACACCGCCACCGGCAAAAAGCAAAAGGTAACCATCGATGACGCCTGTGCCTTCCTTGCCAAATTTGCCAATGGTTCGCTTGCCATCTTTGAGTCCACCCGCTATGCCCGTGGACACAAGGCCCTCTATACCTTCGAGATCAACGGTGCCGATGGTTCCCTCTTCTGGGATTTACACGATCTCCACCGTCTCGAATACTTTGAGTACGACAAGGAAGATGCCAAGACCCGTGGTTGGCGCTCCATCCATGTGACCGATGGTGGTGAACACCCCTACATGGACAAATGGTGGGTACCTGGTCTGAACATCGGATACGAGCACAGCTTCATCAATCAGTTTGCTGATTTCGTGGCTGGCTATGGCTCCCGTAAGAAACGTCCCCTTCGTCCCGACTTCCGTGACGCGTTGGAAACCCAGTACATATGCGAAGCCGTGCTGGATTCCGCCAAGTCCGGCCGCTGGAAAAAAGTGGGCAAGATCAAATCCAAGGAAAAATAAGCCTAGACCAGATCAACTCGATTTAAA
>ERZ807291.1389-NODE-1389-length-39480-cov-517.866252_pt1 | contig 39480 bp, 38 predicted proteins | sample MGYA00521257_ERZ807291 | MGnify/ENA primary metagenome ERZ807291 (study PRJEB31413, sample SAMN03169783) | marine metagenome | biome: Marine; feature: Water; material: Subsurface seawater | place: North Sea | collected 2011-04-28 | depth 1 m m ...
AGTGTGAAGTAGATGATGCACAAGAAATCCTAGATAAGGTAATGAATTGCGAACACGTGTGCGAATATATATTTGAATCAATTAATTACTACGCTGAAGAAGTTTTATAGGTGATGCACTTACCATCAATTAAATTATGAACGATATTATTTCAATAAACATTCTTGAACTAGCTAGTGAACTAGCAGAAAGAGAATTAAAATTAATTTTGGGTGACAAAAGTATATTCCAAAGTGATAACGACTGCACCATATACACAGATGATGCACAAGGTGTATTCAATGAATTGTATGACCAGTACTATTCATTAATAGAACATATTCAAGAACCAATAAACAAATAGAAATTATGAATAAAGTAGATAGCAAATCATTTATTGAAGGGCGCAAAGCATATTTTGATGGCGTGTCAACAACCAACAATCCATATGGAGATGTTGGTGAGGATTCTCAGCAATGGTTGAATGGTTACTTTTCAAGTCAATTTTATTAATACAACTAGAAATTATGAAAAAGAAAACAACACTACTCGATAGGCTAAAGCCCGAACTAAAGGAAGCCTTAATTAACCACACAGAATACGAAACAATTCGTGAGTCAATAATTAAGTCTTTGAAAGACAAGAGATTCGTTACTGATTTAACTATATCAGAATCATACTACCTAGGAATTTGTATAGGAAAATCTCTACCTAGTATACTTGACATATACAACTGTTTCATTGATGTTGTGGACACGACACTTATAGACGTAGACCACGATGGTATACCAACCAATGTGACAGAAGAGGATGTAGAGAAGTATAACCACCAAGCCATGATTGACCACGAATGGTATGAAACTGTAGGGTGATGACGCAGAGTGATATCAAAATAATGGCTATTAAATTATCTGAACGACACGGCATCAAGCTAAGTCGTTCGGATGAGTTTAATAAGCTAACACCTCAGTTGCAAGGCAAGGTGAGAAAGGAAGTATATAACAGTAAATATAAAAGTTCGTTTTTAATTGATTGAAAAATGGAAAACATTAGAGAAAAAGTTTATAACTTTAAAACAAAGAACAAAAAGGGTTTTGTTCAAAGTGAAATAGATACTTTATTAAAAGACTACCCCAACATTAATATGGATAAGTTTAACAGCGCATTGATGGGAATTACCTGTATGCGAATAAATGAAGAAACAGTAATATACCATTGTGATATTGATAAGGCTCTGCGCTGTGGTATTGAAAATAGAAACCTTCGTAGTTGGGAATGGGACTAATCACGATATTTTTTAATTGTATACAACGGTTTGGCTAAGAAGCGTAGCCAAGTAATTACGCTTCAAATTGGCACTACACTTTATTGGCTATGCTTTTTAGCCGTTGTTGTGTGCCGTTAATTTTAATAAGATGAAACAAAAACCAATTAAAGTAGAAAAAGAAAAAGTATATCAAGACATAGAGTACCAAGTAAGCACATTCGAAGGACACCCAATAATGGAAGTAATGACTATTGAAGAACAGAAAGATATTGAGAAGGTAGAAGGGTTAACTGTATCTGACGTTATTGATATGAATATTTCTTCTTACAGAGATTGGCAGTGCGATTACTAATGGCATACAACAAGTCAGTAAACATAAATATATTATAATGGAAACAATAGTAAAGAGAAGACAATCAGTCGATGCAAAAGTCCTAGAGATTAACCAACGAATCAAAGAATTAGATGATGAGTCTAGAAGACTAAGGTCTAAAGTCAGTAAGATTCTGAAGGACAACAACTATAAGATTAATTCATCGGACGAGATGGTATTTAACTCAGCAAAATCAATGGTCGATGATGTTCTAGACGCACTCAACATAACTAAGAAGAAGTTATTATCTCCATGTAGAGATAGCAATATTGTCTTAATAAGACAATGCATAGGATACATACTATATAACAACTACGGCATGAGTTTGACTGGTATAGCTAAGGTATTAAGCCGTACCCATGCGACGGTGATACATGGGAATAAGGCAATAGAAGTTTCGTTATATTTGCATCGCAACCATAAAGACTCAAGGTCGAAAGAGGTACTTAACTACCTCAACGAAATTGGTTTAGTAATGGGGTTAACCGAGAAGATAAACTAATTATGCTATACGCATGAATGATGCTATTAACGTATGTTTTCAAAACCACTCGATGTATGTTCGGGTGGCTAGGAAGTACCTAGGAAGCCTTGAGGATGCAGAAGACTGCGTCCAAGAGGCTTTCTTGAAGGTAATAAGGTATAAGAGTACCTTTAACAACGTAGGCTCGTTAGAGGGATGGATAAAGCGCATTGTCATTAACACCGCAATAGATAGTTACAGGAGGCGTAGAACCAACAAGGTTACATACGACACAGACTTGGTTGATAGGTATGACCACGCAGAGGAGGAGGAGGAGAAACCATACATGGAAGGTGTACCTAACCAATTGGTTATAGATGCAATAGAAAGTCTTTCACCTTCATACCAAAAGGTGGCTAAGATGTACCTACTGGATGGCTATAAGCATCATGAGATTGCTGAGGTATTGAAGATATCTCTAGGAACAAGTAAGTCCAACCTATCAAAATCAAAAAAAAACGTGATTAATTATATAAGGAACCATGTCATATGACAATGACAATAGATAAGATTAGCGAGTCAATCGCACGGGACTGGTACGGCAAACAAGGGGAGTGGGTTTTCAGCATGGAAGACCTACGCTCCATTGGTTTTGAGGTAGCCTCAGACGAGGATGCTGAAGCCATCTGCATAAAAATAAAATCCAAAAGCTTTTCCAAAATGTACAACCTAATTGTAAACGAGATATACAAATGACTAATAAACTAAGTATTTACAAGATTAAGAAACTGGCAAAGTATATTGCAGTTGAGTTAATAAGAATGGAAAAAGAAACACCAAACGATGGAGAACTAGGTAAAATCGTTCGACTATTTATAAAAGATATATTTTACAGGAAAAATGGGAAAAATAGGAAGAGTAATAGTAGAGGTCTTCTGTCTGATGAAGTATCGTAACTCACTTATGACAGCCATATCTGACACAGAGATAAGGATACTTAACGATGCAATTTCAAACGGGATTGTAAGACCTTATAACATAGAGTTACTCAAGAAGTATCAAGAGAAGTATCGCGTAATTGACGATGCCTTAATATTCATATAATGATAATGACTGACAAGGAACTAAAGAAACTAGCATTATATATAGCTGATGAACTGACCAAGCCGAGTGAGGATATGATTGATAAACTGGGTCACTACATTATGTTCTTCGACCAAGGTCAGCTTGATGAGTATGAGCAGTTGAACTTGAAGCACGAGATAGAGCAGTTAAAAAAACTACTCAAAATTAACTTAGAGCAAGAGAATTACGAAGCAGCATCCATGATTCATGCTAAGATAAAAAAGTTAGAGGATGACATGAAGCAAGGTTAGAGGTTGATTGAATCAATATTTAATTTGTCTGATTCTAAGTAAATTTTTTTTTGTTAAAAAATTATTACCACGAATCAAGCAACTAAATTAAACTATGAATCAGAAAACTAAATTAAACTATGAACTATGAAACGATATAAAATAACATCGTCAACAACCAATTGCAATCAAGTAAGGGTTGATTACATCAATGGATGTGATTCATCCAGTGCCGTGATTAATCTATTGAAGATATACCCATCACACAGGGATATTAGAAGCATTATCCAAGTACCAAATCAAAAAGTGTAAACTTAGTAAGTATAATACTAAGTATATCCTTACTATCTTTACACTTTTTAAAACCAATGAAATCAAATCGAAGAATCAAATGGCTGTGGGATAAACGCATCGCCACAAGACAAAATCCAGTTACAGATAAACCAACCGAAACCTACCACTGGGGTTGGTTCTATAAAAATGGTACTCATGAGTGTTATGAGTTATTCAACAGAGAACACCTAATATCCTCATATAAGAGTTATGTGTGGCATATCTCTGTACTAAAACACATCAACGATATGAACTATGACGAGTTCAAGGATGCCTGTATCTTTATATCTAACATCGACAACGGGTTCACAAAGATTAGTATGTCTATGGATAAGATTATTACCATGATAGACAACGTATATAACGATAACAGCAATAGTTGTCCACCCAACAAGCTGCGTAAGGTTATATTTAAGGTTGGTTGTGGACTTGAGAGACACGAGAAGAGAAGCATCGTAGGGCAACTTATAGGCAGGTCTAATCGTTTAAGTAGTGATGACGTATATATATGTATGCAGTACATTCATCAAACCAACTGTAGGGTCACTGTTGCCTCCCTTTCTAGGGACATAGGGTGTAGCAGACCAACCTTATATAAGGTGATGGATTCTGAGATGCGTGAGGAGATGAAGCGTCTTAATGAATTACTGAAGAATGAAGAACTACAACGAAAAGAATTACGACAGATACAAGGAAGACCTCAAGAAGAGTCAACCAGTCGTGAAGCCTTGGACAGAGTATACAACAGAGGAATTAATAATCAAGTTCCTACCAATGGTTGAGTCAATATCTAGGTCTTTCAATACCAGTGACACATCGAGTGGGGTACTGGATATCATGGACTTGATACAGTATGGGTCTATAGGTTTGATAGCCGCAGTCGGCAAGCTAGACGTTGAGGTTTCTATGTCCAAGGATGACCCAGAGCGTTCAATAAAGTCATTCTTAGCTAAGAGAATCAAGGGTGCAATCAGGCGTTCTGTTGATAACAACCGAGGCACGATGAGGGTGACAGAGTATAGACAGAACGAGATACGGAAAAAAAAGCATGGCGTTGAGCTTATCTTCAATAGTGTTTTCAAAAGTATCGATGCATACGACACATCATCGGGTAACCCGTTCTACAACATCCCTGAGATTGACAAGACATATAATATAGATATGCTTAATAGTTATCTACTAAACGTAATGAAACAGATACTTGATGTAGATGAATATAACATAGTGAGATTATTTTATGGACTTGATTGTCAAAGACAGGGGGCTAAGGCTATTGCTAAGCACTTAGGAATGAATAAACTAGGGGGTCACTCCAAGATATCATCCATTAAGAAGTATGCCATCGAAAAGATTATTACTAAAATAAATGTAGAAAGTTTGATTCTATTTGAATAGAACCATTATATTTGTAGTCATAAAGGTTGCAAGCCAATAATATTTTTTCTTATCAAGAAGCCCAGCTAAAGTTTTGCAACTCTTTTACTGGGCTTTTTTAATTTAATTTTATATCATGAAAACCAAATCACTAAATCAGAAGCTGGCCTACATTCAGGCAAAGTTTCACAGTAAGAAGACCCGATACAATTCATTCGGTAAGTACAACTTTCGTTCGGCAGAAGATATCCTGGAGGCCATCAAGCCATTCCTGTTGGAACTAGACGTAACAGTCCGTATTAATGAGGAGTTGACAGAGGTCTTGAACGTCCCTGTCATCCAAAGTGTTGCCACCATAACAGACGGCGAGAAAGAGATTCACGCAACCGCAGTTGTGGGTATTGACCTAGACCAGAAGGGTATGCAGATGCCTCAGAAGTTTGGTTCAGCAAGTTCCTACGGCAAGAAGTATGCTTTGGGTAATTTACTACTTATAGATGACACACAGGACTCAGACGCAACTAACGACCACGGCACAAAGAAGAAGGTTGCAGCTAAGGCAGTTAAGCCTGAACTTAAACAAGGCTCGAAGGAGTTTTCGGCAGCTAAGAAGTATCTTGCCGAGGGTGGAAACATTGTAGCTATTAAGACGAAGTATGATGTCTCTCAAGAGCTTGAAGATACTTTACTAAACCTTAAATAAAATGGAGAAAGAAGAAATAATAGAGAAGCTGCGTGATGATGAGAATTATTACGGGGACTTCGGTAAGCAATACCTATCTAACTCAGACATACCCGCATTGCTTCGTAACCCACTAGCCTTCAAGGAGTATATGGGCATGACCACGGCATTCCTAGTTGGTGGATACTTCCACACAGCAATACTAGAGCCAGCCAAGCTCAAGAAGTACAGAATCATTGAGGCATCTACCCGTGCCACCAAGAAGTACAAGGAGATATCTGATGGTGAGATGTGCCTGTTGCAGCATGAGGTTGACCATATTGAGTTGATGCAAGACAGACTGTTAGGTAACGATGTATGTAACCATTTGATACGCAACGGTGACATTGAGTACGAGGTTCCGAACGTAACCAACATCGGTGGTAATATGTGGAAGGGTAAGGCTGACATAGTTAACCATGATGACAGGATGATTATTGACCTCAAGACCACGGGTAACATATCCGCATTCAGGTCGAGCGCATACAAGTATAACTACGATAGTCAGGCGTACATATATACGCAACTATTCAAGGGATATGACTTCACCTTTGTTGTAATCGACAAAACCACATTGCAGATTGGTGTGTACGACTGTTCCTCTTCATTCTATCAGAGTGGACAGGAGAAGGTCGAGCAAGCTAATCTGAACTACGACTTGTTCTTTAAACTAGGGGACACAGACCCCAAACAGTTTCTGACTACAGAGACACTTTAATTCTTATTTTTTTTATTTATTTAATTTTTTTTTATTATTATGAAGATTCTAGCAACAGGAAGCCTTAACGTGGCAGACATTCCGAAGCATAAGTTAATCAAGGGTGCTAAGGGTTTATACCTTAACTACAAGATATTGGTAGACACCGATGCAGACCAGTTTCAAAACAACGGCTCGATAACCGTAAACCCATCTAAGGAGGAGCGTTTGTCGAAGGAGCCAGTAATATACCTCGGTAACCACAGGATTGTGTGGATGGAGGAGGGTGACTCTGGATTGAATGAGAGACCAACGTCTAAACCAAAGGTTGAAGCCAAAGAGGAGGATGACCTACCATTCTAACCATGAAAGTTTTAGACACCGAAATCAATGGATTTAAGATTGACAAGTTCAATCAGCACGGTCTAGAAACAGGGAAAACACAGGGGATTTGTCCTCTGTGTTCTCATGACCGAAAGGTAACAAACCAAAAACTGAAGTGTGCCTCCTACGACTGGGAGAGAGGGTTGGGTACTTGCCATAACTGTGACACATCCTTTCAGTTGCACACATACGAGAGAAGGGGTGAGGTTACTAAGGTATATGAAAAGCCACCAAAGATAAAGATAAGAGAGGTTGACACTAAGGTTGAGTCTTGGTTTGATTCCCGTGGTATATCCAAGCAAACACTGGATGACCTAATGATTAGTGAGGGTGTTGAGTGGATGCCACAGACTGGTCAAGACGAGAACACAATACATTTTAATTACTTCATAGGCGATGAGTTGGTCAACGTGAAGTACCGTGACGGACGCAAGAACTTTAAGCTATACAAGGGTGCAGAGAAGGTGTTCTATAACATAGACAGCACCGTTGGACACGACACTGTGATGATAGTTGAGGGAGAGATGGATGTTTGTGCAATACATGAGTCTGGATACAAGAGCGTTGTAAGTGTACCGAACGGTGCAACTCTTAACTCAAACAACCTAGACTACTTAGATAACTGCATCGACTATTTTGAGGATAAGGAAAAGATAATTATTGCCGTTGATTCTGACGAGGCTGGCATAGCCTTACAGACAGAGTTAATTAGACGGTTTGGAGCTGAGTTGTGTTGGATTGTAGACTTTGATGACTGCAAGGATGCTAACGAGTATCTTATTAAGCACGGTAGGGAGGCACTCACCGCACGTTTAACGACAGCGAAACAGGTTCCGTTAGAGAACGTGGTAACATTTAACGACATAGAGGATGATATTATTGAGTTTGTTAAGAATGGCTTTAAGAAGGGCTACCAAATTGGTTTGGAAAACTTTGATAATATATTCAGTACATATACTGGTCAGTTTATTACTGTTACTGGTATCCCTAGTAGTGGTAAGTCTGACTTTGTGGACCAAATGGTTGTGGGGTACAATAAGCTGTACAACTGGAAGACTGCGTTTGCGTCTCCAGAAAATCAGCCAACATTTTTACACGCACATAAGTTAATGCGTAAGATATGGGGTGGTATGCCCACGGTCAAGGACATCAACACTGGTAAGTGGAAAGAGGTATCTGAGGTCGTGAATGACAACTTCTTCTTCATAGATGTAGAGAAATACAATCTTGAGGAGATGCTGTTGAAGGGTGCTGAGTTAGTGAAGCGTAAGGGTATAAAGTGCTTAGTGCTAGACCCTTACAATAAGATAAGGTCTAACGACTCCCTCAACGATGTAAACGTGTATACAATGGAGTACCTATCTAAGATAGAGGTGTTCGCAAAGAAGTACGATGTGTTGGTTATTATTGTGGCACACCCAACCAAGATGTACCGTGGACAAGACGGTGTAATGGAGGAACCAAATATGTATAACATAAAGGGTGGTGGTGAATGGTATGATGCATCTTATCACGGTATATTGGTGCATAGAAACTACGAGGAGAAAACGGTTAAGGCTAAGGTGTTGAAGGTTAAGTTTCAGAACCTTGGTGAGAACGGTGCAGAGGCACACTTTCACTGGGATAGAAACAGTGGTGGGTTTATACCAAAGGACAACCCAGACGTTTCAAACGAGCCAATGCCTTGGGAATAAAGATTAAACCGAAACATCCTATGGGATACTACCTACCTACTGAGTTAGAGATGAAGGCATCGTCTTGGTGTATAGATAATGGGGTGGGTGTATCCCCGTTGAGTGCTGGTTACGGAATAGCTAGGTGGTATGTGGAGATAACAATAAACAAGAAGTCTAATAAGTCTCCTGAGACATACGGCAAGGTTGAGATTTGGGAGAAGACATACGAGTTCAGGTTATACTATTATAATAAATTCTTAAAAAATAAAAATGAAAAGTAAATACTCGAAGTACGAAGAAGAGGTTAGGTCAATTAGGGAGGACACTGGACATAGCTCAGATGTGATAGCACAAATTATATGTTCTAAGCATCCCGAAGAAGGTATTAATGTTCACAGCTTTGCTAGGCACATAAGAAAAAAGGGTTGGATAAGGCCATCAATAGTGGACGAGTCTATGCACAGGAACAACCTTAACCCTAACGACAACTGGAAACTATCTTGGGTGAAGGACAAGGTAACAGGGACATCAACCTTGGTTGTCAACCCAGACTACAAGAACGCTGAGTCTGTTGACTACGAACAGATAAGAACTGAGATGATGAACGAGATGAAAAAGTTATCTCCGAAGGTTGACAGGTACAAGAGGAAGGAAACTAAAGACCCTCACTGCTTGGTATTGGATATAGCTGATTTACACATAGGAAAACTGGCAACAAAGGATGGTGCTAATGACACCTACAATGTTGACATGGCAATCGACAGGGCTATAAGGGGTAGCATGGACTTGATTAATAAGTCTCAGCCATACAATATAGATAAGATATTCTTTATCATTGGTAACGATGTTCTACACATCGACAATGCAAAGACTAGAACCACAACGAGTGGTACACCACAGGACACCGATGGTATGTGGTACGATAATTTTAAAATTGCAAGAGGTGTGTATTGTCATATTATTAATATGCTGTCCACCATAGCTGAGGTTGAGGTGATTCACTGCCCATCTAACCACGACTACATGACTGGCTTTATGCTGGCAGATGCAGTTCAGTGTTACTTCCACAACAACAAGAACATTACATTCAACGTGGACAACAACCACAGGAAGTACACCAAGTATGGTAAGAACATGATGATGTTTAGCCACGGTGATGGATGTAAGATAGACCAGATACCATACCTTTCAGCACACGAGAGTTCTAAGATTTGGTACGAGACCAAGTACAGGTACGGATACCTACACCACATACACCACAAGGATTACTTTAAGTTCAGGAGTGGTAAGGACTACATAGGTATGACTGTAGAATATTTACGTTCACCTAGTGGTACAGACAGGTGGCATGCAGACAATGGATACACTGGTGCTAAGGTTGCGCTTGAGGCGTTCATCCACCACCCAGAGAACGGTCAGGTGTGTAGACTAACACATAATTTTTAAATAAATAGATAATGAAAACAACACAGCAGAATAAGTCAGTATCATACAGGCCATCTGGTAATTTAAAGGATATAATCGGAAGCACCTGTCAGTATAAATCAGTTAGGTGTAGGATAACATCTACCTATGCATATATAGATGACAGATGGCCAGGAGATTTGCACATAAGCATTTATATTGTCCCAATTGAGGAACATAATTTTGCCGCGGATGAGTTGTCTTACATGAGGAGTGGTGTATCAGTTGACGAGCTTAGTTGCTTTCATGAAAAACCAGGGGAAGATGATGTCACATCGGCAAGTAATAGCAGTGAAAGAGCAAAGTTTGTTTCCAGTGTAATAAAAAGAGCAAAGTTTGTTTCCAGTGCAACAAAAAAAGCTATTGAAAAACGAAAGGAACAAGGGTTTCCAATGACATATAAGAAAAGAAAGATGTATGAGCTGGGATTTTATGATGCTGTTGAGTTGTTGTTAGGAAATCTAATAAAATAAGCACTGACTTAACTTGGCGCATTAACTATATGCAATGTTGTGTGCCGTTAATTTTAATAAGATGAAAAAGAAGTATCAAATTACATTAAGGACAATTTATGGCTCATTAACCATTGATGATATTGAAGCAAAAACAGAAGACGAGGCTATTGCGATTGCAGAAAAAAAAGCACAAGATGAATTGGACTGTGCTAAAATTGATGAAGTCTACTGTTATAAGTAAGCTAATGGCACACAATGGTTACGGCTATGTTGTCGTTGCGATTATTAACAACTAAATTATATTAAAATGGACGAATTTAAACAAAGATTTATAGATACCGCTTACTCTAAATTTGGTATAAAAGCTATTGAAAGCATAAACTTTGAACAAGCATTTGCAATACTGGACGAAATGCAGCAATGCAATATAGCCAATGTTGTAGGGCAAAGCGAACAGTTGTGCGGAGGATTGCACTCTACCGATTGGAATGGTAAATGCTTTAAATGTGGTGAACAGGTTTTTGTAAGAGAACCAAAGCGAGCATTACCTATAAACGGTGTTAGCAAATTTGATATGCAGAAATTTAAGGAATATGTAAATACTTATGACGCAAAGAAAAATGGTTTAGATAATGACGATACTATCGTTAAAGATATGCTTTATGGCATTGGCTTGTGCTTAAACAAAAAAGAGTTTGAATTTGCTGATGGCTTCAAAAAATTTAAGACGTTTATAAAAGCATTTCTTTAATGTTTGCTAACGCTCAGGCTAAACGGTCGTTTTAATGCCGTTTTAGTCATTGTTAGGCTTAGTACGGATTAATTAACAACTAAAATATATTGAAATGAATTTAAAAAAGCTAATATTAGAACACTACGGGGACACGGATGACATCCTGTTCGCTGATGGACTTGACGATGCTATCATAGGGTTTGAACCCAACGCATGGAAGGTTGTGTACTCCAGAAACGAGTGCATCAAGGTAATGGTTAAGGAGGGCATGGATGACGAGGAGGCTATAGAGTACCTAGAGTTTAACACGTTCGGTGCATACGTTGGTGAGAAGACACCTATATGGGCAGAGACCTTTGACTGGGAGTTATGAAGCACAACAACGACTTTAAGTACGACCTAGTGGTTGGTGAGCTGAAGGAGTCTGAGCTTAGTGACATCCTGTCTAACTCTAAGATAGAGATTAAGTACGACCTAATGGCACACAAGACTGGCAATGTGTTTGTGGAGTACGAGAGCAGAGGAAAGCCTAGCGGAATATCTAAGACACAGTCAGACTTTTATTGCTTTGCTATTTCTCGCTCGTTTGTATTGATATCTTTGTCAGACCTTAAGGATAGATGCAGAAGATACATCGGAACAAATAGAGACGTAAGGGGAGGTGACAGTGACACAAGCAAGGGTATACTCCTACCGATTAAAGATTTAATATGACAGAAAATAAATGTAAGGTATGTGGGAGCAAAATACCAGTGTCACTGAAGACTAAATATATTTGTTATAATTGTTTGACAAAACAGGTAAATAAAAAATAAAACAGGTAATTATGATTACTACCAACATAAAGTCTATCATAGACAAGCAACAAGAAAAGGGTCTCAATAAATATGGCAAGACCGTAGACCAAGCAGACCTATCCATAGTTGAATGGATTGAACACACCCAAGAAGAAATAGCTGACACGCTGATATACCTAGAGTGTATTAAGCAGAAAATGTTGGAGCAAGAAAGTTCTAACACAATGTACTCCTATAGTTATACCGAAAAGAAAAAGTCAGACAAGCTTATTGATATACTACTGTAATGATTCGTAAGAGAAGGAGTAAGAAGAGGGGACCAGTAAGGGCTAAGAAGGTTACGCATGACGGAATTAACTTCGCATCTGGCCTTGAGAAGTATATGTATATAGCCCTAAAGAAAGCTAAAATAAAAGCAGCATACGAGGGAGAGACGTTTATACTGGTGGAGGGGTTCATGTTTGAAAGCTCTGCCTACGAGAGACAGGCCAACGGCAAGAATGATATGGTTGACAGGGGTAACAAGAAGATACTACCCATCAAATACACACCAGACTTTATTGGTGATGACTTTATTATAGAGACAAAGGGTAGGGCTAACGAGAGCTTCCCGATGCGTTGGAAGTTATTTAAGAAGTATGTAAACGAAAACTTTGAGGGGGTGGTATTATACAAGCCACAGAATCAGAAGGAGTGCGATAAAGTAATTGAATTAATAAAAGAAAAAAGAAAATGCAAGACAAAAAAGAATGGGAATTAAGTATTGGTTTATACCCTGGAATATTACTAGGATTTAGAACTTACAAAGAAGAAAATCAAGTAACTCATGTGCTATACATACCTTTTATAGATGTGTGTTTAACTGTATTTAATAATGAATAAATTTATATATACAATTATTGTGTTGTGTAACTCCCACAACCCAGAGTACCCACATGAAACTAAATATACTAATCTTAGTAAAACTGAATGCTCACATATAATTAATTTTTATGACACTTTAACCACAAATAAAGTTTACACTTACAAAGTTGATAGCACTTATTTAAATAATAAAAATTAATATGGGGTTGTTTGATAAGAGAATAGAATACAAGCCATTTGAGTACCCTGAATACTACACAGAGGGATGGCTGAAGCAAGCACAAGCGTTTTGGTTACACACGGAGATTAGTATGTCTGGTGATGTGAAGGACTGGAACGAAAACCTAACCACATCTGAAAAGAATTTGGTTGGCAACATACTACTAGGATTTGCACAGACAGAGTGTGCGGTATCCGACTACTGGACACAGAATGTTGTGTCTTGGTTTCCGAAGCACGAAATACAACAAATGGCTATGATGTTTGGGTCACAGGAAACCATCCACGCTGTAGCCTACTCATACTTAAACGAAACACTAGGACTAAATGACTTTAAAGGATTTCTGCACGAAAGTGCTACTGCCAACCGTTTTAATAACCTCATGGTTGTGGATACCAATAGTCGTTCTGACATGGCTAAATCACTCGCAGTATTTAGTGCCTTTGCCGAAGGTGTTAGCCTATACTCTGCTTTTGCCGTTCTGTACAGTTTTCAGCTACGAAATCTACTTAAGGGTATCGGACAACAAATGAAGTGGAGTGTGCGTGATGAGTCACTGCACAGCAAGATGGGTTGTAGGTTGTTTAACCAGATGTGTGAGGAGGACGAGGGGCTTAGGTCTTTTGTTGAGGAGGAGGTTGTTGAGGCTGCTGTCATAATGATGGAGCTTGAACACAAGTACATAGACAAGATGTTTGAGATGGGTGACCTAGAGAACCTAAAGGCTTACGACCTCAAACAATTTATAATTAAAAGAACAAATGAGAAAATTAAAGAGCTTGGATATAAGAAGTCGTTTAAGTATGATGAGGAGGCTGCCTCTAACCTTGATTGGTTTTATCACCTTACGGGTGGTCATACCCACACTGATTTCTTTTCAATACGCCCGACAGACTATAGTAAGGCGAATGAGGGAGAGGACTTTGAAGATATTTGGTAAATAATTAAATTTAATAAAATGAAGGAAAGCACACTAATAGAAATGCAGAAGAAGGTCGAGTCACTGACCCGTGTCATGCAGCATGTACTAACAGAGAACAACAGGCTCACTGAGATGTCGGTTGGTACACTTGAGTTAATCAAGATGATGCCAGACTACGACAAGGCACTTGAAGACCTAAAAGAAAAGAACCTAGAACAAATCAAAAAAGAAAAAGAAGATGTCAAGTCACAAGTGGGTGAAGGGTAGGGACTACCCTAATTGGGCTGAGTCTGAGGTATACAAGAAGACAATATCTGGTGGTTACCTCATAAACGATGAGACACCAAGGGATGCATACTGGAGGGTGGCTAACACCGTTGCAGAGCATTTAGAGCGTCCTGAGATGGCTGAAAAGTTCTTTGAGTATATATGGAAGGGTTGGCTTTGTTTAGCCTCTCCTGTGCTGTCTAACACGGGTACAAACAGGGGCCTACCAATAAGTTGTTTTGGTATCGATGTCGCTGATTCTATATCGGACATCGGTGGTAAGAACCTAGAGATGATGCTGCTTGCCAAGCACGGTGGTGGTGTCGGTGTTGGTATAAACCAGATACGACCAGCTGGTGCAAACATAAAGGGTAACGGAACATCAGACGGTGTTGTACCCTTCTGTAAGATATACGACTCCAGTATACTAGCCACAAACCAGGGGGCTGTTAGAAGGGGTGCCGCAAGTGTTAACCTAAACATAGAACACGAGGACTTTGAGGGCTGGTTAGAGATTAGGGAGCCAAGGGGTGACGTTAATCGACAGTCACTTAACCTGCACCAGTGTGCTGTTGTTGGGGATAAGTTTATGCGTAAGCTGATGGATGGTGATGTTGAGGCTAGAACTAAATGGAGCAAGCTGCTACAGAAGCGTAAGGCTACTGGTGAGCCGTATATAATGTTCAAGGGTAATGTGAATAAGCACAACCCTGAGATGTATAAGGACAACGGCCTGAAGGTTCACATGACTAACATATGTTCTGAGATTACTTTACACACCGATGAGAACCACAGCTTTGTATGCTGCCTCTCAAGTTTAAACCTAGCGAAGTATGATGAATGGAAAGACACTAACCTCATATATGATGCGACATGGTTCTTGGATGGGGTACTTGAGGAGTTTATACAGAAGGCGAAGGGAAAGATTGGATTTGAAAACTCCGTGCGTTCTGCTGAGAAGGGACGAGCCTTGGGACTGGGAGTACTCGGATGGCATACTTACCTTCAGGAGAAGGGACTACCTTTCGAGGGCCTACTATCGCAGTATGAGACTCGTAGAATCTTTAGCCAAATCAAGCTTGAAACAGAGAGAGCTTCTATGGCTCTTGCAGAAACTTTCGGTGAGCCGCTTTGGTGCGTTGGTACAGGAATGCGGAACACCCACCTTCGTGCTGTTGCTCCCACTGTATCTAACTCGAAACTTAGTGGTAATGTTAGTCCTGGCATCGAGCCTTGGGCGGCCAATGTCTTTACAGAGCAGTCACTCAAGGGTACGTTTATTAGAAAGAATCCTAGCCTAGAAAGGCTGCTTAAGTATCACGACCTAAACACCGACAAGGTGTGGAACAAGATTCTTGAGGACGGTGGTTCTGTGCAGGGTATCAAGGAGTTGGACAGTGTTCTTCTTGGCAAGCATAAGATTCCAGCCAAGGAGGTGTTCAAGACGTTCAAGGAGATTAACCAGCTGGAGGTTATAAGTCAGGCTGGTATACGTCAGCAGTACATAGACCAGAGCGTTAGCCTTAACCTAGCGTTCCCGTCAACGGTTGACCCCAAATTTATTAACAAGGTTCACCTTGACGCATGGAAGAAGGGTATCAAGACCCTGTACTATGTTCGGACCGAGTCTGTACTTAGGGGGGATATTGCAGCGAGTGCCACAGATGAAAACTGTGTTAGCTGCGATGGATAAATAATTATGCTATACGCATATGTATATATAATATATATGTATATTTGCGTATTGATTTTGGTGAATTGGTTTAAAGGGGGGTGTTATGTTCATATCATAAGACACCCCCTTTTTTTTATTACGAACCCTCAAACTCTGAAATCTCTTGAGCTAGACTTTTTTCTTTGTCTGATGACTTAGGTGCGCTTTTTTTGGATTTCTTTCCCCCACTTATCTGGTACTCGCTATAGTTAAGAAGCCTCATTATAGCCTCATTAACATTCTTAGAGTCAGGTAGTTCTTGTAGATTTTCAACCCATTTTTTAATTGTTTTTGCTTGAGCAATAGTCGCTATCATAGTCCAATAAGCCTCTTCCTTTTTAGGCCCTGGCTTAAGTTTTTGATATCTTTCAACTGAGTCCCCTATCTCTCCCATTATGTCATATACCGTTAGGTTCTTGAAGTCAAAAGCCCAAGGCTTGTCCTGAGCGTAGTCAGCAGCAGCAACAAAAAAATCACCCAATATAAACAAGCCGTTAATGTTACCCATTATGGCTGCCCTTAGTAAATCCTCGCCATCCTCATCCTCCCAGTCTGCCAACAACCCTGGAAGTCCAGAGGTTACATACTGAAAAATCATTGGGAGGACAACGTGGAATGTTGTAAGTGTTCTAAGGTTTTGTCCAACTGTTCCCTTCCCTGCCATTCTATCCCACTGACGAATCTTTGTGTATATCTGTCTTATGGCGTAAAGTTCTTTTCTTAGGTACTGCTTAGGTGAGGTTAGGAACATGTTAAAGCTCCTATATATTGGGTTTCCTGTCTGTGTAAGGTCCTTATCCTGGAGGTCTGAGGACTGCTGCGCTTTTTTCGTGTCCTTCTCAAACTTAATAATAGCATAGTCTACAGCCTCCTGCTCTGTTGCCTCTGGGTTCTCCTTCATATACCTGTCCTTGTATAGCTTGTAGTTAGGCATGCCACCGATTATTATTGCATGCCTGTCACCAGCCGTAACCAGACCCATCATAAAACTGACTACATCGTCTCCACTAATTCCCTTATCTCCAATAAAATACTTAGGTCGGGTAAAAATAGAATTTTCCTCCTTGTACGTCTCCAGTGTTCTGGTTATACTCTTGTCATACCTGTCCTTTAGATATATAGAGTTTTCCATTATTTCCTTTGACAGCTTACGGAACTCAATTATATTCTTTATGGAGTACTTCACCCAGTTCCTGTATCCTATGTCGTTTGCGTACGCAAATGCCGATGTTAACTGCTTCAGGTAGATAACTGGAGATAATGCCAGTCTAGTGATACTAAAAAGTGAATTTGTACCGTTTACAATTCTATCAAACTCACTAACCTTACCACCTTTCTTTGAAATTACATCTATTGATTCATCTATTAGCTTCATAAGCTTTGGCCCGTGAATGCTTGTTATGGCATCCCTTATGGCATCATTCTTAAATAACTTGTTTATATCCCTAAGGTTCTCTGCGTAAGCGGCCCAGTACTCCATTTCCTGTATGTAGGAGGTCATGTTGTTTATATTACTCTCCTCACTTATTTTTCGTTTGTTGTTAACCCTCTTAATTGCATAGCCAGGAGCCATAGATTTCATCCACGATGTTGTACCCTGTAGTAAGTCAAACGGTGTTTCCGTTCCACCATCATACCTAAGCGGCCCAGCGTAAACCATAGACCAAGGCATCTCGGCATCATATATTCTTTTATATATAGGGTTATAGTACTCGTACAGCGATGGAAATAATTCATTGACCTGATAGTCAGCAAACTCTTTGTCTTCCTTAGTAAGAAACTCAAAAAGTTTCTCCATCTTTTCGGCATACTTACCCCCATACTGGGCCTCGAAATTGGAGTGATTGCTGGGGTCTCTATATTGATTGTAAAGATAAATTATTTCATCCCTTGATAGCTGATATCCAAGAATAGCTTCCGTCTCCTCTATAGATTCTCTGCTTTCCTGAATTTCTTTCTCCCATCCACTGCCGTATATTTCTCTTAACTTCGTCTCAAGGACCTCCTTAATTTGAAGCATCCTTCCCTTATACATTCTTGTCGATGCATCTACCGTGTCCGTAACCATATCCTGCATCTCCCCCTCAAACATTTCCCCTGGTAGCGTGGATATTATATTCATGTATCCGCTTAGGTCTTGGATTCCACCATTTAGAGATGACTTAAGTTTTTGAAAAATACCCCTCAACCTTCTGTCTACCCTATCTTTTTTGGCCTTGTTTCGCATACCCCTACTCATCTCAGCCAACTCCTCCTTTGCACCCTCCTGGCTCATGTCAATCTTGTTACCCGTGATGTCGTAATATGCCCTCTCAAGCTGCTCAACATAACTCTTATGCCTCTTGTTAATCCTGTCCTGTAGCACGGCCCTTCCGAATGTAATAATCTCCCCCAATGAGTTGTGTACGTTGTCCAGCGCAGCGGTTTTGTATATGTTGTCGTTTTCCAGCAACAGGGACTGGTTGTATTGCATGGCAATATTTAGGTCAACAATTTTAGTCATGTCCTCAACACTAAGCTCTTCTTTAGAGTTCAGCTCGTCAATCTGTTTTTGTAGTGAGTCGACCCTTTCCTCAACAGCCTTAACCAACTCATCCACATCCATTGATGGGTCTATTAGGTTTGCTACTATGCCCTCCAACCTCTTTAGGGTTTCTGGGTCTATGCGTCTACCCTTTATTATCTTGCCATTCCTGTCCTTTTTTGCGTACTGCTTCAGGTCAAGCATTTTAGATATCTTCTGAATAAGGGTCTTGTTGTTCATCTCTGTCACACGCTTCTCCACCTGCTCGAATATGTTTTCTATATTCCCCTCGTTTGCATCGGTGACTAGCTTGATTAGCTTCAGAACCTCTGTCTTTTTGTATAGGTCATTTGGCAGCGAACGCCTAATGAAATGCCTCAGCTCATTCTTTATCTTGTTAAGGTCTATCGCACCCTTCTTTCTGTCACGAAGCATTCTCCTGGCCTTCTTCAACTTCTCGGCAACACTCTTGGTTGGCCTGACACCAACATTTGACTGAAACGCAGACACTAACGATGCCTGAGCCACGGTCAATCCCTCCCTAAACTTAGTCTGTTTAGTTCCCTCTTTCTCGCTACCAACGGTATATGTCTCACGCTCTGCTAAGTACTCTGGCTGTTTCTCCAAAAACTCAATCGCCTTGTCCATGATTTCCTGCTCGGACATTCTTGGCTTACGCTTCTCGTTAGCCTTCCTCTCTGTTTTTTCAAAGTTAGTTATGGCCTTGTTTCTTAGGTCTATCTTGGCCTGCTTCTCGGCCTGTAGCTTCTCCCTAAAGGTCCTCACCCTATCGTTAACCTGAGCTGCGGTTAGCTTGGTTTTTCTTTTCTTGTTGTTTGACTCCTCCTTGCTCCTGAACTTCCTGACATCGTCATCAATTTGCTTGTTGGTCTTTGTGCCATACTTAACGGAACCCTTAAGCTCTGCAAGCTTCTTTGCGACCTTGGCCTTAATCTCTGACTCAGAAAGTTGAGGGTTTTTAAGCTTGTTATTAGCCTTAGTTATCTTGTCTCTGTATGCCTTAACCCTGTTATACAGCCTTAGTCCTGCTACAACACCCCCAGTAATTGTTCTAAAAGCCTGTGGGAGAGACTCGAATGCATCGATGTCAAACTTTAGGGCCTCGTCAACCTGCTTTACAGAGTACCCCCTCACCCTTATCAGGTAGTCCCTAATAGCTGCGTCACTGAAGTTATTTTGCCTGGCCTCTAGTATTATTTGTGGTGCGGTCATTCTTGACGGTGACTCAACCATTCTATCCTCACGAATTGACGGAGCATCTGGGTCGAATGTTGTGTTAGAACCGTCTGCGAGTTTAATTTGGTTAGGTTCAAGAACTACATAGTCTCCATTATTATCAATAGCCCCATCATAACCTAGTTCAGTTATTTTTTTTCCGTAGTCAAATAAAAAGTCATCAATATTTGTGTAATCAGATACAACATCATCTGATTTTTTAGGAGTATTTAATATTTTTATAAAATAATCTTTAATATACCCATCAGAGCCAGCGTATTGCCTTGCCACCCATTTACTAGTAGTAAAATAATGTCCTTTTATACTTGTTTTTCTTCTACCAACACTTCTATCCTTTATTTTAAACTCATCAAAATTAGACGCACTCCCGTGATAAACCACCAACGGCTCACCATTCTCATCAACCACCTTACTTGCATTCTTAGGGTCATTTTCCCAGTCACCAAACCACTTCTTGAACGTAGGTGTCCTTACAGCGTCATACTGAACATCACTTAGGTTAGATTGGTTACCATTAGGTGCTAACCTTTCTGTCCTCTGCTCACGAATTGACGGAGCGTCTGGGTCGAATGTCTTGTTGCTTCCGTCTGCAAGTTTGATTTGGTTAGGCTCGAAGGCTATGTAATTATTGTCTTCTTTGTTTTGCCAATAACTTATTGATGTAGCTGCATCTTTTATGTTTTTCGTTATAGCACCGTCATTTTTATCCTTGATAGCACGTTCTATCTGTTCAGGGTAAATGTTTACCCAAGAGCTACCTTTTGCGTCAGCTATGCTTGGGTTTTTTATTGACAAGAAAACGGGTATAGTTTTGGCATCACCTCCAATCCTTTCTTCTTTAGCTATGGCAAAATCTCCAGCCCTACCTTCTTCTTGAGTAAAAAAGAATCCCTGAAAGCCGTTAGATGCTCCTACTGAAGCCGCCTCAATCTTCTTATCAAACGCATCAAATGTAGCTCCTGTCCCATGGTAAACAACAAGCGGCTCACCGTTCTCGTCTACAACCTTACTGGCATTCTTCGGGTCGTTCTCCCAGTCACCGAACCATTTCTTAAAGGCTGGTGTCCTTACATTATCGTACTGAATGTCGTTTAGGTTAGATTGGTTACCATTAGGTGCTAACCTTTCTGTTCTCTGCTCACGGGTTTGTGTTGTAAATTCAGCATCTTTTGTGATAGGAGTTTTAGAATCAGGTGAAAACCCCATCCCTCTTGCTATATTTGCTACTACACTTGGATTAACATTAACAAGCAGTTCAGGATTAGATTTTTTAAATTCTATTTTAAACGCTGATTTTAAGTGCTTGTAACCTCTATTTTCATTAGAAACTTTATTTTTCCCACTTATAAATTCAGGTTTATAAAATTTATCATCTTTGAATTTTCTTCTTACTTTAATATTAGCTTCATTTAAATTTTCATTAGATATTCTTGTTTCTTTTGTAGCAAATTCTACAAAGTTTTCCTGCATAGAATATAACCCATCAAATATAAATGCATTTCCATTGCTTGGTATTTTACCATTGAACTGAGGATGAATAAGACCTCTATTGCTTGCATCAACAGCAGATTTTTTAGTGTCTTCAGGCACAATCATTTCAAAACCACCAACAGCAAACCCACCAATATTGTTTTTTATATTATTTTTACCCAACAGCTTAACATCACCATATTCCATTAAAAAATCAAGAGTGTTAAAACCTGCGTTTTTTAATTTTAACTTTGTTGGATTTGTACTTTTATTTGTTTTAACATCATTATTATCTATAAGTAAAGATTCTAAAATAGTTCTTCTTGCATTAAATGTTGTGTCTTTAATCCATTCCGCAGCAAATTCAGTTTCATTATATTTTTCTGGATTAGAAATTAAATTAATAAGACCTTGTTTGTCTGCGGTGTTTTTATTCATTTCCGTAGCTATTGATTTGTTTTCCAACAACTCAACAAAACCATTAATAACTTCTTGATAAGACTCAGGACTTTCATTTTTTAATGTCAATAATCCTCTACCTAGATATTTACCACCATAAAAGTTTCCAACTGTTGCAGAAGGATTTTGAACCATTATTATAATTCCTATTTTTTCTCCTGGTTTATATCTTTTTTTAATTTTACCTAAAGTACCTGTAGCAGTTTTTACATCTAGAGAAGCAAAGCCTATCTTATTAATAATGTTTTCTTTTATTGCTGAATATCCAAATCCACCATCTATTTTATCTCCTTTAGTATCATAACCTATTTTAGTAGCGTCTGATGTAATTCCGAAAATTCTACCCTCTACTTTTTTAATAAAATCACTCATTGAAACAATAGGTAAATTTTCAGCAAAAGGAATATCATTATAAATGTTTTTTGATTCTCTTGGCTGTGGATTCATGGGAGCATTAGGGTCGATAGTAATATCAAATCCATCTGTATAAGGCTCTAATATTTCTATATCCTTATCGAGAACATCGACATCCTCCTCGGTTATCTCCTCCCCAGACTCAAACTTACGAGCCAATGTGTTCAACAGGTCAATGACATCCTGGTCTGACTTACCAAAGTCCTCCTCAAACTTAAAACCTATCTTGTTTGCAAGTTTCTTTAACAGGTCAATGACCTTGTCTTTTGAACTCCTTGACAATGTCTTGTACTCGGATGATATCCTTCCAACCAGCTCGGCAAGTTTTTCCTCGTTCTGTATGCCCTCACCTTTGTCTTTATAGAGGGCGGAAAACGCCTTTATGTCTTTAGCCAGTTGACTGTTTGGGTCCAGAACCTTTTCAACGGACTTTATCATTGCTATGGCGGCCCTTGCAGCGTTGCTGTCGGTCTTTAACTTCTGTAAAAAAACCGCATGAAAAGCCTCATGTGCGAGTGTACTAGCCCTTGCCTTGCTTAGGTTTATATGGATAGTGCCTTTGCCGTCTTTTATTATATAGGCCCCACCCCCAGACTTGCCAGTAATTCTTTTGTACTCGTCAGCGTTTTCGTGTAGAAGTATTCTAACCCCAGGAACCCTGCTCTTCAGGGAGTTTGCAACCTTCTCAACCCTAGACTTTATCTTGTTGACTATAGCCTCCTGCTTGTCACTCAGAACCTGAGACTTACCCCCACTGTTTGTGGCGAAGTTTGGACCATCCTCACCCTCGGTACCCTCAAAGAAAGACTCTATGTCTGTGGCCTCCTGCTTGTCCGTCTCTGTTGACTTATCCTTCTCAATCTTAAGGTCATTCTCTAGCGAGGCAAGCTCTTTCTGTAGGCTGTTTTTTTCTTTCTTGGTTATCGATGTGTCGGAAAGCTTCTCCCTTAACTCTGATATTTTTTTATTTATACCCTCTATAACCTTGTTAGAAGCCTCAAAGTCTTTCTCCTTTTTGGTAGACCTTTTTATGGACTTTTCTTTTAGGGCCTCAATTTTTTTGTTTATCTCGTCTATCTCCTTCTGCTCTTTCTTGGTAAGGGACTTATCCTTCCCTTCTATGCTACTCTCCAGAACCTGTCTTTCGTACAGCAGCTTAAACGCCTGTTTTTTTTCTGAGGTTCGCATGTCTGAGGGTATGGATTGAGCAATACCGCCAGCCATTTTAAATGTTTTTATTTTTTCATCAGCCTCTTCCCGTGTCAGGGAGCCATCAGCAACCTGTGCGTTTATTGACGCTATATAACCCTCCCTTATATTGGGGTCACCAATAACAATATTAAATGCCTCATAGACCGTGTCTGGTAGGTCGTTACTGAACTCATCGTATGTGTTGCTCAGGCCAGTAACTACAGCACCTGGTGAGCCTAGAACAAAGCCACCAATTGCCTCCTGTAAACCAGCCATGGCTATGTCCTGAATCCACTGCATTCCAGTGGCTGTCTCAAACTTCTCCTCGTCCTTTATGTAGTTATAAATCTTCTTCATACCCACCTCCGCAAACTCCTGTGCGGCACCAGTCTCTGCCTCAGCTAATCCTGCACCAGTAAGCTTAAGTGCGCCCCTGGTTAATCCACTCTTGATATCATCCCTTATAATTCTTTCAAATGACTTGGCGGTTAACTGCTTCCCAGCTGACTTAGTGAAGGCCCTTCTTATTAATCCGTTCATTAAACCTTTTGTTGCCTGTAGATTTCTAACACCAAAAGACTCCAAAACACCACCAACTATGGCAATTGGTGCTACGATAGCCGTTCTTTCAAGCTCTGACACATCATCAAAATTTGGGTCGTTAGCCATTTCCTCCTTAACAGCCATAGACTGTTGTGATGCCATCATTACCATAGTCATAGCCTTACCTGGTACACCACCAGTTAATCCAGATATCATTCCTGGAAGTGACCTTGCTGTACCCTGTAAAGCCTCTGTTACGGTGCCTTCTTTTCTTTTCATGTACTCCTCACTTAGGCCACCAGAACCTATCAATTCTACTAATCCTGTTTGAAGATTATCCAACATACCGCCCTTCCATCTTCCATCCTTCCCGTACTTAAGTCCCTTCTTTAACTTATCCTCAACTGCGGCCTCCATCCGATTATATTCTTCTGGGGTCACTGAACTTTTTATTTTTTCAAGTTCTTCTTTAGATTTTTTTGTAACACTTTTATTGTGGTCTTTAATTGTTTTTATCTCTTCGTCTGTGTCTGTATCATTTTTATCAAATGAACCAACCCTCATGGGCTTTGGAACATTAACCAAGAAATCATTAAGAACATTTGACTCCTCCCCATAGGCTTCCTCCAACATCAACCTCGTGTATTCTCGACTACCTGCACCTCCAGTTTCACTGAAGCCGACAAGTCCCTCTGTCATTAAGTCAACCTCTTGTGCGGCAAAGTCTCCTATACCCAGTAAAATATTATTAATAATCTTACTACCAAACTGACCCTGCTCCTCCTTCATGTTAACGTAGGCACCAACACTCTGTTTCAGGTCCCACCTTCGGTCTATAAGGTCTCCCCTTTTGTTTTTTAATACGTCTGACATAGACTGAAACTCATCAACCCTGGCCTTGTATGAATCGTAGTCAGCCTTTAGTTCTGGGTTGTCATCAAGGTCACCCTGGGTTAGTCCCTCAAACTTTTCACCGTAGGTACTAATCTCTTGGTATACGTTGTACAAGTCCTTTTCCTCTGAAACAAGTATATCCATGTCATCGTTTAAGGACTTTGTTGCCAACTCAACCTGTTCTTGGTTAATAAACCTTTTGGTCTCATAAGCCTGTCTAGCCTCTATTCTCTTCATGGCCTCAACATCCTCTGAAGCCCTATTTTTTAGAAGAAATGACTTTAATTTTAGTGACTCTTCAGAATTTGCTCCTGAAGTAAGGTTCTCTAAACTAAACTCCTCACTCTCACGGTTATGTGCGGTTACAGTAACGTAATCACCAGTCATACCAGTTTCTTCAAAAGTAAATCCGTAGTCCTTAAACCTGTATTTAAGTTCAGGAACAACAAATGACTCTGTTTCACCTATAAAGTCCTTGTCTATGTCGGTAATGGCTTCGTCAAAGAAGTCTATCTCACCCTCACGCTTACCAGTGTTAGGAATTAAAGGGCTAAGGGGTGTGTTCCTAAACCTCTCAGCCTCCTCTTTTTCTTTCTCCTTTTTTTCCATAAGCTCCTCAAAGCTCATCTTTTCAGGAACATCCTTCTTAGGTATATCTGCATTATTTAAGATAACATCTTGAAACTCAGTAACCGAGCCTGGTGTCTTTATGTTCTTAGTGCTTAGGTACTTCATAAATTGAGCTGCGGTGTCAGGGTTCTCTAGCCCCGACTGAAACTCCTCAAAGGAGTCAGGAACGGACACACCCTTTGACTTAACATACTCATAAAACTGTAAACCCTTGTCTTCCATATTTTTATTTATCAGATACTATTTCGTAAGTAAACTCAGGCTTCCTGTTTTCAAGGTCTTTTATCCTTTCATTAAATGGCGTTATTGTCGTACCATTATATGAAGAAGAGGACTCAGCTATGAACCTGTCACCGTACTCATCAACAACAACAAACCCGATGTGGTCAATTTTTTTACCTTGGGTGTTCATTAGTATCAGGTCCCCGTCCGATGATTTATTTACGGGTATATTTGTTTTCTTTGCCAATGTTTTGAACTTAGATGCGTTTGTCATTGTAAGGTCGTAACTCTTGCCCTGTGCGTTTCTTACTGTGCAAACAGTTCCAGAGCAGTCTATTTCATCGACTGATGTTTTTACAGATTTACCGTCCTTCGTTGTATAATTACCAAGACCCTTTGCACCTAAAACGTATGTCTTGTCCCTAACTAAATCCGCAAACTTTTTAGCGGTGTCAGAGCCTTTTATAATTCCCTCGTAGTTTTTTAACTCTGGTATTGAGTCATTGACACCCTTTACTGTGGGTATTTCTATTCCAGGGTATTTAACCACTGTTTTAGGTTGACCGATGGGTGCATCCCCTGACGGTTTCTTTGTTTTATCGATGGATATGACTGTAGAGCCAACAACATCTGTTGAGGAACCCATTACCTCACTAATTGATGCGTCTGGCAATCCAAACTCTTTTGAATAGTCAACCGATGGGGCCTCTTTTCCCTTTCCGATACCTCCAAAATACTCTTGGGTGAAACTGTCCTTATCTTTTTGTGTGAGGTTATTAGCTTTAAAGAAAGCATAGAGTTGCTCTTGCTTTTCGGGAGAATTGTTATACTCAGAATTAAACTCCTCTTCACTTTTTTGAGTAAGATTGTTTTGCTTTAGAAATCTGTATATTTTTTTATCTTTTGGCATATCTTAAAACCCCCCCTCAGGAACCCCTATTAATTTACTAGCATTGATAATCGCCTCTTTTAGTTTTCTTTCATTATCAGTCTCTGTATTTTGGTCTTCCTGACTTGTACTAATTTTAGCGCCTTCTTCTTCTTTAGTATTTGTTGCACCCTGTGTCGTTAAATCAAAGGGGTTTGGAGGGTCATTGTCAGCCTCACTTGTATCGGTTCCTGCGGCCAGTGTTATCTCCTTAAATACAGATTTTAACTCCTTTTGAAATTCATCGTCAGTCATGTTACCCGTTACAATGTCTTTCTCAATCATGGTTCCGCTTGGGTCTCTGTAGGTTATAACAACCCCATCTTTTACTCCATCTCTTTGTTTTACCGTTCCTTCCACCTTGTCCAACAGCAAGGAGAGTGCCTTGTTGTCGTTTATCTGTTTAACTGCTTTTTCATCATCGTCACCGTAAGTAGAGTAATTAATTTGTATCTTGGGTATTTCCTTAAGATAGGCTGGGGTCTTGCTTGTCTTGAAGTCCCCTGCAACTTCCTTAACACCAAGCTGGTTGTAAACCTCCTGCGTAAGCTTACCCCTCCAGTTGGGGTCGTTTGGATTGTACTTGATAACCGCCTCTTCTGCTGATTCCTCCAAAAGTTCTCCTGTTTCTTTATCAAACCTAGTCTTAACTGTCCTAAACACAAACCCCTGTTCCACTTTATCCCAGCTTACACTTCCTCCCTTGCCTATGATTCCAGAAAGCATCCTTGCCGTATCTTCAGCCTCCCTCTCGTCTGTTATATCAATCTCACCAACGGTCTCAATAAACTGGTCCGCAAGGTTTTTCTTGTAGTTCTGGGTCTGCTTCCATTCTGGCATTGAGCCAGTCTCGTCTGTAAACTTGAGCTTCTCACCATAGGGCTTGACCACCTGTGGGTCATAAACACCAGACCTCTTCATAAACTCATTCTCTATAAGACCATAGACAGCTTCATAGTCATCCTCTGAAAGACCACCAAAAGATTCATTATCACTGCTCATATCAAACTCCAGCTCACCATCCCCAAGGTATACTCTATTTCTTGTGTCACCATCCTCATTGACGCTACCAAAGTCTACCTTACCGTTTGCCTTGTATATAATGTTTCCATTTCCATCTTTTCTCGGTGTATCGTAGTAGTAGTTACCGTCCTCGTCTTGCTTTGCGTATGTGTTTATAAGCACACTTGTTGACACCATCCCCTTATCCAGGGTGGTCATAAGCTTAGACTTGATAGCACCTGCCATGTTTTGTTTTATGACGGGATAGTTTACCTGACTCACGGTTGCCATTTGCTCCGTGCCAGTCAACTCATCTACTATTCTTTTTGCATCGTCTACCTTTATCATGTAATCAGCTGTAATGCTCCCGTCCTTTGGGTCTAGTATACCATTGGTAGCCGCTTTCTTCTCAAGCTCCGATACTGTGCTTGGGTTTTTATAAAATAATCCGAAGTTTTCTGGGTCGTTGTTACCCATCATAAGGTTTGTGACCTCCTCTGGCTTTATGGTGTATGTATCACCCTCGTTACCCATCTCTGCATTCAGCCTTCTTACAGCCTCACCCTTCATTACGATACCCATCCTGTGTCCAGACTTGTTGTCGTACTCCATGTCGTAAGACACCGAAACATCCTGACCAGATGCTGGGTTGGACGCAGCGTTTAATAAACCTAGGTATGGGCTGGTAAACTTTCTACTTGTCTCACCCTCTCCGTTACCACTAGGCATTTTCTTAAACTCCTCCTGTATGTATGCAACAGAACCAAAGTTAGTCTCAGAGTTCTTTATAAAGTCTGTGGCACTCTTTATGTATGACTTGTCTGTTTGGGTGTTGAACACAACATTACCCTCTGGGTCCAGCTCCTCGTATGGCCCACTGGACTGCTTAAGTCTAATCCTTGCGGCAGACAGTTGGCTTACCATGTTACTCATGGAGTCGTTGAGTGATGTGTAGTCAACATTGGTTTTGTTGGCAGCAGTTCTTATACCAGCCTGTAAATCAGCGGAATACAATGACTCCTCCTGCTCGATTCTCCAGTTAGATTCCTCACGCTTCTTGTTTATCTCCGCTAATCTCTTTCGTTCAGCTTCACGCTTTTCATTCTCAAATAAGGCCCTATCCTCAAAGGTTGGACCCTTGTCTGAAACATCTTTTACACCTGAAGCCGAAGTTGGTTGATTCCTATAACCCATCTTTATATATTTTTAAATTATCCCCCAAAACTACTACCGAACCCTGTTCTTTCCATTAAATCAGCACCGAAATTACCTAGTATTTTGTTGTTGTTCTGCATAGATAAAATCTGCTGGTCCAGGTTGTACTCCTTCTGGTCTGCATTTGATTCCTTGTTTGCCTCGTAGTCTAGGTCTGCGTTTGTTCTCTCCTCCTCAGCGTTGTAAACATACTCAATACCAGCCACTTTACCCTGCTGTATCCTTGTCTTTTCTGCCGCTATTTGTGTCTGTAGTTGTGCCTGACCCTGCGCCCTCATCTTTTGGTTTGCTGCCTCTTGTTGTTCTATACTAGCGGTAACACCCTTCTTACTCTGTAGTGCGGCCTGTGCAAGTGCCGTAGCACCACCAGCACCTGAGCCTGTGGCCCTTAGTGTGTCTAGTGTGTTTGCCAATGCAGCGTCCGTCTGCTCCATCTGCATCTCAGCCGCCTTTGTTGCAACACCTAAGTTTGCGTATGGGTTAGAGAATGTGCCACTCAGGTCCTCAAGGGCTGTGGACGGGTCAATAATTGCCTGTCTATTTTCCTTTAACGCCTTTACCTCGTTAGCGGCCTCTTTCTCCTCTATCTGATATTTTTTTTGATTCTGTCTTGTCCTATTAAGGTCAAAGGCTTGGTCCAAAGCGGTTGCGGCAACTGGCCAAATACTGTTTAAAAGTTGATTTATAGGCATTACTTCTTATTTTATTGTGATGAAAAAACATTGTTAGTGGACACAGCAAATACTTGCTTTAAACCACCAACGTCTGTTGTTGCGTCTGTTTTTACTTTTACTGTTGCGTAGTACCCCTTTATTCCTGACATGTCAACCCCGAATATAACCTCATCAATTCTTGCGGTACTATTGTTAACAAGGTTGGAAACATACTTTCCTTCCTTCCTGTCAAAACCTGCTCGGTATGTAACCCCACCGTCTGTGTATGAACCCTCATCATAGCTATAGACGTTTGTAGTTATGTCTTGGTAGTCATTTAAACTAGGTGGACCAGAATAATTATTAAGGTCAATGCCCTGAGTGTCTGACTTAAAGCTTTCAACCTCCCAACCGTTTGTACCCTCGTATGATACGGTGTTAAAGTTCTTGGATACACTCACCTGAGGGTTAAACACAAAGGTTACGCTGGTGTCTGTCTGTACCCCGTAGAACTGACCCCTGTTCTTGGCCATACTAGCATCGTAGTGTCTCCATATACTACCACCCTTGCATGTGTAGTAGTTTGCGTTTAGCGTGTCAGCTAGGTTGGGCTTGTAGTCCCAGAAGCTAGTCCATCCGTTGTTGGCATCGTTAAATGATACCGTGTCGTATGTTCCGTCACCAGCGGATAAGTCGTTTACAGAGGGCTGTATGGATACAACATATGAATCTGCGTAGTTATTAAACCCACCCACAACCTTGTCCTTAAGTAGCTTGTACAGGTTTAGTGTACCAGTTCCAGTAGGTATAGACTGACTGAAGGTTATGTTTGCTGTAGTTGCTGTAGTTATAGATATGTCTGTAACATACGCACCAGTGACACCACCATAGTTTCCGTATATACTCATACCAAGCTCTATAAGGCTTACATCGCCCGTTAACTGTATTGTTGCTCCAGTACCTGATACTGTAAAACTAAGTAGGTCACTTAACTTATAATTACTCGTTATTGGTGAAAATGTGTCCCTAAAGTGGTCCCTCATTCCATATTCACTAATTTCAGTCATTCCATCCCTAGACAACCTCATTACAGCACCCCTTGATTGGTCAGTGAAGTATACCCTGTAACCCTTCTTTGCGAATGACTCTGGGTTCTTACTTATACCGTACTCACCAGCATACGGTGTCACCTGACCTATAACCAGGTCGCTAGAGGTTACAGTTGCGTCACCCTGTGCTGAGTATATTGCGGACTTGTCTATCAATGCCCTACTTACCTTGTCCTCTTGGAACACCATCAGGTTACCATCGTTGGTGTATATCCTCTGTATGCTTCCGTATGTTGGGTCCACACTCTTTGTAATGTTCTCACCAATTGAGAATACGTTTGTCTCGTTGAAGTCTGTAAGTGCGTTGTATATACCAGAGTATGTAATAGAGTTTGATGACACTATCTCATCGTCATTCTCTTCTGTTATGTAAGCCCTTACACCATACCCAGCCTCTGTGTTGTTGTACCCACCCCTAATCCTAGACTCCTCCACATACCACATGTAACCTGTACCTGTTGATGCTGTTTGAAGCGATGCTGTTGAGGTTGCTTTATTATTTGCAGGCCATAGTATAGGGTTTGGAGTAATACTACCTCCGTCATAAGGGTCCCAAGGTAAGCCAGGCCACATAGCAATAAAGTCTACGTCATCAATAACCTTCTTTAGAATAAACGAATTAAAATACTTTACTTCTATTAATGCACTCATATTAGTCTGTTCTATTTATCACGATAGGTGGCGTATCGTAAGTTATTGTGTCACTTAATCCTGTTCCGCTTGCATCCGTTAATTTTAGTGTAACCCTCACAGATGTCGATGTCCTGTTTTGGTATGTGTAAAGAGCTGTAGTGTTTGTAGCGTTCACATCCAGACATATAAGCTGGTTGTTGTACTGTAAGGTTTCAGCCACGGACTGACCGCTACCCTTTATGACCCTGAACATGTCTGTGGCAGGTGTCTGGTACTCTGTCCAAACGCTTCCGTTACCCACCCAAAGGAACTCTATTTTTGTTACCTCCCACACCAGTCCAGTTTTTTCATTAGATGTATCTGCCGAACCATTATCTCCATCTAATACTGCAAAGGTAGACCACGTTGATGGGGGTCTTATCTCTGGTAGTGGGTTAGAGCCAGTTACAGTTCCTGTGCCAGGCACTACGTTTGCAAGATAGTTTCCGTACCCCGTTGATATTAGCGAGGCTGGGCCAGAGTTAGTGGCCTTAATAGTAAATGCGTAGTTGTCCTTTGTTGGGCTAAACTGTGTGTATGTAAAGTACGTTCCAGTGGATGTGGTGATATAAAACTCGTCAGTTCCACCATCCTTGTTTAGGGTAAACTTATTTGTGACTATACCACCGTTTCCGTCCCTTACCTCTATTAATTCAGCCGTAGTGCTTACGCTGTTCAGCTCAACCCCACCAGCATTTGCTAGGTCAAACCTAGCAATCTCAGATAATGGTGCATCATCCTCTGATAAACTCCATACAAAGTTAGTTAGCTTAACTGGTAGTACAGAGAAATTTTGTTCCAAGCTTGTGTTTAGGTCAGATATAAGACCTGATGTGCTAGACTCCCAGAATATATCTAGGTTAGACACGGTTGGGGCTGTCTCATATACGTTAAGCCTTATCATTAAGTTTGTAACTGTTTCGTATGGTGGGTCTATAGTTAAGCTACCACCCCCTAAAGCACCTATCCTAGCCATCGTTGAAACCCTTCCTATATATGGGTTTGCTCCCTTTAGGTCTGCACCATCACCTACAGTATCCCCAATTCCTTCGGTTGGTATACTATAGAACGGTGAGCTATAGTACTCGTCACCTCTTTCGGTTTTATTTAAACCTATCTCATCCCTGTCACCTATAAGTATCACCTCGTCACCGATATTACTAGGAAAGTATTGAAGGTTAGTTCTTCCTGAGTTAGTTAAAAATCCTTGATTCCAAACCCTTCCGAATAATCTAACAGAGCTGGAAAACTGAACGTCTTGAGGACCAACCTCTTGCAGGTCTCTAGGAACCTTGTTTATGTTGTCAGAGAAGAGAGTTATGTGTGCCTGGTCTGTGGATGTTTTGTATGTGTTTAAATCAGATGCCTGAAGGGTTATAATTAAATTACCCGTAGAACCACCCAAAACACCACCAGACCCAGTAACCGTTATTGTATCACCATCAGCAAACCCAGTACCACCGTCTACCACCGTTATGGTTTGTGCAGAACCAGAGGTAGCAGAAACTATTACCCTTATTATAAGCCCTGTGCCACTGCCGCTAGTAGAATAACCAGACGTTACCCCGACTGTTCCTGTATAGGTTCCTGCATTAAAATCTGTTTGATTAGTGGTTATACTGTCGGTTAGTGCGCCTGGTCCTTCGGAAAGTTCTGTTCCCGTGTACACATCCTGGGGGTACCCGTTTAGTATGGTTGGTAGGTATACGTTATAATAACTCTGCTCCTGCTGCTTAACAACAAACTTGTAGCTATACCAACCCAAGGGATTTGTTGTTTCGTTATATAAACCCACATATCCTATGTTTGAAGAATTGGTTGGTATTGGTGCGTCAAACTGAACCTGTAGTGAGTCACCAAGGTATTCTAAGTCCATTACAGCTGTCTTGTATGGGTGAAACACCGTTGAGTTAGGTGACAGTATAACGTCTGACTGCCTTCCGTACTTGTCAGATAAAACAACCCCCACCTGGTATGTTCTGTTCTGCTTTAGTGTATGGTTTGGGTACTCCCTTTGTGATGTAGAGCTGTCTGTTCCGTATGAAACCTTACCAGCTGCTGTCACAGTGTAGTTTAAGGAATCTAGTGATGCGCTCCTTAGTGTTAGGTTACCATACATCACCCTGTTTCCTGCAACTGCCTGAGCCTTAGCCCTTAATGGCACCCTGTCACTGACCCTTATTGTCTCCTTTGATGGTAAAGCCTTTATTGGTTTTGAAGAGTCGTATGAGTATACATAGTCGATGCCAGTGGCTGTCTCTAACTCATCAAATGTTATTGTGTCTATTACCCTTATAGTTGTTCCGTCAGACTCCTTAAACAATACATCAATCTCTGTCACCTTGTACTTGTCATAAAGGTTGGTTGTGGCGTTACCCAGAGTCACACCATCAGGCATTGGTATGCTTATATCAACCTTGTTCACCTTGTTCTCAAAGAAATCAACCACAGTGCTTTTGAGGGTATTTAACTCATCGCTGTTAGCGTCATTGTCCAACACACTTGTAGGTATTGAGTCCTCTAAAAAATATCCGTCCTGCTTTGGTATAAATGCAGCCTGAGAGAATGGTGCTATCAAGGAGTACTCGTTGTCCTCAAACTTAAACCTGTAGCTAAACCTTACAAACTTATCTGACAGGAACTGCTCGTCACCAGTAAACGTAGCATCGTAGTATGGGTTTGATGTAGCCCCATCGGGTAGTAATGGGCTTGTAACATCCCACATAGAGGGTGTCCTAGCCATGTTTGCCCTGCTGACCACAAAGACAGCGTCACCAGCTCCATAAGGACCAGTTGCTGGTCCAAAAGTCGATAATAATAAAGCGTTAGGAATAGTTATTGTGTCACCTGGTGCATATCCAACAGCAGCGGCAGCACTTATTGTTGCGGATGATAATGTAAATGTATAGAACCCAGTGGTACCTCCAGTTGAAAGACGGGAAACTTGAAACGCAAGACCAGTTGCACCACTACCGCTAGTAGTGACACCACCAGTACCGACTGTAAAAGTCGCTGATGTCCCTGCACCAGCTGCTGTGAAGTTCCAGTTTGTTTGAATACTTAATACAGAACCATCAAACAAAGTACCGTCACCATTTAGTGTGGTTATGTCTGGGGACAAACAAGGGTAGTACTTAGCCACAGATATATGGTCCTCAGATGTGTAGTATGGGTTTGCGGAGCCGTATGGGTTTGCTAACGCTAGGTTTACGTTAATCTTTCTTGGCTGGTTTCTATTGTCAGTAAAGAACAGTAGGTTTTCTATAAGGTCGATACCTAGAACCTCGTGCGTGTCTGAAAAGTTTAGGAAGCTGCCACCCACCAAGACTGTGTAATCGTTTGATATTGTGTTATATACAGCTATGTAGTGACCCGATGCAGCTGGTGCAGGGTTTGTTAGACTCGTGGCAGATGAGTCCGTGTAGTTAGTTAAAAACGCAAACAACCTGTCGTTTGTGGTGTCCACATAGAAACCTATAATCTTTAGATTGGTATCTGATAAACCAAAATCTGTCAGCTCTATATTACCAAGAACATTCTCCAAAACCCCAGAGTCACCCCCAGCAGAGTCTGTAACCGAAGCGTTTCTGGCCTCTATGTATTCTCTGTTTGAGACAAGCCTTGGGTCAAGGTCTTTGTTCATCTTAGCCCCAAGAAAAACATTTTTAGTTTCTGCCATTTAATTCTAGTTTTTAATCATCTTAGACTTACCCCTCATTGTCTGAGTCAGTTCGTCTATCTTGAGGTTAGAAAGCCTAATCTTAGCATTCCTTAATTTGGCATATCTGTCTTGTTTCCAGCGTCTTACAACATACTCTGGCTGGTTTACTCGTGTTGATAGTATACTGTAAACGAGGTGTGAGTACATTGCATCCTCTGCCATTTTAGGAACCCTAGAGTCCTCATGGTAAGCCAGCCCGTCAGACACATACTCCACAACAACCAATTTATTAGCTAGGTCACTTGAAAAGCTAAACGAGCCAGTTCTTTCGTTTACAGTAAACCACCCGTTGTTCTGTGCCAATGCTGGGTCTAATCCGTATCTCTGCCCAAAGTAACCACCGTATCCCCAAGCGTAACCCTGACCGTATCCCCACCAGTCGTATCCTTGGTTTACTTGGTCTTGGTTAAATATACCCGTGATTTGGTTTGGGTTGTTTGTATTCCACCTTTCATCCGTCTGAGCCTCAAGCTGTACGTTGGTACCAAAACCATCCTGCACAATCCCACCCGTAGAGTCCTGCTCTGGGCTTTGTACTGGGTTGATTGTTAGATTGTTAGCTGGATATATAATGTGCTTTACACCTATAGAGTCTATCCAAGACAGCCGAACGTAGTTGACGTAGTCCTGTGGTAGTGGTATACTAAGGCTTGCTGGCACGGTTAGCTCTATTGAACTTACACTCTTTAGTGTGTCGTAGCTAAACTCTTGCAGACCTCTCTTTGCGTGAAAGATAACATCGGTCCTCTTAACGCTTGGTATAAGCTTACCAGCCCCAACGTAAGCAATTAAAAAGTTGTTTATGATGTCACCCAGCTTGATGTACGAGTAACCCCCGTAATTCGACTCTAATGCGGTCACGAACAAGGCTACCCTTACAAGTATACTTGGCCCTAATACTACTGGTACAGCGTTTGTACCGCTTACTATAGTCGTGCTTGTGTTTGTTTTAACCTCCGAAGCAACGGTAACCCATGTTACCCCGTTATCGTTACTTGTCTGTAGGTAATAGTTTCTGTCATACTCCCCCACAACACCGTCAGTAAGCTCGGTGTCAAATGTTGTTACAAACTCACTTTGAGTTGACGCAGCACCAAGTGTGTAAACCTTTTGACCAACGTAATACTCTTCATTTGTTTCGGTAATTAAACCCCCGTTTGGTGTTGACATATTCTATTAGCTTTTTTCGTTTATCTCCTCAGCCCTTGCTTCTTGCATGGCAACCTGAATTATTTGTGGGTCTCTAATCACTACACCGAAGTAGAACAACAGCTTGATTATAAAGTCAACCCTCTCTGATACATGTAGTTCTATATCCGTTGAGCCGTATGTACTTGCGTTATTAAAATCAGATGCCTGAAGTGTTATTACAGGTCCAGTACTACCAACACCAGTATTAGTCAATTGACCATTATCAATTGTAATAACATCCCCAACCACATATCCTGTACCTGCTGTGGTTACACTTAGTGTTACGTTTGTAGGTGTGGTTACGTTTGCAGATATTACAAGCCCAGTACCTGAGCCTCCAGTGTATGTTGGTGTGTATGTATTGATATCACCCCCAGTAAGACCAGTGGTTATACTACTTGTTAGTGTGTTTGTGCCTGTGTTTAGTAGTGCCTCCCCGTAAACTGTGGGGTCGTATATGTACTGACCCAATGTACCCACATTGTACCCCCATCTTGGGTCCTTAGGTTTTCTTAAGTAGTTTACAGAAACACCTGAATTTATACCATTTGGCTTAACGTAAAGTCTTTCGTTTTCGTAAAGGTATGTCGGAAAGTATTTTGTCGATGCTGTTAGTAACGACTTCTGTATGTTATAAAAATCATTTCTCTGTAGCCTTTGTAGCTCCACTTCACTGTTATTTAAACCAGTGTAAACCACTGTACCTAAGCGATATAGGTCAGTTGGTAGTGTGTAATAAGGTGTGGTTGGTGTTGTGGTATTGTCATACGATGCGTTACCGAAAGACTTGAATATAGAAAGCTTTTCATCGGTGTTCATTATCCTGTCCGAATAATCTGAGTCAGCCTGTGGGACACGAAGCTGTTGGTTTAGTTCCTCTGCATAGCTCTCAAACATCTGCAACTGAACCTGTGTGGCTATTTTATTAAACTCATTAGGGGTAACGTAACCCCTCTGCTCCTTGTTAAGAATCAGTAATGCGGTCTTATATACCTCGTTAACATTTATAGCCATATTTATTTTTTATTAATTATATGGGCTAGGCCAGTTTTGTTCTGACCTAACCCTATAATATATATTACGTTGTTACATTAATTTTTTCTCGATAGATGAAAATATTTCCATACCCTCGTCTGTCTTGAAAAATGAAGCCATAGCTGAGTATGGGTGTTCATCAAATGGAACGGTCATTAACTTTCTACCATTACTGGCCCAAGTAAATGTGCGTTGGTCTTGAGATAGTTTAATGATACCCTGTTCAGCCGCTTTAATTGCAAAGTTTCTAAGCTGAATATTATCATCTAACGCTAAACTAATAAACAGTCTTGGATTACTCTTAGCCATTATCATAAGGTCTCTTCGTATTTCCTTACTTGTCATCTTAGAAACACCTGAACCCTTTTCAGCTCTAAGTATAGCCTCTGCATGGTCGATGTCAATCTCCCTTGCGGCTGTCATTGCCTCAAGCTCAGTCTCCAAATCCTCTAGCCCATATTCAGCCTCCTGTACAGGGTCAAACTCTCTATAAAGTTTATCCTTGTGTGGGTGATATAAAGACAATAACCTTTGAAGTGACTGCTTCTCTTTAGGTACATTCAAAACACCATCCTTAAAAACAATGTGTTCCATTGTTGCAGAGCCGTTCTGCTCATCTACAAAACAGCTTTTCTGATTTGTTGCGTACCGTATCTCTCTCTGAGTGTTTGTCTCAGTGTCAAACCACAATAGTGGATGCCTTGGAGTGTGTTTACTTGCCAATGTATAAGTTAATGGTGACTTACCCCCTGTCAAATAGTATTGACGGGACTTAATCTCCCACTCATCTTTCTTCTTGGTTTCTTTTACTTCAACTAGCTCAGGAGCTACTGGAGCTTCAATTACAGTTTCAGTTTCTTGTACAACCTCTTCTACTTGAGGTGTTGTTGTTGTTGTTTTTCTTGGCCTTGCCATGATATAATATAATTAAATAGTTTAAAAAAAATAAAACTTGAGGCCACATAATGCAGCCCCAAGTTTATAAGATTAATACTTACGCAGTAGCCTTGAACAACACGAAGTTGTTAGCAGCCTGAGTAACCAAGCAACGCTCAGAAAGGAAATGAACCTTCATTACGTCTTCTCCTGAAGTAGCAGCACCACCTACAGAACCTGTAATCCAAGACTTCATTCTTCGGTCATCAGCCTCAGAAGCACGATAACGAGCGTGAAGGAATGGTCTACGAATGTTAGTACCTAACATCTGGTCGTAAACGGTAGTTGTTCCAGCAGGAACCAATACACCCTCTATGTCTCCTGTAAGACCACGAGTAGAAGCATCGTTAAGATATTTCCAATCAGTCTTGTAGAAGTCGTAAGAACCTCTTCGGAATCCAGAGAATCCTAAGTTCAGAGCCATTTCAGAGCTGTTCTCGAATACTCCGTAAGAAGTACCACCAGCACCGTAAGAGTTCTGAGCAGCAAGCATATCATCCATGTCTAGTGACGTAGCACGATTTAAGAAAAGCATGTTCTCCTCAATAGCACCCTGCTTGTCAAGGTTAGCTAGAATCTTGTCGAAGTCAGCTAAACCAGTAGCAGCAGTGAAGTTGTTATACACGTTTCCTCGCTCCTCGATAGCAGCAAAAAGACCTTGTGTACCTTTCACGTTAGCACTAGCACTACCTCCAGCTAGTTGTCCGATAGCAGCAGAACCAGCAGCAGCAAGCTCGCCTTCTACAGAAACCATCTCTAGGTAATCCTGAAAACGTAGACGAGTCTCGCCTTCAGCCTTCAAGTACCAAAGATATCCAGAAAGTCCAGCCTCATCAGTAACTTCAACCCAACCAATTTGAGAAGCGTCAGAACCTGAAACCTCATACTGGTCTTTGATGATTACTGGGCTATTGTTGTACTGAGTGAATGATGGTGTAATAGAACCACTCATAGAGTCAGTACCCTTACCAAATTCAGAACCATATACGAAGATTTTAACCTCTCCACCTTCACCTGGCTGTCCAACAGCAGTAGAAACTGCGTTCAAGTTAGCAGCAGTGTAAGGAAAAGCGTTAACATCCCAGTTAGTAGCTCCAGCAGCAGGCTCGGCATCAACAAAACACTTAACAGAGTTTAGGCTTACCGTGTTATAAACAACAATAGTAGAACCAGCTCGGATAATAGGTTGAATAGATTCTCCAGCAGAGTTTTCACCAGCTACGTTTGTGATTGCTGTTGCACCAGCGGCAATAGCAGGAGCAGAAACAGTAGTAGCTCCTCCACCACCCATACCACCTTCAAAAGAAAGGTGTAGACGGTTTTGCTCAGACCAAATAACTTGGTCAGAAGTCATTG
>ERZ807291.1394-NODE-1394-length-39393-cov-6.906147_pt1 | contig 39393 bp, 34 predicted proteins | sample MGYA00521257_ERZ807291 | MGnify/ENA primary metagenome ERZ807291 (study PRJEB31413, sample SAMN03169783) | marine metagenome | biome: Marine; feature: Water; material: Subsurface seawater | place: North Sea | collected 2011-04-28 | depth 1 m m ...
CTGCAATAGTTCTTGGGGATTTTACATTACCAGAAATCTGCACTGTTACCAATCTTGCTGTATTTAATCTGACAAGTACCTCTGCAGAGGCATCATCCAACATAACCTTTTCAAGAATTAATTTACTAACTTGATCTAAAGTAATGTTACTTACGTTGAATGGATAAATATTTTCAAGAGCAATAGTTCCATCGTTCATAACCTGAAAGGTTTTATTTAGTGAACTTAAACCAGTTATTATAACCTGGATTGTATCTCCAGGTCCCAGTTTATAGTCTTTTCCTATAACATTAAAAAAAAGCAAATTTTCGTTTTGCTGCTGGTTGAATTCGTTCAATCCATAGATATTTAAATTCTGTCCAGTTAAAGCCTTAAAATATCTGTTTGATAAAGATTGTCCATTTGGTGTATTTTGGATTGGAGTATTGGTTAAATCTAACTGACGGGTATTCAACGAATTCGCAACATTTTGGTTTTCAGAAGTTGGTTTCGTATTAGTCTCCTGAGTTGTTTTTTCTGCTGGTAAGTTTTCAAGTATTGATTGATTTTCAATAAATAATTTCTGAACTTCTAAACCTGTCAATGATTGAGCTAGGCTCGGCTGGCAAAAAATAAATGTGATAAAAGTAAGTAAACTGCTGAAGTATCGAATATTCATTTTTTAGATCTCACTATTGCACTACGTATTAATACCAAACCACACCCTGTAAATGCTCCAAAAACTAACGAAAGTAACAAAATTTGCTTGGCATTCGGAGTTATTGGATGAGAACTTATTGTTGGTTCAATATATGGCTCGGCCGTAAAATATTTCCCAACCGAAGCAAGCATTAACTTTTGTTCTTCTTTACTTATAAGTTCTGCTAAAGCCTCTCTATGTTCTTGAGAGCGTGCGGTACGAAGCTTTTCTTTATAAAAAGATAAAGGTTCTTTTGAAAAATTAATATAACGCTGCCGCATAATTTTGTCACTTGCTTCAGAAATCGCAATAATGAGCGATAGAAGCATATCTGGTTTTGGTGATTTAGCTGTAATAGTTAAAAAACCAGTTTTTTTATTTTCACTTATTTTAATATTTTGAGAAATATAATCAGATAATCGTTTTGCATTAGGAGGGTTGTAATTAACTTTATTATTTCCTGTTAGCATTTTTTTCAGATCACTAATACGAGTCGTAGTTTTACTTTTTAATGGTTCAGAAAAACTATTTAGGGATGAATTCCATTCGCCCGCATAAATTTCTTGAATAAGTGCCTTATTTTCAAAAATTAATTTTGAAACTTCAACCGAAGATATTAACTCTTTAAAAATTATAAAATCTGTCGTTGAGTTAGATGGCAGCTGAATGCCTGCAAGCGATGCAAAACTACCCAGACCAGAAAAGGAACTTTTTTGTTGAGTATCGCCAACAGGTTTTAGTTTATATTCGACTAAATATTTTCTTTGAGCATCCTGAAGATACATCGAAGCAAAAAAAATAGAAAGGACTGAAAAAAAAAGTATAAATATTTTTCCATGCCAAATATTAAAAAATAACTCTTTTAAGTCAATTTCATCATCGTTATTTATTTGAGGATTGTTCATATTCAACACTGATATTTAAAATTCAACAATATCCGTTATAAAAAAAAAGAAAAGCACAAACTAAAAAATATTTTTTATTCGTTAAAATTTGTTAAACATAATTATTATGCCCTAAAGATAGCGACTTAATTTTTTGCTTTCTTTAATTAAACATTGCTAAACCAGATTTTATAACCAATTAATTTTTAAATGCCCCAACTACGATAATATACTCGTTCAACGAATAGTAATAATTATTTATAGTTCAGAGAAATTTTCAATTCTTCAGGAGGCTCAGGAAGTCCTTTGAATACTGTCCAAGCCATCTTTGTCTTTGGAAATAATACTACCCAAATAGTGACAAAGATCGCCATGAAATAAAAATAAAGGCCTTTGTTAGCAACAAACCACTCTTCAAGAGAACCCTTATATGGAGCAATGACATTGTCGTAGAAATCAACAGAAGCTCTAGTGCCATGCATAATACCCTCTTCCCCACGAAATATAATCGAGCCAACACCTGAAAGCCCAGGTGTCACTTGTTTTATAACGCTCTGTGTTCTAGCTGAATACGCGTAAAATGTTTTCGATGTAAGAGGCCTTGGTCCAATCACACTCATATCACCAAAGAAAATATTGACTAATTGAGGTAATTCGTTAATTTTAGTCTTTCGTAATAGCTTACCAACCGGCAACACTCTTGGGTCGCCTCTCATCGTCACGGTGCCGGTACCAATGTTTGGACTGTCTTTAAGCATAGTCGCGAACTTGAAAAGTTTAAATAACACACCATCTCTACCGATGCGCTCTTGCAAAAAGAATACCTCTCCTTCTCCGCTGCATTTCAATATGACAACGATAGGTAACAGAAACGGAGAAAGCACCAGAAGCGCAAGACCAGAAAATAAAATATCAAAAAAACGTTCCAAGCTCACATCCTTTCATCTAAGTATTTACCAGTTTCTTTATGAGCAAACTCCGGTAACAAACCAAAATACAACTTAACAATATCATCTTTAGTCCAAGTTCCCTTGGCTCTTAAGTCTTCGATACCGTTTATAAATTCATCCAATTTAGATTCTACGAACACAGGCTGATTTCGGATAACACCAACAGTATCAAAACGGCCCATATCTAAATCTTCATTGTCAGTGAAAAATTCTTCAAAATCTTTTTCACCAGTTGTATCACTTTTAAAAAAATAACAAGGCCACAGTTTTTTAGCAATCAATTCTTCCGCCCTATCTCGAGCTTCATTTTCAGAGGCACACTCGTATGGCTCATAACCATGCTGTCGCAAAAAGCTAACCGCAATCTCAGAAAAAGTAATAAGATCTAATTTTTCACTCAATTTAGGAAAAAAAACATCCCTATTCTCTCCTAACAAGCCAGATAGCAAGCAAAGCTCACCAGATTCTTGAGGTGTTACAAAATAACGCCTTACATCATTTGGCGCAGCAATAGGCTGACGTTTAAAAAATCGTTTATTAAAGCCATGTAGCAAGGAACCATCAGAGAAGGCTACATTAGCAAAGCGTGCCATTGAAATATTTTGAGCTAAACTTTCGCGCATTAAAAACATCTCCATAATACGCTTACTAGCACCCATCATATTAACTGGATTAGCCGCCTTATCTGTAGATACACAAAAATAATTTTTAGCATTCATCTTTTTTGCTAAACGCAGGGTCTTAATCGTATTGAACACATTAACCATTATCATTCGCATAAGTGTATACGGATCTTTTTCACTCCTGACATGCTTCAATGCAGAAAGATTAAACACATAATCGTATGGACCTTCACACGCTACCAAAGCCTCAAATTCTGTACTTCCACAGTCCACCGCAAACGTTTTAAAATCACCACTTCCGTAACCGATAGTACTGCGCAAGTCTCTTACGAGCTCTACCATGTTATTTTCAGATATATCTACTACATGAAGCACAAGAGGATCTCGTTTAAAAATTTCTTTGGTCACTGCCTGCCCAATGGACCCTGCGCCACCAATCACTAAAAACTTAGAGCTTGCAACCGAGGTCAACAACATATTATCAAAGTAATCTATATCTGATGAAAAAAGCTGTTTATCTCTACCGATAATATTTAAGTAATTCATAATAAACCTTTTAGTAGTAAACCCCATAAACTTCAAAATAAGTTGCTTGAGGGTATGTAATTATTTTCACATTTCAAATTATTGCCAAGAATCTAAATGTATATATCAAAAGTAACTTGTAGTCTTTTTTATAAGCGTCCCAAAATTATAGTTACGAGTAGCATATTTTTTTCCATTATTACCTAACATAATCATGTCATTACTTGACTCTAAACAACATTTATCCAATAATTTGGCGAATGATTGAATATCGCCTGATGGTACTGTAAAACCACACTTTGCATCTCTTATGACCGCTGCGGCTTCACCGTTTACCATGCCTAAAATTGGTGTTCCTGAACTCATATAACTCTGAATCTTACCTGGTAATGTGAGGCCAAATATTGGTAAATCCATAAGCGAAAATACTAAAAAGTCGGCATAATGGTAAAACAGCGGCATATATTCATTGGGGTATCGCCCTAAACAAAAAACGCTGGCAGTCAATTTCTTTGAGCTGATCATCTCTAAAATATTATCTTTATAACGCCCATCTCCCAATATTAAAAAAACCAAATCATCTAGGCATCCTGCGCTTTTAAATCCAGATAATATACAATTGAAGTCTTGGACCTCTCCTAAGTTACCTGCAAACAAAAAAATCTTTTTCTTCGCCCATGGAGAAAGTAAATTCTTTATTTCAAAATCAATTTTCCCTCCAAACTCTATATCATGTGTATAGCTACTCTCGACCCACTGGGGTAATTCAACAAACTTGGGACCACAGACTTTCATATCAATTAATCTCTTTTTGAATCCACTGGAACTCAAAAAGAGAATATCAGCTGACGAATATATAGTACGGCAGACTTTTTCTAAGTAATTGTAAAGAGCGCTTTTTGGGTTGATTTTAACGGATGCAACACTATCGGGCCATATATCAAGCACCCATAAATGGAGTGGTATTTTCATTATCTTTTTACATAAAATAGCTGGTATAACCGAAATTATCGGTGATAATTGAATCCCAAAAATGACATCATATTTTTTCTTTTTAAGTCTGAAAAGACTATACAAACAAGCCATGAAAACAAATGAAATGAAATTTGATAAAAGCCCAAACGTACTTTTTCCTCTAGAAAACTGCCAAACTCTATGAACTTTGATATCCCGATATGTCGAAAATTCGTTTGGATTCAACTTAAATTCTTTAAAAGTGGTTCCAGACGGATAATTTGGCCTGCCCGTTAATACTTCAACACAATATCCGTTTTCCTGAAAACCGATAACCAACTCATTGACTCGAAAGTCCTCTGGCCAAAAATACTGACTAACCACCAGTACGGTTTTTTTAACATTTTTAGTTTTCAATTAGTATTTCTTCCAAACAATTCGATTAACATAATCGGTATAGCTATGAATAATACGCACTACTTTTTCTGATACATTCGGCATGCTGTAGTCAGCAACTTGTCGCAAACTACGCTGCGACCCTCGTAACTGAGACTCAATGATACCAAGCCCTTGCAGGACTCTTTCCACTTCAAGGCCCACCATCATTACGGCTCCTTCCTCCATAGCCTCGGGTCTTTCATGCGCCTCCCGAATATTTAAGGCAGGAAAATTTAAAATCGATGCTTCCTCATTTATCGTTCCACTATCTGAGAGCGATGCTTTTGCAGTCATTTGAAGCCTGTTATAATCGGTGAAACTTAGTGGTTTTATCAGGTGAATTTTTTCGTCAAATTTTACTCCTACATTATCTATTCGCTTTTGAGTCCGCGGATGAGCTGAAACAATCACTGGTAACTGGTAATTCTCAGCCAAAGCATTAAGTACATTTATCAACTTTTCAAAGTTAACTTTTGACTCAATATTTTCTTCACGATGAGAGCTGAAAATAAAAAAGTTTTGCTCATTGAGGTCGAGTCTCTCCAATATATCTGAAGAGTTAATAGCTGGAAGATAATAAGAAAGTACTTCACTCATTGGACTGCCAGTCTTAATAATCATATCAGAAGATAGACCTTCTCTTAACAGGTATTCTCTGGCGATAGAACTATAAGTCAAGTTAATATCCGCAGTGTGATCGACTATCTTCCTATTAATCTCTTCTGGCACGCGCATATCAAAACATCTATTACCTGCTTCCATGTGAAACGTAGGAATTTTTCTGCGTTTTGCAGGAATTACTGATAGGCAACTATTAGTATCACCTAATACCAAAAGAGCATCAGGATTTTCCTGACGCAACACTTGGTCAACTGCAATTATAACTTTTCCAATAGTTTCTGCACCATTCGCTCCCGCTGCATCTAAAAAATAGTCAGGTTTACGAATTTTTAAATCATCAAAAAAGATTTGATTTAATTCATAATCATAGTTCTGGCCTGTATGAACTAAAATATGTTCACAGTGCTCATCTAATTTAGGGATAACACGAGATAATCTAATAATTTCAGGCCTAGTTCCTACAACAGTAACAATTTTCAACTTTTTCATTTTACACCTCTTGCGCTATAGTATCTGGCCGGTCACGATCAAATAACTCATTGGCCCAAAGCACTACACATGCTTCAGAATCCCCAATATTGGTTATATCATGTACCCATCCGGGGATGCTATCAACAATAGTTGGCTCTACTCCAGAAACCGTAACTGCATATTTTTCATTTGTAATGAGATGACGGAACTTTAATTGCGCTAGCCCCTTTATAATCAAAAACTTCTCCGTCTTAGAGTGATGATAATGTGAACCTCGAGTGGTATTGGGCTGAATTGTAAAAAATGAAATTTGCCCTGACTCAGGAGTTCTTAACATTTCAACAAAGCTACCACGTTTATCATCATATTTTGGCACTTCATAACTAAATTTTTCTACAGGCAAATAGCTGATGTAAGTCGCATATAGTGCTCTAGTAATTCCAACACCCACGTTCTCAACAACCAAATTTTGCCTGCCATTTTCAAACGAATTAATCTTGCTCTCCAATTCGCCTAATGTAATATCATAGGTCTGTGTTAATTTTCTTTCGGATACGCCCGGTGTAAAATTTTCTAATAATCTCAGAAAATCGTGAATCAAATCATCAATGTAAACCAAGTTTAATTTAAAAGACGGATCACTTATCTCAATCGGTAACCCCCGAGCTATATTATAACAAAACGTAGCTACCACAGAATTATAATTAGGCTTACACCACTTGCCAAAAATCCCAGGAAGTCTATAAATGGAAACCGAATTGTTGGTTCGTTTTCCATACTCTTTAACAACAGTTTCAGAAGCCAATTTGCTTTTTCCATAAGCACTGTCATTAGTGGCCTGGACAGAAGAAGTTAAAATTAAAGGGATGTTACGACCCGTCTTTTGAATAACATCGGTTAATGTCCGAGTAAGTTCAGTATTCACTTGATTAAAAGCTTTCGGATTTGCTGGTCGATTTTCACCCGCCAAATGAATAATAAAATCTGCTTTAGAAACAAGATTCTCAAGCGCTTTCAAACTATCATCACGACCAAAAGTCAAAACATCAGTGTTAGTAAGCTCATTTAAATAGATCGATAAATTAGTTCCAACAAAACCATGTGCACCAGTTACTAAAATTTTTCTGGTCATCCCCACTTCGACCATTTACTCCTCCACACTAACTTGCTCTCCACGAACTATAGCCTGCATAAAATCGAGCTTCATTAAAAGACCCTTCATTCCATCTACGTCAAGGCGTGTTGTATTATGCGAGTTATAATCAGTTGAATCTGAAATTTTAGTCTCACCTTGATCAATAAATTTACCATAATTCAAATCTCGAAGATCAGGAGCAACTCTAAAATAGCCACCCAGATCCTGAGATGCGACCATCTCCTCTCTGCTGAGGAGCGCCTCAAATAGTTTTTCGCCATGCCGAGTGCCAATCACATTTATTTCATGATCCGGCTTTCGAAGAATATCTATTAGCGCATTACATAGGACAGCTACTGTTGCAGCTGGAGCCTTTTGTACAAATATATCACCACTTTGACCATTTTCAAAGGCATATAGAACTAAGTCTACCGCATCTTCAAGTGTCATCATGAACCTAGTCATTTCAGGATCAGTTATTGTAAGTGGCTTGCCCGCAAATATCTGTTCCACAAATAAGGGAATTACAGAACCCCTGGAGGCCATTACATTGCCGTAGCGAGTTACACAAATACATGTACTGCTACTTTCTCTAGATTTAGCAACAGCTACTTTTTCCATCATAGCCTTACTAATACCCATTGCATTAATTGGATAAACAGCTTTGTCTGTACTTAGACAGATCACCTTCTTAACGTCATGCTCTACGGCCGCCTCAAGTACATTTTCAGTGCCTAAAACGTTAGTTTTCACAGCCTGAAGAGGATAAAATTCGCATGATGGCACTTGCTTTAATGCTGCTGCATGAAATATATAATCAACACCTCGAACAGCCGTTCGAACGCTGTCAACATCTCTTACATCACCGATATAGAATTTTAATTTAGGACTATTATACTTTTTCCTCATGTCATCCTGCTTCTTTTCATCGCGACTAAACACTCTAATTTCTGCAACATCGGAATCCAAAAAGCGTCTTAAAACGGCGTTACCAAAAGAACCCGTGCCCCCCGTAATCAACAAAGTTTTATTTGTAAACATTAATTTTTCCTTATTATAATAGCGATTAAGAGTATAGATTAATCACAAAACACTTTACCGATGAGCTCATCTCTTCTACTCATACTTGGATAATTTATTAAAACCGCCCTGTAAGATCCCTTAAATACGAATAAACTTCCGGCTGCTGCACCCACAAGCCCACAACAACTTAAAAGGGCCTCAATATCATTCAAGCAGCCAGCGCCTCCTAGAATTGTTATGGGCACTCCCAACGATTGTCTAACTTGAGCTGCTAACAACAAATCATAGCCCTCCATTTTCCCATCTAGGTCTATCGAGTTAAAAACAACTTCACCTGCACCTAATTCCTCTAGTTGTCTCGAAAGCTCAATAACACAATGTTTAGTATTATATTTAGCATTATTGATCCAGACATCATAACCGCGGTTAAACAAACGTTTCTTTACATCCAAAACTACAACTACACTCTGCCGACCGATCTCCTCTGCAATTTCAGTTATTAACGCAGAGTTCTCAATAGCAGCTGAACTAATCGCTATCTTTTCGACACCTAAACTAATAATCTTTCTTGCTTGTGCAGCAGTTTTGATGCCCCCCCCATAAGAGATAGGCATTCTACACTCATTAGCCAAATTTGAGATTAGACGATAATTAGGCTCAGAATTATTCACTGACGCATCAATATCAAGGACAATGAGCTCATCTGCTTCCTTCTCATTAAAAATCTTTACTGCGTTAATTGGGTCACCAACATATTTGGGATTTTTGAAATTAACTGTTTTAACCAAGCCTCCTTTGTGAATTAGAAGACAAGGTATGATTCTTGGTCGCAACACGTCAGAGCTCCGCAAAATTCTTAAGTAATTGAGCCCCAAAAGTATGGCTTTTTTCAGGATGAAATTGAACACCATACACATTTCTGGAGGATACTGCGGAACTAAACTTTATACCGTAGTAAGATGTTGCTGCATTATTTGAATTTAATTCACATTCAAAATAATAAGAATGTAGGAAATAGAATTTAGCATTTTTCTCAAGTCCGACAAATAAAGGGTGCTCCGCGCAACTATGTACCTCATTCCACCCCATGTGAGGCAAAGGAAAATCTGTCGAATTAAGATTATTATTGAACGCATTGACACTTCCTGGGATCCATCCGAGCCCGTCTAAGACACCTTCATCACTTCTCGACGCTAATATTTGCATTCCAACACAAATACCGAGAACTGGGATTTTGTCATCTAAAACTAGAGAGCTTAGAGTAGATTGCATACCAGATTCATTCAGTAATTTAATAGCATTATCGAAAGAGCCTACACCTGGTAAAATAATTTTTTTTGCACCATTCAAATCAGACGATTGCCTTGCTCGAGTCGTCTCAAAACCTAAGCGCTTATACATCGTCAAAAATGCCTGAACATTTCCAAGTCCATAGTCAATAATATGAATCATCGAAAAAATCTTTTCTCTAAACCTAGCCACACTAATACTTGACTACCTATTCTGATCAACCAGCGCTTATTATGAAAATTCTTGTACGTTTTATTTTCACCATTAAAAAGTTTTTGCAAATCATCCTCCGTGAGGTCTAACTTATTGGCAACATATTCGAATTCTTGTTTAAGAAATTTTTCGTCCATTTCAGACCGCAAAAGTCTTTTCATCGCTACCGATCTCTCCATTTGACCAGTCATAATTAAGCTCGAGAAATGAGCACGTCTTTTATGAAACCCAAACTTACGAGGAAGCCAAAAATCCTCATAAAAACGTGTAAAACGAGATTCATGGTGTTTGTGTTGAAAACGTTTCCAGCCAAAAAGCCTTTCCAATTCATCCTCGGCGAATTTTTTATTGAACGGAACCATATTAAGAGGCATTGCAACTTTCATTCCCATAATTCTTTGGTAAAAAATCTTTGAAACTAATATATCTACTAAAGGAAAAGTTTCTAGTTTTTCTTTACCAAAACGTTTGTATATATCCTTAAATAATAGTTTATCTATGCCAAGATAACCTCCCCATTCTTCAGGCTCACGGCAACATTCAGTCGAAAAATTCGACCCCGTTATAACATATTTAATTCGGTGCTTCCGAGCAAACTTGTATAGACTCGAAAAAAATGCCGCATCTTGAGGAAGATCTTGATCAGGTATTTGAGACTTAAGAAAAGCTAATTGAAGATTTTTCATCTCCTCCCAATTTATTACTTCAGTATAAAGGTCAAGGTCTAAGCCATCTACTAGCTTTTCAATATTACCAACTGCTTGATCTGTATTCCAACCGGCATCAACGTGAAACAATAAGGGTCTTAGTCCCATTTTCTCCTTCACAATATAGGCAACGTAAGAGCTATCTAACCCACCACTCAAACCTATAATACAGTCAAATTCTTTACCCTTACCTTCCATCTTTATTTTTTCTGCTAGCTCAACAAGACCCACATCACTTTGTAAATTCAAATCCCAGTTTGGCTTAATAGTCGACTGAAAATTATTACAATAATCACAAACTCCTTTATCATCAAAAACAATATTAGGGTCCGATGTATCCATTATGCATTGGCTGCATATTTGATAATCTCTCGATTTTACATCTCTCTCTCTCATATTAAAAACCTATTCTGAAAATTTGGCTAGACACTTCTTAATCTGAAGAAGGTAGCATTATATTACTTACCCCTCTCGAAAAGGCATCTGTTCGATAGTTTGCTGTAGCTGTACGTGAGTTATTCAATGCAATATCTATTAAGTTATCCGATACTTCAATGAGTTTTTCCATTAGGTTCTTAATTGATAAATGATCATTTTTTGAAATTTCGTAACCATTAACACCATCAGAGAAAATATCTAGAATACCTGGTTGACCTGTGGTGAGCACCACACATCCAGACGCATACGCTTCTAAAATTGATATAGGTTGCCCCTCTAAAAAGTTGGTGGGCAAACAAAAAACATGTGCTGCTGCAAACAATTGCCTTTTACTCTCATCATCGACAACACCATGGTACCGGAGTTGCGAGTACCCTTCAATTTCTTGATTGAACTTTATTTCTTCCTCATCAGTATCAAATTTACCAGCAAAATCAATTTCCAACATATTTCTTAAATTATCGCTCAAGGCTTTATAAGCATTTAAAAGGAATAGATATCCTTTTCCTGAGGTCATACCACTAATATAAACTATTTTTAAAGGTCTAGTTTTCAAAAACTTTTTTCTTATACATTGTTCATCCAAAAAAAGGTAATCTTGCGCGAAATTTCCCACAATATGTAGTTTACTATCCTCAATCATTGGAAAAAAAATACTCTTATGGGAGACCCCTGAAATAAAAATTCCAGCCACTTTTTTCAAAGCTAGTTTATTCAATCTCATCAGTAATGGGTGACGATCAAACACCTCTCTTTTAAGCGACCCTCCGTGTAGTTGAATGTAAAATTTATCCAACTTTTTCCGACACACTAAATAAATCAACAGGTCTTTTAAATTTCCAGCTACGGATTCAGAGATCGTTAGATACACAAAATCACATTTATGTACACCATTATGTACTAAATAAAGAATTTTTAATACCTCAAAAGCCCTAGTCCATGTAAAACGTCCATCATTCGTACTCGCTAATGATAAATCAATTACCTCAACATTTTGACTTAAAACAAGATAATCAAGTAAAATATTGGATGCAATTGTCTGTCCAGTAACAGGTGGTGACACAGTGGCAATGTATAAAATATTCATAATTTTCAAACTTAATAATTGATAGTAAAAGAAGTCATTTTAACGGATGGCATACAGAAATAAAGAATGATTTTTAGAAGTTAAACTTGCCTCAGCAAAAATAAATAAAATATAAATCCGTCCTTACATATGCATTTAAACATTAATGATCTAAAGTTTGGGAAGACAGTCATCGACTTCACCTCTCAAAAACTACTTAACTATGCTAATAGTTGGGAATTTTACACTTCCAAGAAGTCTCAAACAGTTTACTAAAAACAGAAAAATTGAATACCAGTAAAATCTCCAGTTATCGAATATTAGGACTAAATCTATTAATCTTCATTCAGGTAATATTATTCATTCAGAAATATATGTTTCATTGCATCAAACTCTTCTATAGCTTTCATATAATCGTCAGGCCTACCGATATCTAGCCAGTACCCATTAAAAGGCCTAACTGCTACCTCACTTTTATCCTTAAGTAGATCAAGCATGAGATCATCAAACCCATATGATGCCTTGGGGACGTAACTTAAAATGTTACGGTTCACCATATAAATACCCATAGAGACTTCATACTTCGTGTGAGGTTTTTCATGAAAATTTTGCAAAATATTATTCTCATCACTTACCAAAACACCATAATCAACCTTCTGAGTCCGCTCATAAGATGAAACAGTAAAAATGTTGTTTGAACTGACGTGTTCATCATGGAAAGCTCCAAAGTCTAAATCAGTCAGAATGTCCCCATTCATTACAAGAAAATTTTCAGGCAAATCATTTATTAGATGCAAAGGCCCAATCGTTCCAAGAGGCTCATTCTCTTGGGAATAATCAATTCGAACATTCCAATTGCATCCATCACCAAAGAATGCCCGTATAAGGGCCGCCTGGTGGTTAACAGCTAAAGTTATATGATCAAAACCATTATTAACTAATTGGCGTATAACCACCTCAAGAATTGGAAAATCTCCAATCGGCATAAGTGGCTTTGGTAGCACCACAGTGTATGGCCGTAACCGAGTACCCATTCCACCTGCTAGAATAATCGCTCTCTTTGTCATAAATTAAAAATCTCCAATTTGCATATTATCAAATAATCCAATACCAGATATCTTTTGCCTAGAAACTTTTTAGACAATTGGGACTTAAAGAATTTGCAATAATTCAAAATTAATACACATCAGATTATATACAATCAAGCCCTTGGTAGTTTTAATTGCTCTCATAGATATTACTTAATATTTTGACCTAAATCAAAGGCAAATAAAAGCTATCATCAAAGGTTACAAACCACTCTTTTCAATGAACTTCTTCATGATTTTTTTCGTCTCAGGATCAAGCATATACATTGCCAGGTTCGCACTTAAAAGGCTCTGTTTAATACCAAAATCAAAATCAGCTGGATTCATCTCAAAGACGTTCAAGCCTTCAAGTTTAAGCAATTCACCCAGCGCATCAGTCAACTAGATTTTTCGTCTAATACCTGACTCAGTATTTTTAATTAAACCAAAGGCCTTAAATGGAAAAATATAACAACCAAGAAGCACTAAGTTAGAGGGCGCGTTCTCTTGTCATTCCTCCGTAAGACTAACCATATTGCATTTTCAGCACAGCTGCCGCGCTAGAGTTTCCCTTAGCATAAATGCCACTACTATTGTAGATTTTAAGAACTATCTTATATAAAATCCTATGAAATTGATTAGTGCGTTTTCTAATCATGAGCAATACGAAAAAATAAAAATGAACTGGCATATCTTGAGGCATGCAGTTCAAAGGAAGGGTTGGAGTTGATCTAAAGCGTATTTAATAATAGGTCATAGATGTAGAGTATTGTATGATTGTTCAAAGCATGATTATAAAACATTGTATTGTAAGAAAAATAAATAGAAAGAGTGTGAGCTTGAAAAAATTAATTTTTTCACCATTCTATATCTTCTGTATTTTATGTACCCTTTGGTGCGTTGGGTTATTAGTTCTATATATGGCGTCTCATCAAAAATTGTTTTCATTACTGGAACTTTTTTTCACAGCCGATGGACATATTGCTAATAAAAGCAATGCTTTTCTTAAGGTCCTACTTGCTCCAGTAACTTTATTTATCTTGTTTTTAGTCCCTAAATTAATGCAAAAACGAGTTTTGAAGGTCAATTATTTATTTGCATACATAACTTTTTTTGCTGTACACTTCATTATTTACGTTCTTCATAATCGGTTTGTAGAAAAACAAATTGAGGGAAATGTATTAGAAAATTTGACGGTAGTTTTATCTTTAATTGCAAGCACTTTATTTTTATTCTCAGCTTTTCGAGGCAATTTATTTTCATACGTTCTTTCAGTATTTTGGCTAATATTTGCTTTGGAAGAGGCTAGTTGGGGTCAAAGATATTTTGATTTTTCAACTCCAAATTTCTTTTTGGAAAAAAATCACCAAAAAGAGGTTAACCTTCATAACTTCTTCAATCCATATTTTGGGTCACTATATGTAATATTTAATTTTTTAATATTTAGTACTTTGACTTTATTTTCTGAACTTAGCGTACTCAAAAAAATTTATAACTTACCAAGCATCTTTTTTGTTATAAAATTGAGCGATAAATACTCTATCTGGATTATCCCCTTAGTTTTGGTTGGTGCTTCATTTGCTCCAGGTCACGAATTTGTAGAGCAGCAGTGGAGCTTATTTGGGCTGTTATTAGCCTCTCTTTTGATATTAGAACGCAGAAAATACTCTAAACATTAAAAACAATCCATACATTTTTAAATCTGAAAAATATTAATTATTTCTTGTCGTCAAAGAGCCGAACTATTAATTACTTTTTTATAGGAAAAAATCCTTTTCTGATGATTATTACTTTTAAAACCTAACCCTAATCAGGATAAACTCTCTATTCTTAATGGTGTCCAGCCACAGAATTTAGATGGCTATTTCTCTTTTATCGCTGGTTTCATGCCGCCTATACTTATGTTGGGTCTTTCGTTGTTGTAAGAACATAGCCTTTCCGTTGCTTGGTATTGTGCCTCCGGGATCGTTTCAAATATACATTGCACTAACCACTCTCCATGAACGGTGTCAAAATAGCTTTTAATGTAGGCGTTCTGCTGGACTTTCCGGACTGAGTGAATTGAAGCTAGATTGAAATAGCTCGGCATAATTGGACAGGGGTTAAGGTATAGCTAACTCAGGCAAGAACTTAAAACTAGCAGATGATTGTTTGGCTAAGCGAAAATATAAAAAGTGGCATAACCATTATCCATTTCCGATCATTTCTTCAACAACTCCAGCAACGCGCTTTGGCATCTTACTTATAGGGAGTGGGCCTAGATTTAGATCAATCCACGCATTAACCTTGCTAATATCATATATCTGTGAATCTTTAAGTAAAATATTCGAAACATCGCTCACATCCTCAAGTAGGTATCCCCGTGGATAGCTAGTTAATATTGCCCCAAAACTCAACGATTTTAGCTTGCCATATTTAGTCAAAAGCAAAGGCATCCCAACCAACGCTGGCATTATGGCAAGTGACGTAGTTTCAGTAATACAAGCCGAAGAAGCTATTAATCTTGGTAAAAACGTTTCATTCGAAACTAATTCAATTCCAGTCTCTTTAAGGTACTTTTTTATCAGATGTACGTTGGATTCGTTTGGTTTAAGCTTGAGGCACATTTGAAACCCCTGTGCTGCTAATGAGCGCGATGTACTTATTAAGTGGTTGGCAAAATCTTCCTCGCTTGAAAAAAACAACCCAACTGAGGAAAATCCAGTTTCAATGTACATAACTGAAGGTTTGTCGATTTGTGGACGTGCCCAACTTCCTACCATGCTTTCATCTAGTTTGAACTGTATGAGGTCTGGATTGCCAACAACAAATACATCTTCTCGTTTAAACCCATAAACGCGCATCGCATGCTCTACATCTGCTTTAACATAAACAGCACACTTTGTTGTTTTTGCATCTTCAGCCCCATCTATGAAATAATTTTTGCCGATGGCCAAATAGTAAATGTCCGAGAAGAACCTGCGCCAATCTTTAGGGCTTGCCTTGGTTTTCAGTAACGCCTTAATATAACAAGGGAACGTATGCCGTAGTAGTTTACCTATTTTTGATAGAACATATCGTACATACGCAGGTCGTGAGGTAGTGTAAGCAGTAGCTTCACTTCCTGTTGCCCCTACCAAGCCATGGTATAAATTCAGGGTTGGAATAGACCTTTGTTTACAATAGCGAATAAAGGCTCTGTGAGCGAATGTATCTGTTGATGTTAGAATAACCGCATCAGGCATTTCTATATCTAAAACACGCTCAAATGAGTCACTGCCATAAAATGCTATATCACGTGTTAGTAGGTTGTTTATTTTTCTTTCTGGTAAACATTTCGGTTCATTACCCCAAGAACTAATATGAACCAAGGTAAGCTGTATGGACGATGCTTCTAAAGCAGGCAGCAAACGCTCAAAGTGATGTGCACCACCTGTCCAACTATCAAATCCTAATATTTTCAATTTATTCTCCATCAAACAATGTCGGGCAGTGAAATTTTCTGGGCCGATTGTTCGTTATCCACTTTTTGAACTGATGTGAAGCACATTAAATATTTTTATTAAGAACAATTATTTAGTTTTATATATTTTAATACTGATTATAAAAATCATAAAAAATATTATTAGGCTCGGGAGAAGCCTATTCATTGTTCCTGTAAATGACATCCAATTTGACATAAAAATTACTGGTATTACTACTGTTGGATATAAAACTATATATATTCCGCCCATATTATGTATAAATCTTATAATCAGACCAAAGAATGTTCCATATAGCAGAGCTATAGTTAAACCAAACCAACCAAAATTAGCATATGCTTCTCCAGGTAATGTTATTGCAGCCTCATTGGAGACTCTGCCATCCCGACCGGTCCATCCCATATCAAGGCTAATATCCTGAATACCGTAGGTTATTGGTTTTGATGTATATATTGATCTAGGTATTGGTAATAACATCATATCTATATACGTTTTGCCCAATAAAAAATCTAAATCATTACCATACCTTTTTATAACGCTAGAAATTCCTTGCAAACCACTTCCTTGATTTAAGACACTATAAATCACTGATGTCCCAGTGCTTTCATTTCCTTTGGCTTCATTTTCTATAGCAGTTCTAACCGCTCCGTATAACAAAAATACTCCAATAAGCATAATTGATAAAATAAAATATTTTGGTTTGTATATACTTTCTCTTCCAACCCCAAAAGAAGAATCATAATTATTCTTCTTATGAATATACATCCTTATGGATTCAACAAAAAATAATCCAATTAAAAATAATAAAATGGAGCCCCTATGAGAAGTAGTTAGAGCTAATACTATTGAGGTAATAGGCAATACAATTCCATATACTTTTGGATTTCCAAACCTATATCTGTATAAAAAACATACGTAGACTAATGTATCAAAAAGGTTCCGCCAAGGAATAAAATATAAAAACCTCTCTAATAAGCTGTAAGTCTTGATACCTTTGTTAAATCTATATGAGAATTTTTGAAACAACCATTCACTATACCCACCATAAGAATTTATCTCATACATTAATTGTATCAAAAACATACATCCCGTAATTATGAGAAAAATGTGTAGTTTTTTCTTTAAGTATATATTTTCAACATTATAACTTCCTATCCATTTTTCTATGTTTGTTTTAGGGAATGACATTAGTGACAATATCATAATGCTATAAAATATTGTATAATTTATTAATCCTAAAGATATTTCACTATTACTAAATGGAGCTAGCCAAGGAGGTCTAGCGCTTTGATTTCCAGTAATCCATAATATACTAGGTATGTATGTATCAATAAGAGACAATACAAGATAAATAGTTCCTACATGAAAAATCCCATATCGTTTATCTTTATAGACTAACAATATGACAACAGTAATTATATAGAAAGTAAAAATTGAATTACTTATTAATGAAATATTATTTTCTATTATTTATCCTCATATTCTAATAATTCAGACCAGTTTCAATTGAACATCCTATTATTTCTTAAAACAAGTCTATTCTAATTCCAATGGTGGAATTAAGTTTTTAAAATGTACCACACCTTCGAGCCAACAGTCGAAGGATATAACTTTTTTATGAACAAAATCCATTAATTTTTCTTAACTATTCTTATTAATGATTGGAATGTTTTTAGATTGATCGATTCTTATACTAACGCCGTTAGCTCAATGAAGTCCAATCAACGGCTGTTCCCTTCTTGATATCTTTACTTACCCTTTTCCCTAAAATTTTCTCAAAATATTTTGGTGAAATTCCATAACCAGGCCTAATAGCCCTCATATTTTTCTTAGTGATAATCTCCCCTGATTTCATATCCTCAACTATATAAAGCGATCTTCTAAATATTTTAGACTTTTGTTCTCTATCGCTTGCACCAAAACTCACTCGACCTAAAGCTCGCCAAGCTCTTTCTGACTCAATAACCAGCGCTTTCAATTCAGACGGTTCAATAGAAAAAGTGCTGTCTACCCCGCCATCTGATCGGTCTAAGGTAAAGTGTTTTTCAATCATAGTTGCACCAAGACACACGCTAGCAACAGCAGCACCAATGCCCATAGTGTGATCAGATAATCCTACTTCACAATCAAACATTTCTTTGATTTGTGGGATAGTTCTTAAATTTGTACCTTCCGGAGTGGATGGGTAAGTACTGGTGCACTTTAGTAAGATCAAATCAGAACAACCTGCTTCTCTAGCTGCCCTAACGGTATCATCCATTTCCGCAATAGTCATCATTCCAGTAGAAATAATCATGGGTTTCCCCGTTGCTGCGACACGCCTAATTAATGGCAAATCTGTATTTTCAAAAGATGCAATCTTGTAACACGGCACATTCAAGCTTTCTAGAAAATCCACAGCTGAATCATCAAAAGGGGTGCTGAGCCCAATCATTCCAAGCTCATTAGCTCTATCAAAAATCGGTTTATGCCATTCCCATGGAGTGCTAGCCTCACCATAAAGATCATAAAGAGACCGGCCCGTCCAAAGACTATCTGGGTCACTGATATGAAAATCACCCTCTTTCAGATCTAGCGTCATAGTGTCAGGTGTATACGTCTGAATTTTTAAAGCGTGAGCACCGGCGTCAGCTGCAGCCTCTACGATTGCAATCGCTCGATCCAGAGATTGGTTATGATTTCCAGACATCTCAGCGATAATAAATGGTTTGCTCTCCAATCCAATTTGATGTTTCCCAATATTAATCATTTTTCAACCTTTTTTATTAATCTTTATAAAAGAAGCTTTGGAGGAAATATTACCATCCTTGTCCTCAGCATTTGTGAATTCTATACGGAAATTGTCTATTTCAACATACGCATGCGGGTATCCATCTGCATCCAACATCCTCACCATATCGAAAATGACTTTACCACAACTTGCAGATCTTAGATTGCTTTGATCTGGAGTTCGCCTTTTAAAAAATGTTGGTTCACCTGTTTGCGGTCTAGGTTGACAGGGCTTTAAAATAATAATCTCTATCATTTTCTCAATAAGAACCGCTAACCTATTGAAGATTTCATTCGCCGAACCTGACAAATTCAGATCTTTCTTCATATAAACGGGCCCTGCATCAAGCTCTTTAACCACTCTTATTGCGGTAATTTTAGTGTCGGAAAAACCATTTATGATAAGGTTCTGGAGTGGACTACCACCTCTACCATAAGGGAGGTCAGTCATATGAAAAACTACACATTCAAACTCAGCATATATCTCCTCAGGTATTAAATAAGACCAGTGAGGGAAAAATATGATCTTAGGATTAATAGTCCGCAAATTATCAATATTTAAATCATGACGGTTTGATAAAAGAATAAACTCACAATCAACATTTTTATTGAGAGACCTGTGTATATTCTCATTCCATATTTTTTCTGATGCGATAACATACTTTTGCTTCAAGTTAAGTACCACTCCTCGCAAATATAATTCTTTTAATCATACTCAAAGCATCTCAATTTTAATCTTAAATCGAACACCATCTATATTAAAAAAAGCAGGATAACGTTCATAATCAGAAACTCGTAGAATTGGAAAAGCTGCTTTAACCGTGTCATTTGCATCTATATAACTATCAATAGGAGTCCTTCTATCGTAAAACGTTGGCTCACCAACCTGATCTTTAGCATTAATCACCAAACTAGGATATTCGTCAACAAACTGCTTACATAAATTTATTGTAGCAGAACCTTGAATAGATCTTATTTCTTGTATTACCTCCACACCTGTAAAAGTCATTACATCTTTTATATAAACCTTTCCCGCATCAAGAGATTCAGCAGCCTCAAACAGAATGATTGGTATAGAATTTGACCCTTGGATTATTTGCCAAGTTAAAGGGGACCAACCACGACCTAGGGGCAAGTCGCTCTCATGCACAACAAGATTGTTTTTAAATTGACAAAGAATATCCTGACTAACAATTTGCTCACAGCCGAGATAAAAACAAAAATCACCAGGAACCAATTCAAGCTTGTCATGCACCCATAGCACTTCATGCCCTTGATCTAACCAATGTTTCAATATTTCGTAAATATATTCGTTCAGCCAACTGGAAGGATGAGATAAAATTGCGATTTTAAGACCAGATTCTTTTGATAATTCATGACTTTCAGGACACATGTATAAATAATTATTCCAAATCGATTGATCTTTTATCTTAATATTCTGCGAATCTATCAGTGCAAAATTTTGATCTAAAGCCCTTACCGCTTTACCTAGAAACTTAGCGTCCCACCCACGGCTTATTACTAAATCATCAAAATTATATTGCACGCGTATACCATTCTCCTCCATGGAAAAAAATACATAGCCAAGAGAAAGGACTCCAATATGAAATTGCATTAGATGCTCGCAGCTTTGCTTTAAATTTGATGTGAAGAGATCCACCTTAGTAACCGATACAGGTTGATTTGATACAGTAGGATTCAGACCAAGTGAACGGGGTAACACCCTTTCGCCTAGATGTTCCAAGCTAACATTTCTAATATTAGTTGGATAAATAAACTCCACTACTCGATTTACACCACAACCATCTACGATTGACATTGCGCGCGCCACCTCCGCAACCACCCCTTTTTGATCTGATATTTTTTGTACTACAGCTTCTCTAATCGAAGCTATCGTCACATCAGAATGCTCACCTAGATAGGATATATAATTATCTCGAGCCAAGGCAATTGCAGCTGGTTTTTGATTTTCAGCTATAGTTACTATAATTGAGGGGAGCCCAAGACACATCCTCTCCCAAGTTGTTACCCCTGCCGCACCAATACCTAAATCGGCAGTATTTATCAAACTAGCAAGGTTAGGAAGTCCCATATGCAAGCGAATATTTTTCCTACTGGTTGTAAAATCGTTCAATAACTCATGGTGGGGGTTCATTGGACCTATTACTACATCGATAGAGATATCAATAAATTCTGGTAAACTTAAGGCTTCTAAACATCGACCGGTCATGTTGTAGTGGTCACTACCACCAAAATAAATCAAAATATTTTTTATGGACCCATCCCGTTGACGAGGCATCCGAGAAATACTTTGATAACTTTTAGATAGCAGAGCATAGCGCGGCCCTAAAAGGAGATTACAATCGTATGGCGTACGAGTGGCATAACGTCTTGCCGACAAATCTGTATAATTACTATCAAGCAGAATATCACAATCATGGGTTCTATTTGCCAAATCATCGATTACACATATGTGCTTCGTACTTCCTCGTAAAACAGAATGCCAGCGATTATCAATTGAGTAGTGGTCTACTATTAACCAATCAACACCCTCACAACCAATGGCGGCAATTGTTTGCTCCGAATCAACATATATCCCCACACCCAGCCAACTTGCATATTCGTTTTCTACGTTTAAGGTAACCTCATCAGGCTGTGCAAGAACAGTGACTCTAAAAAAGGAATTTTTAATAAGAGAGATTATATTTCCAGGGTGATCTCGGCAAATGAAGTGCACATCCGCCCCACGAGCTCTCAACTCTTTCGCTAAAACAAGGCACCGCATAACATGCCCCGAGCCCATCGCGAGTGAAGAATCGACTCTAAAAACCACATTCATGCGATATTTCTACCCAACATAAATGCCTCTGCCGCATCAACACCAATTGTGGTACCACGCCAATGGGCTAAATATTCAACTGCCTTGATACTCCGAGAGTGCGGCCATGCCCTCAATTCTAACTCATACTCTTTTAGCGCTTGTAACTTCAATTTCAAAAATTCACTTATATCAATATGCCAGTTTGGAGTGAAGCTAAGATGGGACCCAGGTAACTGCCACTCAGTGCTAGAGGCGACCTCATAACAGAGTATAGTCTTAACTGTATGGCCCGGTTGTGGCCGGCAAGCAACTACTGTAGCGTCGTGGACTTTTCTATGATCAATATTCACATCATTAAAATTATGGGTAAAGACAATACTAGGTTTATGCTCCGCAATCATTTGCTCGATAACTTGAGCTATATCAATTAAGGCAACTGTATCCATTCTATTATCAGGGAAATCATTAAATGAAACCGACTGTACGCCTAGCACCGCCAAGGCTGAACGAGCTGCTGAGCGCCTAACTTCTAACTCAGCATTTAAAGCAAGGGCAGAGTTACCTCTAGAGTTAACGCCATCCGCTAAAAAAGCGACATGTATACGGAAGCCCTCAGAAGCATATTTTGCAATAGAACCACCACATCCCAGTACATCATCATCTGGGTGCGCAGCTAAAACTAATACAGAACCTAACATTATCTTAACCTATTAAAAATACATTGAGACTTGGATCGAATTGTGTGGCTACACAAATAATAGTCTACTATCTTTTCTTTAACTAAAAAAAAGGCATAATCAGATTTCACTAAAAAATAATTATTAACTACCAACACGTCCAACCCCCATCAACTATTATGTTTGACCCATTTACATAAGATGATGCCTCAGAAGCCAAAAATAATACAGGCCCTTTCAACTCAGCAGCAATGCCAACTCGCCCTAAAGGCACTTTTCTAGATAAACGTGTAATAAAATCAGGATCATTTTCTTGTACCAATAGGGACGGAAATGCACCTGGTGAAATCGAGTTAACCCGAATACACTCTGGACCAAATTCACATGCAGCATAACGAGTCCACTGTAATAGCGCCGCTTTAGAGGCGCCATAAAAAGGTGGGTTTATACTTTTTATGTCCTTATAAATTCGTTGGTCTGGGCTCACCATCCCATACATGGAAGTAATATTAATTACAGATGCATCTCCATTCTGAAGGACCCCTTTTCTAAGATTTGGTAGCGCATATTTCAATAAGTTATGTGAAGCTAAAACAGATATTTCATAACTTTTAACATACGCTTTAGTTTCTGAATGCTCAATACTCCCTGCATCACCAAGATATGCATTGTTTATTAAAATATCGAGTTGCAGCTCATCATTATCATCAAAAAACTGAGCGACAGCATTCTTTTTTGTTACATCAAACACGGCTTCTTTAGCAAGATATCCTGAATCTACTAATTTTTCAACCAATGCTATACTTCGTTTTTTCGAGCGAGAATTTACTAAAACATACGCCCCAGCTTCAGCTAATGTTGCAGCCATAACCGACCCTAAATAACCAGTTGCACCAGTAATTAAAGCCGTTTTCCCAGAAATATCAAAAAGCTCAACACCTTTTTTTATCATAATATATTTCTTTTCCAAAGAGCAGGGTTAAGAGTAGTCTCGTTCAATCTTGGCCGTGATTTTTGTATTTCATCAATTTGGGAGGCTTTCATAGGTGCAAGGTTGAAATAATTCATATTTTCAACCAATTGACCCATGTTTTCCATTCCCATGGTTATACCATCAACCCAACTTAACGCATTGATATAGCTTAAACATAGATCAATGACACTTTCTCTCTTACAACTGATTACACTATCTGCTAACCAGTTTTTGACCAAACCCGGGTTATCAACATTCGCACCTAGCCAGTGATTATCATCTAAACTTGGCAAAACGCCCTGTAAAAGAGCGCTACGCACATGTATAGTTAGCTTACGTTTTTCTTTTACCGATACTATTGTTGGAATGACTGAATCCCACCGCCAATCAAGGATGTTGAAGGGCATTTGGATATAGCTAATCTCTTCGTTTTTTAATACTTTAGAGAGCTCATCCGGACTTTGAACGGATGCTCCAAGCTCCCCGATTTTACCAGCCATTTTCAATTCTAGGAGTTGATCCCACACCTTACCATTCCAGTCAGTCATGTGCGACACTCGGTGTAACATCAGTACATCAATTTTCTGCGTCCTTAGTAAATTACAGGATTTGTAGATACTTGCATCTACAAACGAATTTAATACTGAACCTGTCATTCCTTGAGTGCAATCTTGTAATAGCGACAATTTAGTAATTACTTTGGCTCGACCTTGCCAGCCATCTTTCAGAGACCAACCAATATTTGCCTCGCTATTTCCATAAGCACTCGCGGTATCAACATACATCACTCCGTTTACAATTGCTGTCTTTATTAACTCCTCGCACTGCAATAAGCTCGGGCAACCATTGTTGTTTGCTATACCATATACACCACCAAATTGAGCTGTACCAAGAATTAGCTTTGAAACTGGTGAGGTGACAACAGGCTGAAGAGGTATCCCCTCAAGACGTCGAACTAAGTCAACTGAAGGCTCACAAACTGGGTCTACTACATCTGAAAAAACTTTTTGAATACTCGTGTAGTCATCTAAGCAGTCGACCGTACAACGATAATGTCCTTTTTTAAGGTTCTTGTATTTCTCAAAAAACACCGCACCATATTTTCTTATTACATATGGTGTGACGTGCTCTTGATCATGATCGCTTGTGCACATCGCATTAGCCTCACGCAAAACACCCAGTCTAGTTATTTCAACACTCATTCCGTAAGGCAAACCAGAGCTTTCACCATTACAGCATAAATAATCATGCCCTTTGTCCAAAAATTCGCTCTCAATTTCATCAAGCAGGGCACCATCTGGAAATACATTATCACCGGTGAGCCGGAAAACAATAGTCTTTTCATCATAGTGAGATAAAGCATTAATTATTCTGTCCAAAGTATTTTTAAGACTACCGCGAAAATAACTCAAATCATAACTTTGTAGGCATGCTACTAGTCCATCATCACTATTGTCAGTCGACGTAGCAATAATAACACTTCGGCCTGTATTAGATGCTCGCTTTGCCGCTAGAACCACCAATGGAATTCCATTAACAGGGAGCAAAACTTTCCCAGGCAACCTCGAAGAACTTGTACGTGCTTGTAGAATTACAACGCTAGACATGACGAACTCGATTTAATGATAGTTTTCAAAACACGGGTTTTTTAATATAATTAAATATTAACACTTTTCTATCTTAATCCATTTCCATTCAAAAACCTTACTACCAGAAATTTGAACATTATTTTGGATATTGGTAACTACACTTTGTATATCTTTATATTCCTCATACTCATTTTGAATTTGATCACCATCAAATTTATCGTCTAAAAACTCTACATCATAATTACCCAATGAAGAAATGAAGCGCTCAATACTACTAACACTATATGTATTTTGGTGTATAAAATCAGAAGGGTTACCATTATCATCAAAGTTATCATTATATAAAAATTGACTCATATGCGTGTTGTCAGCAACTAAAGTCCTTATAATGACGTGTTTTTTTGACGCCTTGATCAAATTTTGGATAGGCGCTTGAAACGAGGGTAAATGAAGAATTACATTACAACAGTAAACAATATCAAAACTATTTGTAAGATTTTCTGGTAAATTAAATATATCGCCTACTTGAAATTTTAATTTTTTGTTATCTTTAAAATAATTCTTCGCAAACTCTATATACGGAATAGTTGCATCTACTCCGCTATAGTCAAGGTCGCTGTCAATTCTCGCTAGACCATTATAATAATGACCAGCCGCACAGCCTACATCCAAAACCTTCATTCCTGGCTGATAAATATCAGAAATTAAGTCCACCAATTGTTTTGTACTTTCCATTTCCTGTAACTCGCCCGTAACACGCTTAAATGTTCTTTGCTCAACAGACGGGTCTTCTGCCCACTTGTTTGATTTTTGTTTAATCATTATTTTTACCTTTTTATTATACAAATAGTTGCCAAAAAAACTTAACGCCCATTTTCTTTTGGTATCGCTACATACCTATTAAAGTGGTCAAAATATCTACCACACGATCTTGATCATCTACCTTCAAACCCGGAAACACCGGAATACTTATCGCTTCAGAATAATACAGCTCTGCGTTGGGACAATATCCCCGACTAAACCCCAGTTTTTCATAATATGGATGCAGATAAACTGGGATGTAGTGCAAATTAGCACGTATATTTCCCTCATTCAGTCCATCATAAACCTGACGCTGGGTTTTTCTTGTTTCTCCATGCTTGATACGGATTACGTACAAGTGGACACTCGAATAACTCTCAGGATGTTGCCTAGGCAGCTGTAAAGGCAAATCGTCTAGCAATTGATTGTAACGCCTTGCAATAATGTTTCGTTTTGCAACAAACTCATCAATTCTTTTTATCTGACTTGAGCCAAGCGCGGCCTGCAGCTCAGTCATACGGTAGTTAAACCCCAAATCTATCTGTTGATAATTCCAAATCTCTTCACGTGGACGCTCCTCCATAGCATCCTTATCACCACTTACACCATGGCTCCGAAACAATCGTAATTTCTTATCCAACAGGGCATCATTGGTTGAGGCTACCCCTCCTTCAGCTGTTGTTATTATTTTAACTGGGTGAAAGCTAAATACAGTTATATCGCTATATTTACAGCTACCAACGGGTTTTCCTTGATATTTTCCTCCAATTGCATGAGAGGCATCCTCTATTATTTTGAAGCCATATTTTTGGCTGAGTGCATATATATCTTCCATATTACAAGATTGCCCACACAGGTGGACTGGGATAACTACCTTTGGCAGATTACCCACTTTTTCTGCTTCAAATAATTTTTCCTCTAGCGCCATAGTACTAAGATTATATGTTAGCGGATTGATATCAACGAAGTCTATTTTTGCTCCGCAGTATAGGGCACAATTAGAGCTTGCTACAAAAGTTATAGCTGAAGTCCAAACAATGTCGCCCGGACCTACACCAAGCGCCAAACAAGCGATATGTAGAGCGCTTGTAGCACTATTAACTGCTACTGCATGCTTTGCCCCACAATATTCTGTAATCTCAGTCTCAAATTTTGGTACTATAGGCCCTTGTGTCAAGAAATCTGATTGCAATACATTAATTACTGCATCTATGTCAGCTTGAATTATTTCTTGTCGGCCATAAGGTATAACTTTTGGTTTCATATATTATTCCATCAATGGTTCTAAGCTTTAATTACATTAAAACTAACTTTCTAATGCCAATTCAGGCGAGAGGATATTAAACTATAAAGGCCTTAACCAAAGCCTCGAGATTCGTAAATTTGATTTTTACCTTATAAATCAACTCTTTTGTTTCTATCTGGGCCATAATAAGTGAGCCTGATCAGTATTAAAATAAGAATTTCCTAAAATTCCAGATTGCATTTTCAAAACAGGAATATTAGCCAGAATAGGGAACAACAAGCCAGTGTCTGAAGAAACATAAAAATCTGTATTTTTTGCAAGTGAATAATCAGAGCCTGGCACACTGAATATTGGTTCATCATGTTTCTTAACGTTAAGTAGCTCTGGAGGTTCAATAACGTAACATGCGGTAGGGTTGAGGGGATTCGAAGGATTTACTAAAGGCTTAATATCTAGAACCTTTCCTCCAAGAGAAGTAACTGCTCCCTCTATGTCTCTTATAAAACCAAGCCTTTCCATACGCTGTTTACCCTCATCCGAATTTAGCTCATAAGAAGGTTCGAATAAGACACACTTGGTTTTGGCAACCCTAAAAAGTTCTTTAAGAAGTTCTCGTAAATTTTTACCATTTGGCTCAAGAGTGTGACTTGAGGTTACAATATCAATGCTTTTGGAACGAAGCGGTATGCTCTTCATGTCTGCAACAAACGGGATGATAGACATATCTTTTACATGGCAGTTATTGTTAAAAAATTCTCTTCCCTTGAATAAGCGAGACCAACTTATATCAAATGCATAAACCTGTAATATTGGCGATTTTAATTCATTTAACATTAGTGAAAGCGTTGTAAGTTCGCCAGTTCCAACATCTAAAATTGAGTTTTGATTGGATAGATGAATATCCAGAAACTCAGCTAGCTCTGAACAATAAAGCTGATATTTTTTTCTATTTAAGTTTACCCACTCAATATAACTTCCAGCCTGCAAGTCATAGGCTATTTCTATGATTTCTGAGGTGTTTTGGGACTCTTGAAATTCACTTCTCAAAAATTCAGTCACATTTTTTCCTTCAGAGTAAGCTTGTTTAGCTTTCTGTAGAATTAAAGAATTCATTTTCTCGTCCTATCCTCTACTCAAATACTTTTTAAGTTCTATTTTTTTCTATACGATATTCTGGGACGTAACTGTCGTTACGACTATTATGAATCAGTTGTCTTAGATAAAATTATTGACTCACTCTGCTTCATATACCATTCCCAGGTTTGGGCTAGTCCATCCTCAATTGTCCATGTCGGAGAAAAACTAAAGGTAGACTTCGCCTTTGCATAATCCGCAAAATTACGACTCACCTCTCCCGTCCGTGGCGACTTGAATTTGATTGGATAATTCGGTTTTCCAGAAATTTTACATAAAATTTTGGCCAGTTCAAGCACAGTAGTTTCTCGTCCCGATGCTAAATGAAAAACATCACCTCCCTTTAAAGGAGCTTCAAGGGCCATTCCGATACCCCTACACAAATCATCAACATGTATATAATCTCTCGAAGCATCTCCAGATCCATAAATTACAATGGGCTCATTATTCATGAGGGCTTTTATGAAGACGGTCACTGCCCCTTTTTTATGAGCACTATGAGGGCCATATACATTACCAAACCTAAGGCAGATCGTTTCAAGACCATAAGATTTAGCAAAGGCATGACAATATGCCTCTCCACAAAGCTTACTTGCTCCATAGGGAGAAATAGGCTTTGGAAGAGCAAGCTCGTTAACCGGAGGAGTTGTGTTGCCAATTAGAGCGCCACCTGTCGACGCAAAAATAAAACGTTTAGCGCCTGCTGATACTGCTGATTGAAGAGCATTGAGAGTACCTTGAGCGTTGACAGTAAAATTGGCTAATGGATCTTTAATTGACTCAACTACTGAGCCATAAGCAGCCAAATGGACCACATCAGAAATACCATCAAATGCACTTTCCAAAGATGGTGGATCAAGGATATCACCCATAAACATAGCAGTCTCTTCCCCAACCCAACCGGAAGGCGACGACCGTTGAAGGTTGTCTAGAATTCTTACGTTTCTTGTTTCACTAAGTTTTTGAAAGAGATTCACACCAATGAATCCCCTTCCACCAGTTATCAGTGTCTTAGGTCTATTATTCATTTCCATTTTGTCCAATAATTTATTTTGAATACATCTACAAATTAGCAAACATTGATGCTTCTCTTGCTGCTACTTAATCAAATACCTATCTCCACAAAGAAACGCATGGAATTTTACTACGATCACATCGGTCCACATATTTTTTTGCTATATCAGACACCTCATCAAACAACCCTGCGTCTAAAGTAGTAGGCTCAAGTCCTAAAGCAAGAAAGTGGTCGTTTTTTACAAACAAGTCGTTTTCATCAGCTTCATTACGCGGATTAGAAATATAGTCGATCTTTACGCCAGAAATATCTGCAATCTTTTTTGCAAGATCGCGCACTCGATGTGTCTCAGTCATCTGATTCATGATCTGAACACGATCATCTTTTTGAGGCGGATTTTCTAATGCAAGTTGAACGCACTTAACAGTATCTTGGATATGAATAAATGCTCGAGTCTGTCCTCCACTTCCATGCACAGTTAAAGGATAATCTACAGCCGATTGCATCAAAAATCGATTGAGTACCGTTCCGTAATCTCCGTCATAATCGAAACGATTGATAAGCCGAATGTCAAGTTTGGTTTGCTTTGTCTGCGTTCCCCAAACTATACCCTGGTGTAGATCTGTGACACGCGTTCCATCATTTTTGTTAAAGAATTGAAATAATAATTGGTCTTGAGTTTTTGTCATATGATAGATGCTTCCAGGATTGACCGGGTATAAAATCTCGCTCTCAATAAGATTTCCATCATCAGATTCTGTTTTAATTTTCAAGTAGCCCTCAGGAATAGCCATTCCCGCAGTGCCATATCCGTAAACCCCCATAGTTCCAAGATGAACTACATGAATATCCTGCCCACTATCAGCTATCGCAGATAACAAATTATTGGTTGCATTCAAATTATTATCCACAGTGTAACGCTTTTGCACACTGCTCTTCATAGAATAAGGGGCAGAACGTTGCTCAGCAAAGTGTACTACAGCGTCTGGCTCCCAATCAGTTAGCAAATTAACTAAACGCTGATAGTTTTTGGAAACGTCAAAATTATGGAAATTTATATCCTTACCTGATACCTCTTTCCATGCCACTAGTCTCTCACCAACTGATTTTATTGGCGTTAACGACTCACATTCTAACTCAATATCTATCTTTCTCCTTGAAAGATTGTCAACAATCGTAACCTCATGACCCGCATCCGACAAATGCAGGCTAGTAGGCCATCCACAAAACCCATCACCACCTAAAATTAAAACTTTCATAATTAACCTTTTATTGTTAAAATTTTATGTTTATACAACATTTTTAAACTTACTAGCCAGTACAAATTGATATACTTGGTCAGCCCGCGCTAGAATAGTATGGCCATCATCCATTAATCTCTTGTGGCCTGCAAGTCTTACAGACTCCCTCATTTCAGGATTTTTCTTAAGGTCACATACAATCTCAATTAGCTCATCGATGCTAGAGAAAAAGAAAGCTTCCTCCCTATCCTTGAAATAATTATTTGCCTCATTAGTGCGTTCACACACAAGAACACCACCCAACGCAATAATTTCTAATGCTCGTCTTGTCCATTCATCATTGTTTATCTTAGAAAAAAAACAAAGACCTGCAACAACATTAGAATAAATCCGACGATATTCCACATCATCTGCCCATCTAATCGGCGATAATTTTCCTATCTCCCTACCTTTGATTGCAGTCTCCCAGCCTTCTGGGCCACCCCTTAAAATAACCCTAAGCCCCCTACATGACAAAGCATCAAGACAATCAACTCTCCAATCGTCCTCCCAATGCCCCAAAAATGCAGCATCTGCCAGAAAATCCTCTTGCTTCTTTAAAGGACTTGAGATGAACACTCTTTCAGGGTCATAGTAGGGTGGGCTATGCGCCACATAACCAGCTCCAGCTCTTTTATACACCTCAATATCCCGTTCCCGCCATACAAAATGACCATCATATATCTTTAATGTATTACGAAACTTCCAGTGAAGCCCGAAAGGCTGGCCTTTAGAAAATGCATCATCATTAAAATATTCTGTAACAAATATATTTTTTACCTGTAGCGATTTGATTGTTTTTCTATCAAACCCAAGTGGTAATTGGATATGTACCCATTCTGGGCATTCTTGCTCAGCCAACAACAATAAAGACCTTTGCATCTCTTTATTGTGAAATCCAATGTTAAATCGATTACATATTTTATTCCAGATACTTTTTACTAGCCCAACTTTAGGATAATGAATATGGGAGCTAAAGCGCACAACTGTGCATCCTAATTCTTCAAAGGAACGTATCCAGCCAGAATCTCGGTCTGGTGTCTTTTGGAGAGACCCCACATATATCATTTTCATAATATCAAACACTCACTTATCAGTATCAAATTTTCTTCCCTAGCATTAAAATTTATATTCAGCTGTTAAATCTTATTTTTTTAGATTGATTGAAATGAGGTTTATTGGCAAAATTTTCCATAAAAAACCAATACAAACAAATAAAACATATAGCCAATACATGCAAAACAGCCCTAACTTTCCAATTATTGAGCCTGTTTTTAAGGTCATAAACCCAAATGGATTCTACCAAGCCAAATTTCATTCAAAGTTATTAGTAAGGAAAAATACTGGAAAAGTAATTACCTTTGTAACTAAAGCAAAAAAGAAAAATGTTTTCGGCGCTGTTAAAGTTGTTCTTATACTCCAGGCTAGAATTTGAAAAAAATGATAATATTTATCGTCATCGGGCTGCTAAAACTGGAATTGACCATAAATGGCCGTCAAAAAAGAAATCATAACAAACAACACAATTACATAAATAAACTTAATTGTATTTGGTTTACTTGTTGTAACTTTGCTTATTAATAGTTCGCATCCAAAACACTATAAGATATAAGCCCTAAGTCTACAAAGGTAGTCTCTAAACGCTTTTCCCAAGAATGGTTTGATAAAGCCTTATCAAGGCCTTTTTTTGCAACTTTCTGCCTGTGAGTGGGATTTTTAAGATAATAAGTAATTTTCTCTAAGGCTTCTTGGCATGTTTCATAACACTCCATTTCATCACCCTCAATAAATAATTTACATAAATCTGGATTTCGTTGAGTTAAATATAAGGCACCACTCATGGGCCCATCAAAATCACGAAGTTTTAGTGTATAAACATTAAAACAATGACCGATGGCACCAACACCTAATATGATCTTTGCCCGCTTAGATAGCGATGCCATTTCCTTCGCATTGATATGCCCATTGGGCCATCCACACCCATAGCATTCAACATTTACACCATTTTTTGTAAGATATTTAATTATCTTCCCACGCACACCATACTTGTTACCTATAAACAAAACGTCAATATCTCGGCGCAAGCTATTGGTAGGAGCAAAAACTTCTGCAGAACTTGCAAGAGGCCAAAAGAGGGCAGGGCAACCTTCAACACCGTACCAAAGGCAAGTTTCAGGGGACGTAGTCAGAACGAGACTCACTCCCGAAGCTAGGCCAACCGATCCGAGTCGAATATCTCCTTTTGAGCCCCAATTCAATGGTAACCGGTCATCCATAGAAATATTTATGACCGGAATGCCCATTTCTTTAACAGATAAAAGAGCATCTTTTGAAATTCGGTTTGCCCACATTTGTCCTATTAAAACATCTACACCACCCAAACCCTTTAAGTTCTCAATTTGTTGAAGCAATGAAGCATCATTTACTTTTCTAATATGGTCAAAAGCTGAAGGATCAGATCCAGAACAGCCGCCATTCCAAGTCCCATACTTTCCTTCAAAATCATGAAACACAGTAACATGCGCTAGTCGCTGCAACGCCTGTAAAAGTCCAGATTTATCTTGGTCAACATTTGATCCCACCCAAAATATGCGCAGTGATCCAGGAGATCTCGCAATATACCCAGGAATTTTCTCTTGATGCCAACTCCTGAACTTCTCAACAGTTAAATCAGCATCATAACTAAAGCCAAGATTTGCTGCACGTTGCTGGTAATCATTACCAAGCTTTATTAAATCACGCTTAAGCTCATTACTTTTTAATTGCGCATTAACCCAATTCAAAACACCAAAATTTTTAGCTTTTTCTTTCCAATTCATGTATCAAAACCGTTTTTTAATTAATCTTTTTTTTAGCACGAGTCATATATCCAAAGCACAGAGTTTCGTTTGATCCTTGATCGTAGCGCTCCATAAGTGTCAGCATAAATATGACTGGAACCACTAAAATTCGAGTCAATAGACCCAACCACTTAACACCATAGAACCTTCCAATTGTGCGACTGCGTCTAAGTTCTTGAGCAACAAAAGAAAACCATGTACCGTTTGATTCAATCGTCTCAATTTCAAAACCATTTTCAGGCAAATGATACTCCCACCAATAATGGTTGTAGCCACTAAAATGATAAGGCGCAAAATGAGTCAATGAACAAAAAGGTGCAGTGGTTAACAATATTCCACCAGGCTTAAGAATTCTAGAAAATTCTCTAATGGCAGCAACCGCGTCAGGGACGTGCTCTAAGACTTCAGTGCACAATATACAGTCAAAGCTCGCATCACCAACAGGGATAGATGTTATATCTGAAACAATATCAAGACCTTCATTATCCCAACTGCCAGATTGTAATCCTTCAACATCACCACCACCAGAATACTCACCAAAATCCTGCGATACATACTCTAGGTGGCTGCAATGATTTTTGAACCGCCTCTCTCCTGCACCTGCATCTAGAATACTAGCACCCTTTGGTAAACCTTTTAACTCCTTAATAACCCAGTTAATTCGAACCTCACTAGTATCCTTTCCTATTAGACGTAGCGCCATAATAAAGCCTCCATGTTTTAAATTAAATTTTGTAACATTTCTTAAATGTCATTTTTGGATTCCATACAGCAATGCGTGGTTAAACTATATTCAAAAAATTAAAGGTAAACATATATCACAAAGCTATGACCTGCTATAAACTGTTAGTGCGGCTTCTAATCTTTATCTAAGATATTTTTACAGTATTCAAGTATGCAATATCGACCAAATTTTATTATTGATTAGACCTCGCTCTGATACACTGATCCCTATGCAGTAAAAGCCTGCAGCCCAAAGGGCAACGAATCCAATAATGCCTGCTAATAAAGTCACCAGATTATCTACTGTGTTTGTTGTAGAAAGACCTAAACTCAAAAATATAAGAGGGGTACTAACTTGAATAGCTGGAAGAAAAGATTGGCGCCAAAGATCTCCAAGTGTAATACCAATAGAAGATAGACTTCTACGCATCAAGAAAAAGAAAACAGGTAGTTCCATAAATGCAATTGCAAACATAACCCACTGCATCCCAAATAATTTCCCTAACAAATAAGCTAGACTGATAGCTGCAATACCAGCTCCAATAGAAATTGACATCCAATTATTCATATTTCCAGTTGCGACCACAATCATTGCGTTAATATGATTAATAACCTGAGTTATTGCATACGCTGCAAGAGAAAAGGACATCAAATGGCCTGCATATTGATCAACGCCAATCCAGGCGGATATTATACCCTCGTTGAAACAGACAATGCCAATTGCAAATGGGAAAGTAACTAGCATTGAGTAGCGGATTATTTTAAAATAAGCCCTTCTTATTTTGTCAAATTTTTGTAGTGAAATAAGTTCATTCATGGCTGGTCCAGCATTATCAGATATCCTAAAGATAAGCTGGATAACCATAAGCGAGGGTATTTTGGTTGTGTAAAATACGGCTACTGCCGCCGCACCATAAAGATGTCCTATCAGTATGCTGTCACTCCCAACTGTTAACACAATTGCAACGTTTACACCCCAATAAGTTATGCCAAATGCTGTTATTTCACGCATTAATTTAATGTTGGGTTTACTCCAATTTAATTTTAAAAAGGGGTTAAATTTATTGAAATAGTACCGCTTCAACAACAACGTTAAGCATTCTGACATGATGTTAGCCAAAACTAATCCGATCAAACCAAACTCATAATAAACAAGTCCAATCGATAATAATAAGCGACACATACCACCAATAATTCCAATAATATTTGCTATTGCCATATTCTGTGACGCTAACAAGCTATTATTATAGAGAATTAATGGAGTTCTAGCTATTGTCCAAACTGATAATATTAATAAACTATCACTTACACTAGAGAGGACTTGAGGACTACCAGTTATTAACCTTCCTATATTGACCGACACTGTAATTATTACTAATGCCATAAGTACATTAGTTAAAAGAATAAAATACCGGCCGACATTAAAGATCTCTTTAAATCTATGATAATTGTCATTAGCTCCAAAGCTCTGAGAAAGGTACCGCGTTAACGCAACACCAACGCCCAAATCTAAAACCAACCCAAAGCCAATAATCTGCATGACAATGCTATATGCGCCAAGTGTCTCTTGCCCAGAAACTTTTAGGACAATTGGAGCTAAAACAACTTGGAGTATTATTAAAACAGTATATTTCAGAATGTCTGTAATCAAGCCATTAGTAGCTTTAATTGTTCTCGTGGACATACCTTAATACCTCCAATTAATATTTTTTATTTTGATATTTTTTGTGGTATAAAATAAAATTAGGATTTCACCAACTTCAAACATAAGGGCTAGGTTTTAAACCAATATTTCAATAGTTCTAACAACAAACCAACCAGTCAAAATAACAACTTTTATAATATGCCTTTAATTGAAATTCAGCATAATTAATTTTTATCCATGCATATAATGGAGAAATCTTAACGACATTTAAGTCTGTTACCTCCATAAACTCAATTGCGGATCGAGATTGCGTCCGATACTTTTCAATTGCAAGTAATGACTTTTATATAATGCTAGATATCGTCATTAATTAATTTATTAAATAATGCATGTATAGTTGCTCTTGATTTGGGGTCCCGCATACCAACTGCCAAATTTGCACTCAAATAGCCCAACTTATTTCCACAATCATAGATACCTGCATCTGTCTCAAGGACATTTAAGCCTTCAAGACTCAAAAGTTTACTTAACGCATCCGTTAATTGAATCTCGCCGCCCACACCAGGCTTAAGTTTTTCGAGCAAATCAAATAATTTTGGTGACAAAATGTAACGCCCCAAAACTGCTAAATTGGATGGAGCATCTTGGGGGTCTGGCTTTTCAATCAAACCTTTTATAGAAATAGTCTTAAATGTACTGATTTTTTTTCCACCAGTGTCAACAATACCATATTTTTCAATACAATTGTAATCAACTTGCTCAACCATTACCTGACTTATCCCTGTATTGTTCCAAGCATTTACTAACTGAAGAAAACTGAAATCTTTTTCTCGAATTTTTTTGTCTAAAACCAAGACATCTGGAAGCAAAACTGCGAAAGGTTCATTATTTATAAGATGTTTAGCACATAAAATTGCATGCCCTAAACCTAACGCATCGGCTTGTCGTATTGAAGATATTTTAACCTCATCAGGAATAATCTTTACTATATCCTCAAGTATTTTATCTTTACCCTTTTTTACCAATCTATGCTCAAGCTCGTAATGAGCATCAAAATGGTTTTCAATTGCATCTTTTCCACTTCGAGTTATGAAGATAATCTCACGAATTCCACCATTTATGGCTTCTTTGACCACATGTTCAATCAGAGGCCTATCGTAAATAGGTAACAGCTCTTTAGGAATTGCCTTAGTAGCCGGCAACATACGAGTACCTAATCCAGCTACTGGGATTACTGCTTTATATATAGGCTTTACAAATTGCATTTTTTTACACCATTATCCATCTACAAAATACAAATAAATATAAAATATTTATTGTTTGTCATTAAATACCTCACCAATTTGTTTTTTAAATAATAAATCTCATCTCTTATTTCTAAATATTCTTTTTCTTGCGTTCAAGAAAGCTACTAGTCAGGATAGACTTTTCACGAGTTCTTTTTGGTGTCAGTAAATAAGCATACTTTGTTTTTTGTGAATTTTCTTTAAAATTTGAAAACTTAAAAAAACCCTTATTAATAAGTGCTATTAACAGATAGTGAGCTGAGCCATTAAAAATTCCAAGCTTCTAAGCTAATTCCCGCGAAGTCAATTAAGGGTTATTACTTATTATTTAAAACACTCTAATTGTTATAAACACTCTAAATTTATATCTTCTTGACACTCCTTATTTATATCTTCTTGACACTCCTTACGGCTGCCAACCATTGATAGCTACCGCACAAAGCTTTGTTCAAAGCTTTGTGCTTTTAATACAATAATTAATTGAGCTATTTTCATAATAGCAAAAACTGAATCTACTTAAATAAACAATTATTGTAAATAAAATTATTTATTTATGAGAGTCAATAAAAGTATTTATTTATGATACCTTCACATATTTCTATAAAAAGAATAATATATGAAAGTATCATAAAGATATCTATCCAAAGATTAATATTCTTGACAATTATATACTCAAAATAATATCTTTGCTTATATATACTCAAAATAATATCTTTGCTTAATTTTTTGGTAAATACTTACACATTATTATTAAAATGTGTTCAAATATGAGCGATAATTAAAAAGGTGTATTAATATGTCAAAAGAGTGGTTCATTTTACAATTTAAGCCAAATGCACATCATCAAGCAGTAAAAAATTTAAACCAACAAGGGTTTGAAACATTTTTGCCACTACACAATGCCACTAACCGAAATGCGTCCCGATTCATGAATGCTAATCGACCACTATTTCCCGGCTACATGTTTATCAAATTTGATAGAGCAGAATCCAAATGGCATAAGATAAATAATACTTATGGTGTATCACGCCTAGTCACTTTTAATTCTAATCTTCAATCAATTCCTGCCACATTTGTAAATGATTTAATGAAGCGATACGATTTATCAGGTAATTTAATACCTATAAAAAGATTAAAAAAAGGTGATCAAGTAAAGCTTTTAAAAGGCCCGTTTGCAAACTTTGCCGCAACTGTTGAAAAATATGAAGATGATCAACGCATATGGGTTTTAATGGATTTAATGGGTAGAAAATCAAAAATACAGGCAGCAACAGATAGCCTTCAATTATCAGATTAAAACACTTTTCAAATATTATATTTATTTGTTTTTGCCATATCCAATTGGGTTATGTTTCTGCCAACGCCATGTATCTTCACAAATCTTCTTTATATTTCTTTCTGGTTTCCAACTTATTTTATCAAATGCTTTTGAAGAATCTGCCCAAAAAGCAGCAAGATCTCCTTCACGTCGAGGTAAATATTTAGATTTAATTGGAACGCCAGATATCTCTTCAAATTTACTTACCAATTCAAGAACAGTCGTACTTTTCCCAGCTCCAATATTTAATATTTCAAATCTATCCAGTTTATTTTTATTTAAAGCACTTGTGTGTGCGAGTGCCAAATCTACAACATGAATGTAATCTCTTGCGCCAGTTCCATCTGCAGTCTCATAATCACTGCCAAAAATATTTAAATGTTCACGGCGCCCATCAGCTACCTGCGCAATATATGGCATTAAATTATTAGGTACTCCCATTGGCTCTTCTCCAATTTGACCAGAATCGTGAGCTCCCACAGGATTGAAATATCTTAAGATAGTACCCTTTCGTTTTTCATCTATTTTTATCCAATCGTTAATTATATTCTCAATTATCAATTTAGTGCGTCCATATGGATTTACTGGGTTTGTAGGGTGCTCTTCGTCATATGGTAGATATTTCGGCTTGCCATAAACAGTAGCAGATGAAGAAAAAACAATATTATTACAGCCAGCTTTAGACATAGCCGTGAGCAATGAAATAGAACCACCAACATTTACATCGTAAT
>ERZ807291.1399-NODE-1399-length-39305-cov-6.613376_pt1 | contig 39305 bp, 37 predicted proteins | sample MGYA00521257_ERZ807291 | MGnify/ENA primary metagenome ERZ807291 (study PRJEB31413, sample SAMN03169783) | marine metagenome | biome: Marine; feature: Water; material: Subsurface seawater | place: North Sea | collected 2011-04-28 | depth 1 m m ...
AAGATCCTGTTGAAGTTGATAAAACATCATAGAATTTCTTCATATCTAAAGACTGAGAGTTTGCTAATTTTATTGCTTCACCTAACCCTGACATAGTTATAGCAAGCAACAAATTATTACACATTTTAGTAGCCTGACCTGACCCTGCTTCTCCACATAAAATTGACCTTTTACCCATGATTTCAAATAATGGCAACATTTTATTGTATGCTTCTTCTGTGCCTCCAACCATGAAAGTTAAAGAACCATTATCTGCTCCAATTGTACCACCAGAAACAGGTGCATCTAATGAAAGAAGGTTTTTACTTTTTGCCATATTATGTAATCGTTTTGTTGTCTCTACATCAATAGTTGAGCAGTCAACAAGCAATGTATTAGATTTTAGGTTTTTGAGTAGAGAATTCCAAACTTTTTCAACCACTGTACCATTAGGAAGCATAGTAATTATTATCTCATTATCATCATTAATCTCATTAATAGATGTTTTGTGAATAATATTATATTTTTTTAATTTTGTGAAAGCGTCTTTATTGATGTCATATCCATTAATGAGATAATTTGCCTGAGATAGATTTCTTGACATAAAAAATCCCATATTACCTAATCCAATAAAGCCAATATTTTTCATTTGTTTCCCCATTTAATTTTTAATAAAGTATCTTTCAATGGAATAGGAAAAATCTTTTCAATACGATTAGGTTCTAGATTCCCATGAAGTAATTCCAAATCTTGTTTTAAAATTAGCATATATTGATACCACTCTCTAGATAAAGAATTTTTCCATTTCCAAAGCAAAAAATCAAGTGCTTCAATTTGTTTGTTGTAATCGAATTTTTTACTATTAATATTAGGTTTATAATTAATCGGAAAAAAATATTTATCTATTTTTTGAAATTGTTTTGGAATTTGATGTAATTTTAAAATTTTTTTCCAACCTATTTCATTATTATCTTGATACACTGAGTGTCTTATCAAATCTAAGATAAAAAGATCAGTGTTTATTAATCCTGTTGGGTTTATCATAGTATTATCAAAATTAGAACGCCCTATGTAAGGTCCTATAAAAATTTTTTTTGGGCAATAATCATTTGCATAAAGATTATCCCAAAAGATGATTTCATTTGATGTAAATTTTTTAATTGTTGTAAGCTCATCATTGCTGTTTGTTTCAGCAATTATCTTCTTCCCACAATAGAAAATGGAGATATGTTTTTTTATGGTTTTACCAAAATCTGCTAAATAAGTACAATCTTCTTCAATTAACTCGTCACAATACACTCTAGGAACAACAAATATTTTTTCGTTTAATTCCTCTGATAAATAATTTGCTAATTCTGCATGTAGAACTCCTTCAGGTTTTTTGTTGTCAATATTTTGAGAATTAGGTGAAATATCATCAAACATTAAACCAATAAAAGTAGCGCCATAAGATTTTAACTGTTTAGTTTTTTTAATCAGAATTTTGAAATCACAACTTTTTTCTTTAAAAATAAAATCTAGTCCAGGTGAAATTCCAACTAAAATATTTATTTCAGAATTTTTTGCTTTTTTACAAAAGCTCCTAAATGGTTCAATCCAATTTTTTTTATAACTTTTTCGCCAACTTAATCTGTGTTTTAAGTCTTCTTTTGGACAATAAAAATATGTATTAAAATTACAAACACTTAATTTTTCAAGAATTTGTGCTCTTTCAGACCAACTCAATAAACGTCCATAATAACCTTCTATATAACCATTTATATTAGTTGAAAATGTTTTCATAAGTATGCTATGACTTGTTTTTTGTTAATAGTATACTAAGAATTGAATAAATGAAAGTATTGGCAATTGGTGCTCATCCTGACGATATAGAAATCTTTATGATGGGCTTTTTATTATCTTGCAAAACTAGAAATGATGATATTTTTTTAGCTGTAGCTACTGATGGAGCTGCTGGAAATGTGCTAGGATATTCTGATTTAGGAAATATAAGAAAAAAGGAAACTTCTGAAGCACTTAAGTTTTTAGGAGTACCACATTTTTTTGACTTTCCTGATGGCAATCTATTTTTTGAAAAAAACACATGTCAATCAATAAAAAAATTTATAATGTCAGTTCAACCAGATTTGATAGTTACACATGCACCTGAAGATTATCATTCGGATCATAGAGCTATTTCTCGAATTGTTGAATCAGCGACTGGCTTTTTATGTCCAGTACTATACGCTGATACTTTGATGGGTGTAAATTTTTTACCGGAATATTATGCAGATATTACACCTTATTTTAAAAAGAAGTCTGAGGCAATACTAAAGCATAAAAGTCAAAATCCAGAAAGATTTTTAAAAGCAACAAAAATTTTAAATAGATTTAGGTCTGCTCAATGTAATACTGCAGATAATAACTATGCTGAGGCATATAGATGGGAAAAGAAATTTCCTTTTTCTGAAATCAAGTCGCTATTACCAAATAGTCCGAGTATAAATCAATTTTATAATTCAAAAGAAAGTTCTCTAATATAAATTATTCTAGAAGTTTTTTATTGTACCGTTAACTACATCGAGTTTTGAACCAGTAGTAGAGCTAAAAGTGCTAGGTAAATTATAATATCTTCTCGCTGCAAGATAACCTATTAACTCTGCTTCTATAAAGTCTCCATTTAACCCAAAATCAGCACATAAATAAACTTTCAATTTGAAAGTTTCCCTTATATTCTTAAGAAGAATTTTATTGTGTTGCCCTCCGCCAACGACAATAATTGTTTTTGGTTTTGCGGGTAAAAATTTTAAACTTAATCTTATAGTTTCTGTAGTTAACAAAGACAGTGTTGCCATGCAATCTGCAGGAGGCAATGACATAATTTTTTTATAAGTATCATTACTTATTAATTGCTCTCTTTCTAGAGATTTAGGTGGAGATTTTTTAAAAAAATCATCATTGCAATATTCATTTATTAATTTTTGGTTAGGGTTTCCTTTGCCAGCTAATTTACCATCCTTATCACATGATTTTTTAAAAAAAATTTTCATAAAGTTGTCCATAAGGTTGTTTCCAGGGCCAACATCAAAGCCAATAAGTTTTTTGCCGTCCCAATATGACAAATTAGTAATTCCACCAATATTTATTACTATAGCTGGAATACCTACTTTTAATTCTTTTATAAGACTTTTATGATAAATAGGTGCCAGTGGTGCACCCTGGCCACCATTTTCTATATCTTTTTTTCTAAAATCAAAAACAATTTTTATTTTAAGCTTCTCGGCCATCATTTTGGCATCACCTAGTTGAATTGATAATTTATTTTTTGGATCGTGGAAAATTGTTTGCCCATGAAAACCAATCAAATAAGGTTTTACATTAGAGTTTTTTATTAATTTCTTAACAACATTTATATGCTCAATTGTAATTTTATGTTCTATTTGACTTAACGTTTTTTTATCTTTAGTAAATTTTGTTGGATTAGCTAAGATTTCGTGAATTAAGGATTTTGTTTTTTTACTGTAAGCTGTAATAAAATTATAATTTGTCCGGATTATTTTTTGACCATTTGTATAAATAAGGCAAGCATCTATTCCATCAACACTTGTACCAGACATCAAACCAATGACAGGAAATAATTTCATGCAAGTATCTCTATATAAGAAGAAGCTAAAAAATTGACCCAAAAAAAATATAATTTTAAAATTAATGCATTAATTTTAACATAAGATTTTACAATGATGTACAAAAATAAATTATTATTAAGATTTTTGATAATTTTCGTTTTAGGTGCATCATTTTTAACAATATTAAATGACCAAAATTACCCTGATAATGAAAATCTTACAGATAGACTTTATTTAAACCATAACGAATTAGATTATTCTCCCCAAAAATTGCTTGTAAAAGTAAATAAATTAATCTTGGAAACAGAAATTTTTATTGAAAAAGAAAAAAATCATATTTTATTTCAAAACCTTATAACTGACATGTCCGAATATAATAGACTAAGTTTTTTTGTTCCAACATTTATGGTAATATTACTCTTAATAACTTTAAATCAAATTCTTGGATTTTTGGAAAAACCAAAATCTTATAAAAGTGTAGAAAACACTTATTTGATATCATTAGTTTTTCCAAGCATTATACTTTGTTTTACTGCAATTGGCTCTGAATCAATTTTCAATATTATATCCCTTTTCATCGTTGCAAATCTAACACAACAAAAATTATCTGTATCAAGAATAATATTTATATTTCCATTAATGTTTTATGCCTATTTATTGGACAAAGGAAATTTTTTCATTCTATTGAGTTTTTTTGTGGGTTTATATATCTTGTTATTCTTTTCTAATTATTTTTCAAAAACTTACATTTTTATCATTTTATCCCTAATTTCTTTATTTACAACATTTGTAGGAGGCGACGTATTTTACTATGTTGGGTCTTTTATTAATTCTGATAAAATGACAGGTCTAATATTTGAAGTTGAACAATTAAATTTACATTCAATATCAATATTAGAGTTATTTAAGAGATACATTTATTTTTGGCTAACATTGTCAAATATATATTTTTCAAATCATACCTTTAGCCCAACATCTCTTATCTTCATCATATTTTTTATAATTATTGTATCGATTAAAATATATAGTGATAGGGAAAAATTTTCTTTTATTAAAAATTTATTTTCAGAAAATAAAAATTTCATAATATTTATGTGGATGGTCTTTTTTCCATTTTTTATAATTAGTATTTTACCTACACATGCTTATTATAAGTACTATATTTTTTATATACTATATATAGTAAGAGTTTTGTGTTTAGTGTATACAAAATTCAAGATCTTTCTGATATTTCTTTGTATTTCAATTTTATATTTAGTAGAAACTTTACTTCTATCTTTTATATGAACAATGATGACAACTTTATGAAAAACTTGAATTCAAAAAAAATGGTACTTTTAGTTGGAGGTTTGGGTACAAGATTGAGACCTGTTGTTTCAGATGTGCCAAAACCTATGGCAAACGTAGATTCTAAACCATTTTTAGAACATTTAATATATTATTGGTATAAAAAGGGGATTAGAAATTTTTATTTATTAGTTTCTTATAAAAGTAATATCATAGAAAATTATTTTGGCTCAAAATTTTTAGATGCTGACATTTTTTATTATAAAGAAGATATCCCGGCAGGAACTGGAGGAGCGCTAAAAAATTTTTTTATAAATAATAACTCATTAGAGGAAGATGAAAATATCATAATTATGAATGGTGACACTTGGTTGGATATTGATTCACAAAAACTTGCAAAATCAATATTAGAAAATAACAGCAAACTGTTGATTGCTGTTAGAAAAATATCATACAACGATAGATATAACTCTTTAAATGTAAACAAAAATAAAAATGTAATTGCAATATCTGGATCAAATAAATCTGAATCAATAATTAATAGTGGTTTGTATATTTTTAGAAAATCCTTAATAAAAAATATCTTTAGTTTGATTGATGAAGATTGTTTTTCCTTTGAAACAAAAATATTGCCTATATTAATAAAAAGAAAAATAGTTAAGGCAACCTTTTGCGTAAAAGAATTTCTCGACATTGGAACACCTGACGATTATAAGAAATGTGAAGATATTTTAAAGTTAAATTTTCACAAGGATTATTAATGAATATTTTAATTACAGGTGGTGCTGGGTTTATTGGATCTGTGTTAGTTCCAGATTTGCTTTCTGATGGTCACAAAGTTACTGTTATTGACAATTTTATGTATGGGCAGTCAAGTTTAGCAGGCGTATGTTTTAACAACAATTTAGAAATAATAAATGGTGATATAAGAGATCAACGAATTATTTCAGACAATTTAAAAAAAGTAGATATTATTATTCCATTAGCAGCTTTGGTAGGAGCTCCTTTATGCTCGAAAGACCCAGTTGGTGCTCAAACAATAAATCATGATGCAATTATGATGATGTTAAAAGAGAGATCAGGAAGTCAACCCATTATAATGCCAACAACTAATAGTGCATATGGATCAGGAGGACATAACAACTTCTGTACTGAAGAATCTCCACTAAACCCAATTTCTAAATATGCAATAGACAAAGTAGAAGTTGAAAAAGCTCTAATGGAAATGGAAAATGTAATAAGTTTCAGGCTAGCAACAGTTTTTGGAATGTCACCAAGGATGAGATTAGATTTGTTGGTAAACGATTTCACATATAGAGCTTTTAAAGATCGTTTTGTTGTTTTATTTGAAAGCTCTTTCAAAAGAAATTATATACATGTTAGAGACATTAGTAGTGTTTTTAGGCATGCTATTGAAAATTTTAGTAATATGAAAAATCAAATATTTAATGTAGGTCTCTCATCAGCAAACTTATCAAAATTTGAACTATGTGAAAAAATCAAAGAACAGATAAAAGATTTTGTTTTTATTGATGAAAAATTTAAAGAAGATCCAGATCAAAGAAATTACATCGTATCAAATGATAAGATTGAAAGTACTGGTTACATGCCTCAAGTTACGATTGAAGAAGGTATTTCTGAGTTAATTAAAGGATTTAAAATGTTAAGAAATAACTATCATGGTAATGTATAATGTTAGGGGATTAAAATGGTTGATGTTTTATTTGTAACACCTAATTCATCCTCAAAAGCTTATCAAGAATTATCAAAAATTTATTCAGCAATTGAAACACCTACTTGGTCACTTTTGCTTGCAGAAAGTTGTCGATCAAAAGGTTTTTCCTGCGCTATTTTGGATGCTGATGCTGAAAGATTAAGTTTGAGCAATTGTTTAAAAAGAATAAAAGAAACAAAACCTAGATTATTATTGTTTGTTCTTTATGGACAAAATCCGAATTCAGGGACAACCAGTATGATTGGTGCGGTTGAGTTATCTGACTTTTTAAAAGAAAATGAGGTTAACATGCCAATTGCATATGTTGGTTCTCATATAAGCGCATTACCTAAGGAAGTTCTTGCTATTAAAAGTGTTGATATAGTTTTACTTAATGAAGGTACTTATGCATTGCACAATCTTTTAAGAAGTGATTTAGATAATGAATTATCTAAAATAAACGGCATTGGATTTAAAATTAAAGATGGTTCTAAAATTAAAATTATTCTAAATAAACCAGAATTACCTGTGCCTCAAGAAAGAATGGACGTGGATCTCCCAGGCTATGCTTGGGATTTGCTACCTTATAAAAATAAGCCTCTTGATTTGTATAGATCACATTTTTGGCATGCTGAATTTAATCATGATAAAAGAACTCCATTTGCTTCTATTTATACATCATTGGGATGTCAGTTTGCTTGTTCATTTTGTATGATAAATATCATTAATAGAGTTGACAATTCGGATCAAATTGATGCTAGTCATTCAAAAGGAATGAGATTTTGGTCATTGGAATGGGTTAATCGAGAATTTAAAAAATTAGCTAATTTAGGTGTTGAAACTATTAGAATTAGTGACGAAATGTTTTTCTTAAATAAAAAATATTATAGGCCTATTCTTGAAGACATTGTAAACAATGACTACAATTTTAATATGTGGGCTTATTCAAGAGTTGATACAGTTAGAAAAGATGCTCTTGAATTATTTAAAAAAGCGGGAGTTAATTGGTTAGCTCTAGGAGTAGAGGCAGGGAATCAAGTTGTTCGACAAGAAGTTTCAAAAGGCTCTTTTAAAGAAGTAAACATAAGAGAAATACGTAAAGTGATTTCTGATTATGGTGTAAACATAATTTCTAACTATATTTTTGGTTTTCCAGAAGATAATGAAAAAACTATGCAAGAAACACTAGATCTAGCACTTGAGCTTAATACAGAAACTGCAAATATGTATCCATGTCAGGCATTGCCTGGAAGTCCTCTTTATACTATGGCAAAAATACAAAATCTAGAATTGCCTAAGAAATTTGCTGAATTTGGCTTTTTAACCTATGATAGCAAGCCAATGGGTACAAAATTTCTTTCACCAGAACAAGTATTAGAATTTAGAGATAAAGCCTGGATTAAATATTTTACTAATGAAAATTATTTAAATCTTGTAGAAAAAAAATTTGGTTCTCAACAAAAACAAAATGTTATAGATCTTACTAATATAGAATTAAAAAGAAAGCTTTTGGTGTAAATGATAATAGTAAGAACGCCTTATAGAATATCATTTTTTGGAGGTGGAACCGATTACAAAGAATATTATGCAAAAAATAAAAATGCTGGTGTTATTTCAACTTCAATAGATAAATATTGTTATATTTCAGTAAGAGAATTACCAAATTATTTCGAACACAAAAACAGACTATGTTATTCTAAAATTGAACATTTTGATCATATTCACGAAATTGAACATCCATCTGCAAGATCAGTCTTAAGTTTATTCGAAAATAGTGCTGGACTTGAAATTCATCATGATGGAGACGTACCAGCAGGAAGTGGTTTAGGAACTAGTTCTGCTTTTGTCATTGGATTGCTAAATGCAATGTATGCTTTTCATAATATACAAGTCAATCGGTATGAGCTTGCTTCTAAAGCAATATATGTTGAACAAGTTTTAAATAAAGAGTTCGTTGGTTCACAAGATCAAATAGCTACATGCTATGGTGGTTTAAATAAGATTTCATTCTCAAAAGAAGATCAATTCTCAGTTATGCCACTTAACATTTCTAGTGTTAATAAAAACTATTTATTGGATCATTGTTTACTTTATTATACCGGTATTCAAAGACTTGCCTCTGATTTAGAAAAACAAAAATTTAATGATATAGAAAAAATTACTAATAATTTAGATAGAATAACTGAAATTAAAATTTCTGCTTTAAAGTTTTTTCAAGATGATAATTTTGATGTTGAAGAAATTGGAAAATTATTAAATGCTACTTGGCATGAAAAAAAAGGTTTGTCTGAAAAAATATCTCTCCCATCAATTGATGAAGCATATGAAGTCGCAATGAAAAAAGGAGCATATGGTGGAAAAATTCTTGGAGCAGGTGGTGGTGGTTTTTTATTGTTTTTGGCACCTCCTAAATTTCATAGAGATATAGATGAAAGTTTAAAAAAACTTACTAAAATAAAATTTAATTTTGATAATATTGGTACTTCCATAATTTTAAATAAAAACCCTGGAATTCAATATGCTTGATAAAGACAATATTTTGATAGCTGGGGGAACCGGATTAATTGGATCAGCATGTATTAAGAGACTTAAGGAAAGAGGTTTTGAAAATATATTATATCCCCTAAAAAAAGAATTGGATTATTCAGACTATGAAAATTTTTTAGACTATTGTCTTTCAAATAAAATCAAATATATGATTTTCGCAGCAGGTAAAGTTGGAGGTATAGTAGATAACAAAAAAAATCAAATCGATTATCTGTTTAACAACACCATACTTGGTATTAATGCACTTAAAGTTGCGTTAAATGCAGAATTAAAAAAAGTTGTATTATTTGGTTCATCATGTATGTATCCTCTTAATGCTAAGCAACCATACGTTGAAAAGGATTTATTAACTGGTTCTTTAGAAAAAACAAGCTTAGGTTATGCTGTCGCTAAGCTTGTTGCAATGCAAGGCGCCTATTTAATTAATACTAATTCATTAGTGAAAACAACTTTGATCCCAATAATACCTAATAGCACTTTTGGTCCTAATGACAACTTTAACCCTGATACATCCCATGTTTTATCTGCAATAATTAGAAAAGTTGATGATGCAAAAAGAAATAAAACTTCCATTTTAAAATTATTAGGTACAGGCTTGCCAAAAAGAGAATTTGTTTATAGTGAAGACGTTGCTGATGCAATCATTTTCTTGCTTAAAAATATTGAAGGAATTATAAATTACCCAATTAATATTGGTTCGGGCAATGAATTAACAATTAAAGATTTATCTAAAATTATTTCCAAAATTATAGGATATGAAGGTAAAATCGTGTTTGATGCAAAAACCCCCGATGGAGCAATGCGCAAAATGCTAGATAGCTCTGTAATTAATAAAATGGGATGGAATTCCAAAACATCATTGTTAGATGGGATAACTAAAACATATGCATGGTACACTAAAAATAGAGGGTGATAAATTTGGATAAAAATGATTTAATAAATTTTGAAGAAAAAATAGCTGAAAAGTTTAATAACGCTGAGATTAAAGCACCTGTCCATTTATACTATGGAAATGAAGATGATATAATAAATATTTTCCAAAATATTAAGATAGAAGATTGGGTTTTTTGTTCTTGGCGTTCACATTATCAATGTCTATTGAAAGGTGTGCCGCCAGACAAATTAATGAAAAGTATTTTGGATGGTAAATCTATATCTCTATGTTTTCTTGATTACAAGATTTATTCATCAGCTATAGTTGGAGGGGTTTTACCTATTTCAGTTGGAACTGCATTTAATATCAAGAATAAAGGGTCCAAAGAACATGTTTTTTGTTTTATGGGTGATATGACTTCAGAAACTGGAATTGCTCATGAATGTATTAAATTTAGTACTAATCATGATTTACCTATAACCTTTATAATTGAAGACAATGAAAAATCTGTGATGACAGATACTAGAGAAGTTTGGAATATTAAAACCTTAACATATGAAGATAAAATATTACCTAATGTCATCTACTATAAATATAAAACAAAGTACCCTCATGCAGGTGCAGGAAAACGTGTTCAATTTTAAAGAGACTAAAATGAAATATTTTGATGAATTAAAAAGATCCATGGATTGGTTAGGACATAAAAATGATACTGTATTTATTGGACAAGCAGTCGCTTGTCCAGGCACAGCTATGTCAACAACTCTAAAAGATGTGGATAAAAAAAAATTGATAGAACTTCCAGTCGTAGAAGAAATGCAGATGGGAATGAGTTTGGGTATGGCTTTAGATGGAACTATTCCAATTTCAATATATCCTAGATGGAATTTTTTATTATGTGGGATGAACCAATTAATAAATCATATAGATAAATTAAAAATGATGACAACAGCAGAAAATAAATCAAAAGTTATTATTAGAACAGGGATTGGTTCAGAACGTCCACTGCATCCTCAAGATCAGCATGTAGGGGACTTTACAGATCAGATACAAGCAATGTGTAAAACTATTAAAATAATAAGGCTCAACGAGCCATCTGAAATATTTTCTTCTTACAAACAGGCCTACGAAAGACAAGATGGTGTTTCTACTATTTTAGTAGAATATGGTGATTATTATTCTGAAAAGTAGAGATAATCTAAAATTTAGATTGAATCCAATATTAATGATAAATAAAGATATTATAAATTATTTAGAGCTATTGTATTGCTTAGTAAATAAAGAGCTTAAAATCAGGTATAATTATAGTTTTCTTGGCTATATTTGGGCTTTGGCGAACCCTATTGCATTTGCAATGATTTATTATTTTGCTTTTAAAATAATCTTAAGAATAGAAATGGAAAATTACTCATTATTCCTTTTATGCGGATTATTTCCCTGGGTATTTTTTGCAAATTCTATAAACAGAGCTACTATAAGCTATAAAGCAGACACAACATTGGTAAAAAGAATTAAAATTGACTTGTCAGCAATTCCTTTAAGTACAGTATTGCAGGAAGGAATACATTTTTGTTTCTCTCTACCAATTTTAGTTTTTCTTGTCTTTCTATTGACCCAAAATATTTTTTTTAGTTGGCTTTATCAAATACCTATTTTATGTATATTACAATTATTATTTTTATATTCTTTTACTCAAATCTTATCTTTATCTAATGTGTTTTTTAGAGACACAGAATATCTTACAGGTATATTTGTGAGTTTATCATTTTTTTTAACACCCATAGTTTATCCTATAAATATGGTTCCAGAAAAATATTCAATAATTTTTGACTTAAACCCTTTTGCAATGATGATATCTAATTGGAGATCAGTCCTTTTGGAAGGAAATATGGATATACATAGACTGTTATTTTTCTTCTGTATTACATTTCTATTCTTTTTGATTAGTCAAAGTTTATTAAAAAGATATAAATTTAACATGAGCGAATTACTATGAAAAATAACATAGCATTAGAAGTTCAAAACATTTCGAAAAAATTTGAATTTAAAAATAAAAGTTTAAAAGATATTTTACTTAATTTATTTACAAAAAAGGAGAAATCTACTTCAAATCAAGTTGTTTTAAAAAATATCTCATTTAGTGTTAAAAAAGGTTCGGCATTTTGTATTACTGGACCAAACGGTGTAGGCAAATCTACAATTTTATCTATTATTTTAGGTATTATTAAAGCAGATCAAGGTACTGTAAAAACTTTTGGTAAGGTTGTAGCAATGAATGAGTTGGGAGGTGGCTTCCACCCAGATTTAACCGGAAGAGATAATGTTTTTGTAAACGGAAGACTGATGGGTAATAGACTTAGTAACTTGAAGACTCATTTTGATGACATTATTGCTTTTTCAGGTTTGAACGAATTCATTGATCGCCCATTAAGAACTTATTCTAACGGAATGATAGCTAGGCTTGCTTTTTCTATAATAGCTTTTACTACTGCAGACATAATTTTAATAGATGAAGTTTTAGCGGTTGGAGATGAACAATTTCGAAAAAAATGTATAAACCATTTTCGTAACTTCAAGAAAAATGGAGGTACCATTGTAATGGTATCTCATGATTTAGGAATTATTAATAATTTCTGCGATGAAGGTATTTATATATCCTCTAACATAGTTAGCCCTAAAATGAATACAAAAGATTTAATTGAGAAATATATTAATAAAGTAGAATATCATAGTGGTTTATAATAATGGTTTTCGCTTAGGCATTTCTTACAAAGACAATTAGTTATATTTTTTTTAATTTTTACTATCGGCACACTAAAGCACCAACAATCAGACATATTTGAACCATAACAAGAAAAAAATATTCCACATCCTTCACATTTTATTTTTTTTTTGTGTTTTTTGTCAGCAGATTTTAAAAACATAACACCATTCATATTAAATATTTAAAAAACCCCTCTTGTATCTAAAAAGTTTAAATAATTTCCTTGTTTATTAATAAAGCTAACTCTATTTTCATTGTGGTTCTTGACAATATGTTTTATTATGGGAACGATTGTATTTGGATTGACTAAAGAACCTTTATTCATTTCTGAAAGAGCTTCGTCAGGTTCCAATATAGTAATTGGACAAAAAAAGTTTGAGAATTTTTCAATAATTTCTGTATGAAGATTAAGTATTAAATGATGCAACAATGACTTTGATATATTATAAAAACCAAAATGATTAGTAGAAGCCCAACCTGCTCTAGATGTAAATAAAATTATTTTCAGTGATTTTTGTAGCAAAGTAATTTTAGGAAAAAGATTTCTGATAACCAGCCAATTACCTATTGAGTTTGTTTTTATGTATTTATTAAAAACTGAAATTTTTTCTTGAAGCATAGGATACTTATTAGAGTGTGCATTGCTAATAGCGCTTGTTATAATCAAAAGATCTATTGGACAATCTTGAAGAACTTCATTTAATATTTTTGATATAGATTCCTCATTACATAAATCCAAAACTTTATAATTTAATAATTGATGTTTATGTATAGGTGTTGTCTTTTTCAAAAAATTTATTAATTTATTTTCATTAGTACTCGAAATTAGAACATTCCAACCTTGAGAAATATAAAAATTACTAATCGATGCGCCAAAACCAGTGCTTCCTCCAATAATCCAAACTTTTTTTTGATTTGCCATAAATTAAATACTCTATAATATGATAATTAAATCTAACAAAAATATTTAGACATGAAAATCAAAATTACAGGTTCAATAGATATATTTATTTCACATGCGTGGAGAAATCATGAAGAATGGCTTGATGTAATTAAAATTATTAATAATATTGATGATCTTGAATGGAGAAACTTTAGTGTACCTTGGCATGACCCAGCTTTAAGACCTCAAACAGAAATTGGTAAAAAAAGTATATATACATTGTTAAAAACTCAGATAATACCGTGTCAGATTTGTTTTATAATTTCAGATTTATATAAATTAAAAGGTAATCAATTGTGGATTGATCTAGCGATAGAATACGCAAATGAGTACAAAGTGCCGATATATTATATAGGAAAAGAAAATTTTTTTAAAAAAATAGATAATAGTAGTATCTTTCCAATAAATATGGATAATATTTCAAAAATTATAAAAATCCATTTAAAAAATAAATAATTATAATTTTAAGGAAATTAAATGTTTGCAAATGTTAAATTAAGATTAAGAGAAAAAGTAAATTTCTTTGATAAATTTACAAATAAAAAAGAAGATATTTTAATAGACGGGCAAAGAATTGACTTTAATGCTATGAATTTTCTTTTTTTAACAAATAAATTAACAATGATCCCATTATTAAAAATCATAGCTAATAGTTTAAGTGAAGGTGAATTTGATATTATCTTTTGCGATAATTCTCTAATTGAGCAAATTGAAAAGATTCTTGGAAACAAGAAAATTAAATATAAAGTTTATAAAGATAAAAACTTGTTTTTAGAAACTATTCAGACTTTAAAAATTAAAAAAGTTTTAAATTTAGCTTGTAAAGCAGATATATATCTTCCTTTACAAGCAGAATTAAATGAAAATGAAGTCCCTAATACAACATTAAGAGATGTTGCCTTAGAAAATTTTGAATTAGTTCCAGAGCATTGTTTTATTCCTGTAGAAAAAAACATATACCCTATTCCTATTCCAAAAATAAAATTTAGAAAGAATTTGGATATTTTATTATTGGACTGTCCGTCTAGAAATCTCTCAATGATGCCTAATGGATTAGGCTACGTTAATAATGCTTTAAAGAAAACCAAACTTAATTTTGAAACTTATGATCTCGATATTATTACTTATCATAAATTTCATATGACAAGAATTTACGATCATGGAGGAGAAATTACTCTTGAAAGCGGGGTGGTTTTACCTAAAGACCCGTGGTTAGCTGAGCACTATGATTTGTGGGGTGAAGAGGATGTAATATCTTATTTTCATCCGATTATTTATGAAGCAGCAGAAGCCATTTTAGAGGCCAAACCCAAAATACTTGGATTGTCAATTCAACAATGTAATCATAGTTTATCAGAATTCCTTGCTATATATATAAAAAAGAAAAACCCAAATATAAAAATTATAGTAGGTGGCTTTTCATGTTACAACCCTAATATTGGTTTTAAGGCATTTCCTCATGCTGACTACATGGCTATTGGAGAAGCAGATTTAACAATTGCTGAATTAGCAACAAAAGTAGCTAACGGGGAAGAGATTGTTGATATGCCAGGAGTTCTATCATATCAGGACACAGATTTCCGATTATTTGTACCTGGGCCAATGGAAAACGATTTAGACAAATTAGAAGATCCAAGGTATGAGTGGTTCCCAATTTCTATTTATAGAAATTGGGATGGTTATCAATTAACACCAGTAATCGCTTCAAGGGGGTGCCGATGGTCTAGGTGTACTTTTTGCGCAGAAAGGTTTTATTGGCGAATAAGAGATCCTAAAAAATTTGTTGATGAACTAGAGTTTTTACAAAGTCAGGGAGCTCATTTATTTATGTTCAATGAGAGTGACTTAAATGGATCACCAGAAACAGTTTTAGAAATTTGTGACGAAATTATAAAAAGAGGTTTAAAAATAAAGCTGACAGCACAGTTAAGAATTCATAAAAAATCTGATAAGGCATTTTTTATGAAGTTAGCGAAGGCTGGTTTTGTTGCACTCAGGTTTGGAGTTGATGCATTTTCAGAAAATACAATGAGATTACAAAAAAAAGGTTATGGACCAGATATAGTTGAACAAAACCTTAGGGATTGTTGGGAAAGTGGTATTTTTACTGAAGTTAATTGGGTGATTGGAGTTCCTGGTGAAACGGAACAAGATTGTGAAGAAGGCGTAAATTTCATTTTAAGAAACAGACAGTATATTGGAAGGATAGCAAACATTAATCCTTTAATATTAGTAAATGGAAGTGTTTATTGGATAGATCCCGAACAGCACGGAATAAAGTTTAAAGTTCCACAAGATGAAATAGCAAGTGATCAAGAGCGATATGTACCATCTAATCTATGGTATAGCACAGATCCATTTATAGACTCCACAGTTAGAAAGAAAAGATTTGAAGGTATAATTACAAACCTTATAGATAATGGTTTTCCATTGGGTCCTTGGGCAGACAAAATTTACAATGAAGTTAAAAATAGTAAAGACCAAGCTAGAGCTTAATTAATGAAAAAATTAAGCCTAGAAGATAGTTACGGTACTTATGATCTTTATAATTGTGAAGGAAAATATTACGCAATAGATAAAGTTCATGATAAAAACCTTGTTGAAGAAATCATAAATGAAAAAAAAGCTATCTTAGGAAATTCAATAAAAGACCTAATTAAACAAATCGACTCATCTGAAGAGTGGGCTAACAGGAGAGGAATGTACGGATTAGAAGAAGCTGATGTTAGTAAAACGCTAAAGGTAAATAGTTTAACTGTATATGAAAACAAAATATCTAAAAATTATGATGTTCCAATAAAAGTTAAAACAAAAGAAGGTTTATTTGTTGTTAATGCAAAAGATATTCCTAATTGGGAAGAAAAACATGGTAAAAATATCGTATTACGAAGGCACCCAACATATGAACTAGTGAATGTAATTTCCGTAGACGCAGTGCCTGAGCTTATTTTTCCTTATAAGGACTATAATATTGTAGAGTATGACAAAGTATATTATGGAATTCCCCGTGGGTCAGGTCAAATGGATCTTGTTAAAACTAATTTTTCTAAAGTCAAAGGTATCAAAAAAGGTGATTTATTAAAAGAAGTTATGATACAAATTGATAATGAAAAGAAAATTAGCAAATACTATGATTTAATTTTAAACCTATACATTAATATTAAACTTAGAATAGCAAATATAGTTAAAAATAGATATCATGGATTAGTTAGAATAAAGAGTGGATTCAAAATAGTTAGACATGATGATATTTTTTACGGCATTCCAGACAGTATGGGCATAATAGATATTTCAGATATTAAAATGCAGAATAATAAAAAAATTTATAAAAGCTCAAATATAGAAAATGTTTTATTTGATATTGAGGTACATAATAAATTGTTGGAATCAAAAGCTGAAAATCAAAATTTTAAATCTCAAAGTTTAGAATCTGATATTAAACTTAAACTTGATAATGATATATCTGATAACAAAGAAACTTTTAGTCAAAATAACGCCTATAAAGAAATATTTAGTCATAAACAGAACATAATAATAAAAACTAGTAATTTATATTATTATATTCCAAAAAAAGAGTGGAAAAAAATTAAAGATACAGCGGATATAATAACTTTTTTTAGTGATAAACAAAATTATGAAACACTTTTCTATTTATTTTCTGAAACAAAAATAAATGATGATGTTTTATTTGAAGATTTAGTTGAAATTAGTACTGTAAATGAATTTACAATTTTTGGTTTTAAAAGAGAATTTATTGCGGTAAAGAGTTCTTTAGTTGATCTTAGTAAGATGAGCCCAACAGAAATAAATAAAATTAGTATCAATAGTCCTAAATTTAATGAATTGACTTCGCTTATACTAAAATTTTCAATGGCTAAAAACCCTAACCTTAGAGATAAAAATAATAATATAGGAATTTATGGTGATTTAATAAAAACATATAGAGGTTACCTCATTGTATTATTTGAAAAAGTCTATTATGCTATTTCTATATCTTCAAATTTAATAAATTTTCAAACAGATGATCCCTTTTCCAGAGATGATGTAATTCATGATGTATCAATTTATGGGTTAGAAGAACTAATTAATGACGAATCAAAATAATTAAAAGAGTTTTTACAAATTGTGGGGTATTTGGTGTTGAATTATAAAATTTCATTACTTATGCCTACCCGTGATAGACTAAGTGTTGCTAACAATTTTATTAAGACCTTAGAACGCACAGTCAGTGTTCCTCAAAAAATTGAGTTAATTGTGTATATAGATCATGATGACTTAGAAAGTAATAAATTAAGATCTGACATAATACCAATTAAGAAATATGTCGGAAAAAAATTATCTATGGGTGGATATAATACTTTTTTATATGAAAAAGCTAGTGGTGATATTATTATGCTTGTAAATGATGATATATCAATTTTAACATTAAATTGGGATCAAAAAATAAGGGATATACATCATAAATTTTTGGATCAAGTTTACCTAGCTTTTCCAAACGACTTGTACAAAAAAAAAAGAAATGCAGCTTTTCCTATAATTTCAAAAAAAACAGCTTCTTGTTTGGTTCGTCCTTTCCCAGTTGAATATTCTGGGGGATTTATAGACACTCATTTATTTGAGATATTCAATAGATTAAAAGTATTAGGTTTTAATAGGATAATTTATCTTGAAGAAATAAAATTCGAACATCTACATTTTAGAACTGGGAAAAGTGAAATAGATAATATTTATATGAAAAGAGACAGATTTCTTGGAGATTCAGAGTTCCATAGTCTAGCTAAATTGAGAAAAAAGCAAACTCAGTTGTTACATCATAAAATAACAAAAAGTAAAGAATATTTAGAACCAATTGAAAAAGGTTCAATACAAATTAAAAATTTCAATTCAATAGACATAATCCTATTATACTTTAAAGATACTGGACTTACTTTCAATTGGAAAATAAGAAAAATTACTTATTTTTTAGCAAGGCTTTTTTATAAAAAAACCTTTAATAGAATAAGTGATTTAAAAATTTAAATCATTTGATGTTTTAAGGTTGAGAATAAGTATATTATTACATATTATTAAAAATATTGATGAAGCTTTGATTCATGTTATTAGCATATTTATTATATTCATTAATATTAAAATTATATTTCTTTAATTTATTATTTTCTTTAATATCTTCTAAATTATCTTTGACTAAGATTGAAAGCTTTTCAATTTCGTGATCATTATAATAAACATATGAAGTCGGTAAAACACTATTTTTAATAGCTCGCCAAACTCTAACAGGGCTAGAATTTTCCCAATTAGGATCTTGGGGAATTGTTAATAGAATATCAAATTTTCTAAAATCTTCATCATTTAAAAAATTTTCAATTGTTAACCCTATTTTTTTATTGGAACTTTTTAACTTAGTCTGTATTTCAGTAATTTTTTCAAGTCTGTAAGGTGTATGATTGCCTGTACAAACAGCGTTTAAGGTATCTTTAGTTAAAATATAATTAAATTTATTTTCATAATTATTAATGATTGGATAAATACAAGAAGAATTAAGATTAAAACTTTCTCTGATCTGAGAATTAATTTTTGGGTGAAACGTCAAAATATAATTAGCCTTGTTAATTATTTCACTTAATCCATCAAATCTAAGTTTCATATAAACAGCATAATATAAGTTATTATACCATTTAGATTTTTTTAAAATATTATCAACAAAATGTTTATATAATTTGAAAGGATTTGGAATAAAAAAATACTTTCTATACTTAATTAATAAGTCTTTCTTATGTGGAATAGCAAAGAGCAAAAAATCTCTGATTTTTTTTAGAATATAATTAACTACTTTAAAAAAAATTTTAATAGGTTTTAAAATATAAAAAATACAAAATTTTATAATTCTCAATACACTATACTTATTTTTTTTTGTATTTCTGTTTCTATATTGAACATATTTTGACAACATTAGGACAAGATTAGAAAACACAAAACCATGATAAAAACCATTTAAGGTTTTAACACCTCTTACGCTAGTGATAAATTCTGTACATATTACAACAAGTTTAGTGTTCTTATAAATATTTTTCATGTTGTTTATATGATTAATTGTTTTTAAATCTTTAAATTCTTCTATTACTATGTTTATTTCATTTGGAACTATGTACTGTGAGTAAATAATTTTGAAATTATGAATGATAAAAATTTCGCTTAAAATTTCAAAATGGTCTTGTATACCTTCAATAATATTATGATTTCCATGGTAAACGAAAATCTTTTTATATTGATCAGTCATAAATACTCCTCTTAATTAAACAATTAGATGATAATCTATAATTTTTAGATGAATTTTATTTAAATGATTCTTCACACTCAACATTTTTGGATACTTTTCTCTTAGAATAATATTTTATAGAGTCAAGTCTGATAATATGACCTAAATTTTTAACTTCTTTAATTTTAATCCGAATTTTTTTAACGTCATTTGCAGAAATAGGAAAGTAAGTTTGATCTCCATATTTCCAATTATTTTTTGATTTTTCTTGAACTTTTTCCCATGTATCATCGTTTGTTTTTTTATAAATAGTCCAAGAAGTAGGCATTCTAGTTAAATTTTCTTTATGATTACCATGTGCGACGTTAAGGGTGTATCCTATTATATTTTCTTTTTCATTAAATGTAGTTTCTAAATATATATCTCCTTTTCTTTTAAAAAAATATTCAATAAACGAATGCATTGGTTTACCGTCTAAAATTCGTTTTTTAATTTCGTTATCATTATTTAGATTTACAACGTGATTTGTTCCGTCTTGTTCAATATATTTCAGTTGACCAAATCTAGCCACCCTTTCAGAATCTACAACATCATTAATTTTAATTCTTATTTTTTTGACGTTATTTTTATTTATTGGAAAGAACATTTTATCATCGTATTTCCAATTACTTTTTGATTTTTCGTCAATTTTTTCCCACTTTCCATTATTATTCTGTATAAAAACTTCCCATTCACTTGGCATTCTCGAAATATTTTCTTTCCAACTACTTTCAGGAACTGAAAAAAAGTAACCTTTAATATTTAATTTTTTTGAAAAATCTGATTCCAAAGTAATGGGTAAGTTAACAATTTCTGTAAAATTGCCGTTGTGAAAATCATTAATAATGTTATCTTTTCTTTCTTCTTTAATTAAAACTGTTTTAAATTTTTGTTTTTCTTTTACTGATATAAAACTTCTATTTTTTTCTAATATTCTTAATTTATCTGAACATCGACTATTAGAATATAAGTTAAATTCATATGGGAAATAATTTTCCTTAATTTTATAATCAAGGAAAGATATCCTAAAAAAATTATAAAAAACTTTGTTGTTCACACTATATATTTTTGACTTGGAATTAGGATCTGTCATGTTTTTTAATACATTACTTTGTTGGTCAATAGTCTTTATTTTTTTCCAATCATTTCCATCAGTTGAACCTTCAATTATAACGTTTAACTTCGGCATGACATCTTTTTTTCCGTAGTAAATTAATTTGAAATGAGATATTAATTTTTTGTCAATTTCTTTGCTCATATTATAAATGAAGCATTTTTTATCATCTTTACAAACAGACTGTTTCCAAGTGTTAATATCATTTAAATTATCTTTATTATATTTTTTTGTAATTGAAAGAGCTTCAAAAACTGCTAATCTTTCACTTCCACCAACCAAAACATCTTTCCAGATAGCATCAGGTTCAATTCTCCATTCGTGAGCTCTGAAATTTCCATTGCTGGTCCAAAAATAAATTTTTTTATATTTCTCCATAAGTTTTGATAAACTTATTTGGCCGGCCCCATAATAATAAGCTGTAAGTCCATCAAAATTATAATCAAAATTTCTGTTATCAATATATTTTCTAAATTTACTTACATTTTTAGATTTATTAACACCGAAAGAATGGTAGAGTGCATTTGACCTATTTGATGCTGGTATTGCATTCAAAATAGCAATATTTTGGTTAGTACTTTTGTATGTTATTTCATACATAGATCTTGCCATTTTTTGATATTTTTTAAATTCTGTTATACTAGTAGAATTAGCAAAATTATGATGCTTATAAATAAAGCCAACTAGTAAAAAAGGCATAAACGAAAATAAACTATATGATATATATTTATTTAAATTAGTTTTTAAGAACGAATTTATAAAAAAAATAAAAAGTAAACATGAAGCAAATAAATAGGGATAAAAAATAACTGTATACTTCCCAATGGGTCTGATGCAAACCATAAAAAAACCTGTTAATGTCACAAACGTAATTGTCCAAAAAGCGTGGATCAAATCAGGATTATTTGATTTAATAAAATTACGAAATTGCTTCAATGACAGTAAAATTATTGAGAAAAATAAGATAATAAAATTTAAAAGTGTATAGATTGTCTCATTATTCCATAAGATTTTTATTGGAATTAAAATATCCAATAATGAAGATTGTCCTCTAGTAGATCTTTCTAGATCAAGACTTTTAATTAATGCAGTTGCATTATCAAATAAAATTTTGTAAGCATCTGTTAAAAATAATAAACCGAACGTCATAAGTAGAGAGATTAATAAAAAAACACAAAAATATATTTTTCTTTTTATACCTTTAGACATGAAGAAAAAACTTGATAAAAAAGGTGTTGCAATAAATTTTGTTGCTAGTGCAAAACCAGAAAAAAAAGTTCCCAAAAGTAAAATTATGTAAATATTATTTGTTTCAAACTTATAAGTTTCTGCTAATTTTATTATAAATCCAACTAGCAACATGGATATTATTACCAAAAAACACTCAGGGGATGCAAAGCTATTTAAGATTAGATTTTCAGGTGATGGTATTAAAAAAAAACTTTGAAGCACAAAAATATAACTATATTTCTTAAAAGTATTAAAAGTAAGTAGTCCCATTAAATAGTTTGCCAAACCACATAGGAAAATAGATATATATACAGATGTATTAAAGTAATAATCAGTATTCATCAGCACATCGTCTATCAGACTCTCTTTATCAGATAACAAAAAAAGTACTTGGGTTACAAAAGCAAAAAACCCTATTACTGTTATAGCAGGATGAATAAAAACACCAACAGGGTCAGATTGCAAAATATTTACAGCTGAAATTAAATATGTGTAACCTAAATCTTGAGGCTGCATAATCCATGCAGGACCTTTGGCATTTAAAAGATAAAAAAGATAAATGATAAATATCGTTGGTAAAACTAGAAGTAAAAAATGTTTTTTAAACTTATTATAATCAAAGTTCATTATGCATCTTTTTTAAAGCGTAAAAACTCTTTAGATAGCATTATTAATTCTGCTAACCCATTTTTTAAAGGTTGCATCTTTCTTATACCTCCTATTCTTGGAGGCTCATCTCCAGGTATTTCTTTAATCACATAACTATTTTTAGCAGCTCTGCACATCATCTGAGTGGTCCATGCAATTCCACCATGATTAATATTAAGATCATAAACTATTTCTCTTCTAAAAGCTCTGTAGATTACAAGAAGGTCGGTAACTTTTTGTTTAAAAATTAAGTTAAAAAATAATGTAAACATCCAATTACCAAATCCAGTAATTAAGTCATCATCTTCACTTTTGGCCCAATCTTTGTATCTTGAGACGATTCCTATTTGACAACCAGTTTTCATTAATTCAATTAAATCTTTCATTCTTGTTAAATCGGAGTTTCCATCAGGAGAAAATAGAACAATCACATCACTTTTAATCAATGAAATACCTTCCACGTAAGCAGAGCCCAATCCCTTATTTTTTTGGATAATGAATTTTATCTTATGCTTCTTAGCAAACTCAATGGTTCCATCATTGGATCCACCATCAACTATTAAAATCTCTGAGAAAAGCTTTTTATCTATTTTAGGGAAAATTTCTTTCATACCTTGGATTTCATTATATGTAAGAATTAATAATGCAATTTTCATTTATATCTCCAAAATTTTAATGAATTATATTTTTTTTAAACCAATCAATTGTCTTCATAATACCCATATCTAATGAAACTTTAGGTTTCCAATTCAACAATTTAGTAGCCTTATCATAATTAAGAATTACTGAAGTTTTTATAGTGGGCTTGTCATGTTGAAATTTTATAGTTTTTTCTTTTCCAGAAATCTTTATAATTTTTCTAACTAATTCTTTAATTGATATTGCTGATCCTGAACCAATATTTATAAGTTGAAATTTACCTAAACTTTTTTTAACTACAGAATTAATAAAATCCACTAAATCATCAATATAAAGCAAATCTCTTTTTTCACTTCCATCGCCCCAAACTTTTACATGGTCCGTAGTTGTATCCATTACCTTATTAATTGTAGCTCCAAACACATGAGATTTGTTTAAATCAAATTTATCAAATGGACCATAAATATTAGAATGTCTTATAACAATGTGCTCTGTAACACCTAAACTTGCATAGAATTCACACATTCTTTCTATATAAAGTTTGGTCCAACCTACACCAAAATAGTTATTATGAAGTGTATCATTAAAATTAAAATCATCCTCTTTAAGAGAAATATTTGAAGATTGATACATCACGCTACAACTAAAAAAAATAAACTTTTTCACATTATTTTTAAATGCAGATCTTAGTAAAATAGAATTCATTATCGCATTATCACTAACATGTAAATATGGGTGCTGAACTATGTCTTTAGAACCAGATGTTGTTGCAGCAGCTTGTATAATTACATCCACACCTTTAGTAATTCTATCTACATTTTTTTCGGAAGTAAGATTTATTTTAATAGAGTTTATGTTTGAATCTTTTATTGGATTAGATTTATAATAAGTACCGTAAACCTTGTAATTTTTATTTTTAGACAAGGAATAAGCAATATTTCTTCCGATAAATCCTGTGCTACCACATATTAAAATTTTCATATATTGATAATCCTATTAAACTTTTTTTAAATAATTTTAACATATATCAAATCATTTATTTTGTATCATTAATATTTGACATAAACTCTTGGAGAATTTCTGAAGGATTTTTTTGAATTCTTGAATTGTAATCGTATTTAATAGGGTTAAAGTTTAAACATCTTTGAGTTTTAACTTTTTTTTCATAAGTTGCAATTAAATGTTGGTAATGCTCTTTATTTAAGTAAGGCTTAATCAAAGTTAAAATATCAGCACATATTTTTATATTCTGCATTTTACTTTCTAATAAAGAAGCAAAATATAAACTGGTTTCCTTAACAAATTTAAAACTATATTTTTTAAAGAACCAAATTTCTTTATACAATTCTTTCATTATCTCAAGCATCATTTGTTCACATTGAAGTTGTTTATTTTTTTTAAAAAAATCTAACATAAAGTATGCATTTTTTTTCATAAATAGAGACCATAATTTAGGTATATATTTATTAGTTTGGGGTAAAAAATTGTTATAATAATTTTTTGATATTGAATAAAAACTTTCTTCAATATTAGAAAAAATTGCAATTTGTTTGCAATTTTTTCTATAATGTGAATTGTCATCATATGTATCAGTTATAAGTCTAATATCAATTGAGTGCCTGAAATAGTTTTTTTGTCTTTGATTTAAGGGTGATGTATGTAGGTGTTCACCATGGAAAATTATACAATCTCCAAATGAAAGTTTGTAATTAATACTATCTTTAAGTTTTTTTAAATTTGATAGGGAGTTTTCTTGATCTTTGTGACTTAAAGAATGATAAAGTTTTTCAAAGACTTGTAGGCACTCATTTTCTTTTAAATTATGCATGCCAAACCAAATATTAAATTGGAAACCGTTATGATAACGATTATGGTCTCTATGAATATTAGCAAGAGTAGGCATGAAAACTTCTATTTCTCCTCCAGATTCATTTCTCTTAAAATAAGATGTTTCTAGGTTTCCCTTTTGTCTGAGTAATAATTTACTTTGTTCCGGAAAAACTAATCTTGTTACACCTCCATCCGTGAAGTCAAAATTATTACAACCAATTTCTTTATATAATGAAAAAAAATTAGACGATATTATTCCATTTGTATATAATGATCTAGCAGCAATAGCCCAATATTTCATAAATTCAACATTTTGAAAGAGATTTTCATACCTTTGATAGTTCTGTGTGTCGCTATAAAAATTTCTAAATAAATCATAAAGTCGAAGATTGTTGAATTTGTTTTCTTTAAGAAGAATAAATATTTTTTTAAAAAAATAATCCCTCAGACTATTTATATGAGGGACATTTCTAATTATAAAGATTTTACCCTTCTGTAATTGGGGCAATATCCCTTTGTCAACATATTTATAATGAATATCTTCCATAGTTACACATTAAGTTTATCTGTTATAAAATCAATATCTTGAAAACTTAATTCTGGGTAATTTCCAATATACATTCCAAAAAAATGAATATGTTCGGTATTAGGATAATTTAAATGTTCATTTTGTTTTAAGAAGTTTTTTAGGTAAGGTTGTCTAAGTTGATTACCCCCGCCCGCACTACCAATCCTAAACTCAATTTCTGAATCATCTAAATTTTTTGTAATTTTGGACATAAGTGTTTTATCTGGATGATTTAAAATTAAGTTTAATGCATAATTACTACAACCATTTAGTTCAAAATTAGTTTGATAAAGATTTTTATTTAGTTTTTCTAAAAAATAAAATAAATTTTCATTTCTTTTTTTAACATTTTTATCAAGCCTATCTAATTGGGAAATACCTAAAACTGCACCAATTTCAGTATTTCGAAAATTATAAGCTGGAAAAGAAAAAATAAATTTAGGATTTAAATCAGGGTATTCTTTTTCAAATTTGGATTGATAATTTATGTTATTTATTTCTCTTACCATACCATGAGATCTTAACATTCTTAAGTTTTCGTAGGTTTTATCATCATTTGTACAAACCATGCCACCTTCTATAGTACTCATATGATGAGCATAATAAAATGAAAAATTAGAGGTCCATCCGATTGAACCTACTTTTTTATTTTTATGACTTGCACCATGTGATTCACATACATCTTCAATTAGTGGTATCTTTCTTTTTTTAAGTTCATTAATAAGTTTATCTGTCAAGGCATTAAATCCTTGAATATGGGATAAGAAAACGGCTTTAGTATTTGGGTTAACTTTTTCTAAAATCTTTTCTGTATCCATTCCTAATGTTTTCAAATTTATATCTGCAAATACGGGCGTGAAACCAGTTTGAATTACACTCGCAATATCTGAAACCCAAGTAAAAGGAGGAACAATTACTTCACCCCCATTTGGATTATCTATTTTTAGAGCAGACATCGATAACAGATTTGCTGACGATCCAGAATTAACAAAAACAGAAAATTTTACACCTAACCATTCAGACCATTTTTTTTCAAAATCTCTAACTTTTGGTCCATTTGTCAAGATTGGATCCTTTTGTGAAAGTAGAGATTTTACAGCATCTAAATCATCTGAATTAAAGTTATTTTTCATTAAAGGATATTTCATATATAAGCTCCAAAACAATAATTAAATTTTGTTTTTTATTTAAAAAATTAATTAACCTTGTAAAAAGATATGTTATTCTTATTAGGATCGCACTATTTATAATATCAATAAAATGATAAAGCAATGAAAGTTCTTAATGAAAATTAGACCAATTATAATTTGTGGTGGAATTGGTGAGCGATTATGGCCACTAAGTCGAAAAAATTTACCTAAGCAGTTTTTAAATATTTTTGAAGGTAAATCTTTATTTGAATTGACAATAGAACGATTATCAAAATTTAAAAAAATTTTAGACCCTATTATAGTTACTTCTGAAGAATATGCATTTATAATTAAAGATATATTAGAGCCAAAAAAATTAAATTATACTTTATTACTTGAACCAGACAGTAAAAACACAACGACTGCAATTTACATGGCCGCAAAAGTTTCAAACAAGGATGAATTATTACTTATACTTCCATCAGATCATTTCATAGCTAATGTAAACGAGTTTATAAAGATATTAGAAAATTCTTTTTCCAGAGCAAACCATATAGATTGGTTTCTATATGGCGTTAAACCAACAAATCCTTCAACATCTTTCGGATATATTGAACTGTTGAAAAATGAAAAAGATACTGGTTTATATGAAATATATAAATTTGTAGAAAAGCCTGATTTAGATTTAGCGAATAAACTTTTTCAATCTGAAAATCATCTTTGGAATTCTGGTATTTTTTTAGTTAATACAGATGTAGCTATTGCATCAATAAAAAAATACGCAACGGATATTGCTATTGAGTGTGATAGAGCGTTCAAACAAATGACATCTGATTTTAAAAATAAAATTATTAGGTTCGATCATAATGTATTTTCTAAAATAAGATCTGAATCAATAGATTATTCAGTTCTTGAAAATATAAATAATATTAAGTGTTTTTTATTAAATACAGCTTGGAATGACGCTGGCTCTTGGGATGAAGTTTTTAAAATTGAAAATTTAGATAAGAGCAAAGGTAAAAGTTATCAAATAAATGGGGCTAATAAAATTTTTTCTCAAGAAGGTAGAACTATTGCAACCGTTGGTGTGAAGGATTTAATGATAGTAGACACAAAAGATAAAACGTTAATTACAAGAGAAAATAATTCACTACTTTTAAAACAGTTAATAAAAAAAATGCTAAAAGATAAAAGTCAATTGAATATAAATTATTATGAAAGAAGGCCCTGGGGAAAATTTGAGATATTGTACGAAAGTGAATTTTTTAAAGTAAAAATATTAGAAATTTTTCCTAAAAAACGTATATCACTTCAATATCATAATAAAAGAAGCGAGCATTGGATAATTGTTTCAGGTGAGGCAATTGTTCACTTAAACGGTAAAGAAATTATGTTAAAAGCGAGTAACTCAATAGATATTCCAAAAAAATCGGTACACTTTATTGCAAATCAAACTAAAAAAAAATTAGTTGTAGTTGAAGTTATGATGGGAGAATATTTTGGAGAAGATGATATTGTCAGACTAGAAGATTTATATGGAAGAAAATAATATTTTATCTAAGAATAATATTAAATCAATTATAATACATTGCTCTGATACTCCTAATGATCAGCAAATTACTGCCATTGATATTCATAAAATGCATTTAGCTTTTGGTTGGGACGGTATTGGTTATCATAAAATTATCAGACGAGATGGTTTAATTGAAAACGGTAGACCTGAGTATTGGATTGGAGCCCATGTTAAAGGTAAAAATAAAGAAACTTTAGGTGTTTGCTTAATTGGGAAAAATAACTTTACAAAAAATCAATTTGTATCATTAGAAGAAGTTATTGTTGACTGGAAACAAAAGTATAATATAAGTCAAATTTTGGGACATAGAGATATTGTGAAAACAAATAAAACTTGTCCAAATTTCAGCGTTTACCAATGGTGTATTAAAAGAGGTTTATTTTGAAATCTAATATACTCCAAGTTTACAAACCTTCAGTTCCAATGTTTGATGAAATAAATGGTCAAATAATTTCTGAAATACTTTTTGGAGAGTCTTTTAGGGTAATTAGAGAAAAAAAAAATTGGGTTTATGGTATAAACTTGATAGATAATTATAAAGGTTGGATTAAAAAAATTTATTTATCATCATTACCAAATTTTACTCACGTGATATCCGTAATTAGATCACTCATAATTGAAAAACCAGATATAAAATCAAAGCCCATAAACTATCTTCCGCTAGGATCTTTAGTGTTAGTTTCAGAAATAACAAATAATTGGGCAAAAATTATTTTGAGTAAAAAACATGATTATGGATATGGATATATTTCATCTCTTCATTTTGTAAAAAAAAATGATAACTTCAAAGACTGGTTAATTTTTGCAGAAAAGTTTTTAGGAGTACCTTATAAATGGGGTGGCCGAGATAGTATCGCCATTGATTGTTCTGCTTTATTACAACTGAGTTATAGTTTTAGTGGCGTTATGTTACCCAGAGATAGTAAGGATCAACTAGATTTTTTTAAAAAATCTCCTGTACATTCAGTAAAAACAAATAAAAATAAGGCTATGAATTTTAAAAGAGGGGACATTATTTTTTGGAAAGGTCATGTTGGAATCATGATTGATTTTAAAAGAATAATTCATGCTAGCGGTTATCATGGTTCTGTTGTGATTGAAAATTTTGAGGATGCTGATAAAAGAATCAATTCTAGTTATACTTTAGTAACTTAGAATATACGAATAATTGAAGTTATTTTTAAAAATGAATGTTTTAAATTAAATAAGAGATAAATATGCATGTTTTAGGTATTGCTAGATCTGGATTTTCCTTATTAATGGTTGCATTAGACCATCTAATCCCTTGGAATTGGGATCAAAGAAAGAATTTGCAAGAAATAAATAATTTTTTAGGTAATAAATTATTCACCAAACTTATAAATGAAATTCCAAAAAATTTAACTAAAAAAATTATATGGAACGGTGAATTTAATTCCTTAACCGGTGGACCTAAATTATTAGAACAAGATTATCTATTTATAAGAAAATACTTGGGATTTATTGACAGTGGAGACGTGATTTTTGAAATTAAATTAAATAAAAATTTTTCTTCTTTAATGCCAGTTTATCATTCACATTACTTTCAAAATAATGATTTTACAAACACACCGTCATTGATAAGTCGCAGGAACCCTTGTGGAATATTTGAGTCTGCAATTCATTCATTAAATGCAATGACAAGTGAGTATATTCAAAAAAAATACCCTAACCTTAATGATTTTGAAACAGAAAAAATTAGAAATGAAATGGCAATCTATAAGTTTAGCAGAAAGGACGTGGTTGGAGGTCTATGGAATTTTCAGTTAAACGAGATGAAAAATATGATGAACTATATGGATAATTCCAAAAACCATGAAGTTATAGACTGGGAAGATCTAATCTTGGCTGAATCAGATGCTTTTATGAAGATATATGATTTTTTACAAGCAAACAAAATAGAATCTAATCAAATTCATAGAGCAAAACAAAGTTTTTACAAAAATATTGACAAGAACTTGCTAGCTTTTCACATGCATAACTATAGAGCGGGTCATGCCCTTAGAGATGGTTGGATTTTTGGTCTTCCATATCCCATTTCACATCAAATAACTCAAGAAACATTAAAAGTTGATCAAAATAATAAATTTATACAGGATTTTGATAAACATCTTATGAACTTAGATATTAATAAATTTTCTTTACATGACAATGCCAAAAAAGCACTTAAATTTATTGAATCTGGAGAAGAATATGTCCCACAATTAGATGAGAATATTAAAGAGTTTTCAATGAACAAGTCAAATATAGAAGCATCAAATTTGAAAGAAGATTATATAACAAACTTAGAAATAGGAAGTTTTTTAAAAATCAAAAAAATGTCTCGTGAATTAGAAGTTTTGATACCATTGTTCAAACAGTTTGAATTAGAACTACAAAAATTTAATTCAACAATTTTAAAATTTCAAGATTATAGCCGTCATTCTTTTGGTAAACTAGATTCCAACATAGTATTAGGCAATAAATTTTTAGGAGTTTTAAAATGAAATCAATTATAACTAGCCAAGGTACAACAGGAAGCAGATCTCTTGCCAAGGCTTTGACTAATTTAAATTCTAAGAATGCAGTAGTTCATGGGCACTTTTCACTATCTAGTTTATATTCAGATTTTTCTTGGAATTGCAAAACAGATCGATCAATAATTTTTGGTACTGAAATGAAAAATTTTTATGATACCTTAAGTATAGATCAATGCTTTCAATATTTGAAAGATGTTTTTGGATCTGATATGCAGAATTATATTTTTGTTCATACATTCACTATTAATGGTCTACAACATAGAAAATTTGATTTTAATAATAAAGATATTATTATTAACAATTTAGTTAGAAGACCAGAAGATGTATTAAAATCTAGTCTAAATTTACTCCAAAATGGATATATGAATTCTGTTTTTATGAGAAACGAAATCAGTTTAAATTATACTAATTTAATTGAAAAATTAAATCAAAATTCATTGGGTTTTTTAGACAAAACTTCTAAATCCTTAGGTGTAGAAAAAGCAATGATAATTCTTACATCTGTTTATGGTATAAAATTAATGCTTGATGAAACGATTTTTTGTAAGCAAAATGGGATAACATCATACTTTATTGAAGACTTGACAGACAAGGAACACATAGCCTCTCAGTTTTTAACACAGTTCAATTTTTTAGATAAAAAACATAAAACAAATCAAATAGAAAATTTTCAAAAAGAATTATCAATAAAATTAAATGCTCATTCAGATAATTTGAATAGTGCAGAAGATCCAATTATTGAATTATCTAATGAGTTACTAAGAAATATTTTAGACTCAGATATTGATGACTATGTCGGTGCTACAAAAAATAACAGAAAAAACCAAAACATCACTTCTTTAAAAAATATTGCTATAGATATATATCGAGACGCTTATAAAATCGACGCTGATCTTAAAGGGAAACTTTTAGATAAACTTCATGAGATTATAACAGTACAAAAGCACATAGGAGAAAAGGTTGAACCCTATTCAAATTCAACAGAAATATTATTTGAAGATGTTCTTTTTCCTGATAAAAAAATAGGAAATATTATTTTACACGATAATTTCATATGGTTTTGTCCTCAAGAATTGGGGCCTGTAGATTTTAGTATGGATAGTGAAATGTTATATAATCAACGGAAACATAATGGTTTGAATAGATGCAGTTTAGTTGATTTTGTAAATCATTTTATATCTGAAAAAGAAAGTTTTAGGGACTTGCTAAAAAGTAGCATGATGAATAATTTTACAAAGTTATATAATATTGAGAAATAAAATTATAATATTTTAAATGTTTCTAATCGATTATGAATTAATGTTTTAAAAATTAAATAGTCTTTGGAGCCTTTAATTTTACTAAAATAAAGGCTCCAGGAAAATAACTTATAATTAAAGATATCCCATAAATTACTGATAATACTAGAGATTGATCTGCTGTAACATTAAATAAACCAAGTATATAAATTGCTGAAAATTCTCTAATACCCCAACCTGAAAAAAACATTGGAAGCATAGAAGCAAGCATTATTATTGGTGTAGTAGAAAATATAGTCATAAAATTTATGTTATAATTTAGACTAAGGCTAATGAAATAAAAAGATAGAGAAAAATTTAAAGTAGCTAAAATTGAAATTATAAAAATAATTAATGAAGAATGAAATTTGTAATAGAAAACATTATGAATAGCTAAGAGTTTTATAAACTTTAATTCATTAAAATTATGAGGTAATAAAAATTTTAAAATTTTGTTTAAGAAAGTTATTACGAAGTAACCTAAAATAATAATTATTGAAACGATTGTGTAATATTGATATTTATTGATTGGTGAAATTTTATCCAACATATAGGGTAAAAATATTATAGATAATAAGATTAAAGATAAAAATCCAAACATTCTATCTAAATAAATTACTTTTACAGAATCTTTGAAAAAGATATTTTTAGATTTACAAAACGCAATCCTAGCCAAATCACCGCCAAGAAAAGAAAGAGGTGTATTTGATGCAATGCCGCCTAAAAATGTTGATTTTATACAATTTTTAAAACTAATTGACAGATTTAACAATTTTACACAAAGATAAAATCTATACGAAAAAATAACAATCTGCATGAATATTGTTAATGAAGAAATTAATAGACAGTCAATAATAGTGTAATAATTTAATAAATCGAATATTTCTTTCTTATTAATTAATTTATATATAATATAAATAAGGAAAATAAATAAAAATAATTTTAAACAAAACCAAAAGTGATTTATATACTTTTTGAGGTTAAAATTTATAGTTTTCAAATCATCACTCGGTTAAAACGTAAAAAAAGGTAGAAAACTTAATTATTTCAATTTATATTAGCCAAAGAATTATATTTAGATAATTATATTTAGAGGATTTATATGTCAATACTATTAGTAACAGTTAATTCAAAGAAAAAAAATTATGGAATAACAGCTTCTAGTCTATCTGCTATTGCTCCAAATATACCTTTAGGAATATTAGAATCTTATTTATCCTCTAAAGATATACCTGTAAAAATTATAGATTCAGATGTACACAATTATGATATTGATGATTTAATTCAAATTATTGATAAGGAAAAACCAATTTTATTGGGTGTTGTGTCATCTGGTTCCAATCCATCTGCTAGTACCATGACTATGGTTGGAGTTTTACAATTTTTTGAAAAATATAATAATTTACAATCTAAGCCTTGTCCAACTTTCATCATTGGTGGTCATCCTACTGTGTTACCTGAGAGATCACTTATTGAAACAAAAAGTGATTTTGTAGTCATTGGTGAAGGCTATCAGGCTGTTGAAGGTTTATTTAATCACTATCAAAATGGGACACCATTATCAACAATACCGGGAATAGGTTATTTTGACGGTGACACTTATTTATCCAATGGAATTCCTGAGTTATTAGATGTTGCAACATTACCGATGATTAATTGGGAAAAAATGGACCCATCTGGCTACAGAGCGCATAATTGGCATTGTTTTGGTAAAGATATCAACAATAGACAACCATATGCTATTATTTGGACTAACCAGGGGTGCCCATATCCTTGTGATTTTTGTAGCATAAATAATATATTTGGCAAAAGACGTTATAGATTAAGAACTATGGAAGAAGTTGTTTCCGAAATAGATGTTCTTGTAAATGATTATGGAGTTAGGAACTTAAAAATTTTAGATGAACTTTTCATTACGAAACACAAAAGAATGATAGAATTTTGTGAATTGTTGGAAGATAGAAAATATGATCTAAATATGTGGTGTTTTGCTAGAACTGATACCGTAACTCCAGAAACGTTAAAAAGACTAAAAGGGGTTGGTGTTAACTGGGTTGCATATGGTTTTGAGTCATTTAATGTAGATACATTAACTTCTACAAATAAAAGGATAAAAAAGGGTCCTAATGGTTTTGATGTTTTAGACACTATAAAAATGACTAGAGATGCAGGAATGCATATATGTGCAGATGTAATTGCCGGGTTATGGGATGATGATGAAAAAGCTATACTACATACTAGAGACTTTATGCTGGAACATCTTTTTGAATGGGTAAATATATATCCATGCTTCGCTTATCCAGGCACTCCTTTATATGAAAAATATATTAATGAGGGCAGGATTCCTATACCAGAGAATTGGGAAACATATGGATTGTATAGTAAAGAATGCGTTCCTTTGCCAACTAAACATCTACCTTCCTCGGAGGTTTTAAGATTAAGAGATCATGTGTTTGATTCTTATTATAAGGAACCAGCAATCTTGTCTATGCTTGAAAAGACATTTGGAGTTGAAACAAGAGAACATGTTGAAGAGATGGTAAAATTTCCACTTGAAAGAAAAATAATTTCTAACAATATCAAATCAAGCAATATCGACTTTGAAAATTTGATAATTGCAAATAAGAACACACCTAATTGGTATAAGGGTGAATTGTTTGTATAATTAACCTGATAAATGAACTACAAATATCTATTAACAGGAAGTTCTTCAGGTTTAGGAAAATTCTTAAAAGAGGAACTACCTTCCCTTTCTTATAATAGAAGTGGTGTAAACTATAATGAGATTTATAAAAATAAAAATCAGATAATCATTCATTCAGCTTTCAATACTAATAATCAAATATATATAGAAGATCTTGATAGATATATAGACGATAATATTAATCTAACAAAAAAAATTTTAAAATTACCCAACAAAAGAATAATCTTCATTTCTTCAATAGATGTTTATCCAGAACAAAATTCTAACAATTCTGAAGATGACAAGATAAATATTTATCAAACAAAAAACTTATATGCATTGTCGAAATTGATATGTGAAGATTTGATACAAAAACATAGTATAAAACCAATTATATTAAGACTTGGATATTTGGTTGGAAGTTATATGAAAAATAGTAATGTTAAAAAAGCTATAGTTGGAGGAAAACAAAAAATTACCATAAGCTCTGAATCTAACTATAACATTGTGACGTATAACCAAGTTTTAAGTGTTATAAGATTTTTATTATTTTCAAACAAAAAAGGTATTTATAATTTATGCTCAAACAACAGTGTAAAGTTAAGTGAAATTTGTAAATATTATAATACTAAAGCAGATTTTGGAAATTTTCAATACAAGTCACCCATTGTTTCAACTAACAAAATAATTAGTTTAGGAGAAAATTTCGGTTTAGACATTTCTAAAGAAAATTTGATTAGATCACTTGTAAATAATATTTAAGCTTTTTCTATTATTTCATTTAAATATAATCCATATTCACTTGATTTATATTTTATAGCTAATTTTTTTAGCTTATTTGTTGTTATATATTTTTTGGAAAAAACAATTTCTTCAATGCATGCGATCTTTTTCCCAGTTCTTCTTTCTATTGTTGATATAAAGTTTGATGCTTCATATAATGAACTGATAGTACCAGCGTCAAGCCAAGTTATATCATCTTCAAGGTCTATAACTCTTAATGTTTTATTTGTTAAATAATATTGATTAACATCTGAAATTTCTAATTCATTTCTTTTGGATGGTTTTAATGATTTTGCAATATCCAATACTTTGTTATCATAAAAATAAATTCCTGTTATAGCTTTATCTGATAAAAAAGTTTTTGGTTTTTCAATGATTTGAACGGGTTTACCTTTTTTATTTACAGATATAATTCCATACCTTTGTGGATCATTAACTTTATATGAAAAAATAGTTGCCCCTTCTTCTTTTAGAAGTTCTTGTTTAATTTTTTCCTTTAAAAAACTTCCAATAAATAAATTATCACCTAATATTAATACACAAGGTTTTTTATTTAAAAATTTTTCGGCGATAATCAATCCCTCTGCTATTCCATTAGGATTTTTTTGGACTTCATAAAATATTTTAATTCCTAAATCACTACCGTCACCGAATAAATTTTTAAACTGTATCTGATCTTTGGGAGTAGAGATTATTAATATTTCTATAACATTCAACTCTAACAAAGTTGCTAATGGATAATATATCATAGGTTTATCATGAATTGGCAATAATTGTTTAGTGACGGAAAATGTAATTGGAAATAGTCTAGTACCAGAACCACCAGCTAAAATAATACCTTTTCTCATCAAACTTTCCCCCGATATTTGATAGAAACTTTAGTTTATTTGTAGCATTGATGAAATGGTCAATTCAATGCCAGTCTCAAAATTAGTTTTTGACTTCCAATCACTAAGTTTTCTAATTTTAGTACTATCTATAGAATATCTTCGATCATGACCTAACCTATCATCAACAAAATTTACATAATGTTTGATATTATTATTATTTATTAAAGAGAAAGACTTAAGTGTAGTTAAAATTGTTTTAACAACATCAATATTAGTAATTTCATTACCATTGCCTATATTATAATTTTCTCCAGGCTGACCATTATTAATTAAATCAATTAATGCATTGCAATGGTCATCTACATATATCCAATCCCTTACTTGTTTGCCATTACCATAAATTGGAATCTTCTTTTTATTTAAGACACTAGTAATAACTTTTGGTATAAATTTTTCATGATGTTGAAAAGGACCATAATTATTTGAACAATTAGATATTATTCCTGGAAAATCAAATGTTCTAAAATAGGCTTTAACTAGATGGTCTCCAGCAGCTTTAGTCGCTGAGTATGGTGAACTAGGTCTATACGGTGCTGTCTCGTTTACTGGTTCTTTATCAAAATCAATATCTCCGTAAACTTCATCAGTAGAAATTTGTAAGAATCTAAATTTTAATCTATCTATTTTATTTAGATCTTTGTAAAAATTTAAAATTATTTTAAAAAAATTATGAGTGTCAACAATATTAGTTTGAATAAAAGAGTCTGGATTGGATATGGAGTTATCTACGTGTGTTTCTGCAGCAAAATTAACAATATAAGTAGGGGTAAAACTTTTAAGTAAATCTTGAACTAAAGTTTTGTTACCTATAGATCCTTTGAAAAATTTTACATTTTTATCTTCTAAAATTTCGTTAATAGAATTCTTGTTGCTAGCGTATGTTAATTTATCAAGTATTATTATTTTGAATTTTTTACTTCTATGAAGAAATCTACAAAATGCGGAGCCTATAAAACCTGATCCACCAGTTACTAAAATATTTTTTTCTACAGACAAATTTTATCCTTTTTTAAGCTTTAAAATTTGTATAATGTCACAGTTATTTGTTATAAACAAATCTAGATATAATTAATTTTGTTAAAACTGGAACTATAAAAAATGAATAACCAATTCAAGTCATTAATATTTCCAGAAATCATAGTTTTCACACCGCGTAAATTTGAAGATAATAGAGGAATATTTTTTGAAAATTTCAACTTTATAGATTTTAAAAAAGAAAAAGGTATTTTTTTTGAAATTATACAAGAAAATATTTCTTTTTCTCATAAAAACGTTTTGAGAGGATTGCATTTTCAAAAAGGTAAAATGGCTCAAAGTAAGTTATTAAATGTAATAAAAGGTAGTATCTATGATGTAATTGTAGATATTAGGCCAAATTCCAAGAATTTTGGTAAATGGATAAGTTACAAATTAAACGATCTAATTAATGAAAGTATTTATATTCCTATTGGTTTTGCTCATGGATTTCTTGCTTTAGAAGAATACACCAAAGTTTCATATAAAGTTGATAATTTTTATTGTAAAAGTGCAGAATGTTCTATTGTTTGGAGTGATAAGAAACTCAATATTAATTGGTTAATTGAAAATCCAGTTATTTCAAACAAAGATAAAGTTGCTTTAAGTTTCGAAGAAAATTATTATAAAAATAATTTTAAATTCCAAGGTAATTTTACATTTTAATCATTGATGAAAGAAATAAAAAATGAAAAATATTTTTAAAGAAGCATTAATTGAGAGTATTAATATTAAGTCAGAATTGAAAGATAAAAAATTCACAGATATTTTTACGAATATGGGAGATTTAATGGTTAAGACTATAATTAATAAAAAAAAAATATTGTTCTGTGGAAATGGTGGTTCTGCAGCTGATGCTCAGCATTTAGCAGCAGAATTACTTGTAAGATTAAGACCTATGGTAAATAGAGATCCAATACCGGCAATTGCTTTAGCAATGGATACATCTACAATTACTGCTTGTGGAAATGATTTTGGCTTTGAACGATTATTTGAAAGAAATCTACTTGCTCTAGGTCAAAAAGGAGATGTTTTGGTATGTATAAGTACCTCTGGTATGTCTAAAAATATTGAATTAGCTGCAATTGCAGCTAAAAAAGTAGGCGTTAAAACAATTGCATTTTTGGGTAATGATGGCGGTATACTAAAAAATGTTTGTGATTACTCTTTTATTATACCAAGTAAAAACACAGCTAGAATACAAGAATGCCATATTCTTTTAGGACACTCCTTGATGGAATATCTCGAAGAACAATTACTTCACAAAAAATATATAAAAAAATTACAATAATATAAAGTTTCTAAATTAGGATAAAAAAATGAGTGTAAAGATTATAGCAGAAATTGGGATAAATCATAATGGTGATATGAGTATAGTCAA
>ERZ807291.1400-NODE-1400-length-39282-cov-7.549468_pt1 | contig 39282 bp, 37 predicted proteins | sample MGYA00521257_ERZ807291 | MGnify/ENA primary metagenome ERZ807291 (study PRJEB31413, sample SAMN03169783) | marine metagenome | biome: Marine; feature: Water; material: Subsurface seawater | place: North Sea | collected 2011-04-28 | depth 1 m m ...
GGAATACCCGGTTCACTCGCGGGACTTAAGAAGACCGCCGGCCCGGGTTAGGTTTTGAATGTTCACCTTCATGACGATGAACTTTAGGTATTATCGCCTTTTGCGTGTGTGGATAAAAGCAATAATTATTATAAAACAGTCAGTTAGTCGGTATCCGTTAACGGTTTATTAAGAACCGTGACGTACAATCTCTGCGAGATCAACGGGGGTCTTTATTGTCCACGGGGAAGCAAGAGGTCATGAGCTGGCTGAAGAACGACAACGGACGCTCGCTGAGCAGTTTTTTCTTTAAGCGAGGAAGAGACCTGGAATATGTCCGGGCCGGGTCCACTTTTCAGCGTATTCATCGCGACCGTATGGTGGAGACAGCGCAGGTGCTTTCCGTCGGCACAGACTCATACGGGATTCCCCATGTCCGCTTTCAGGTGAGCTTCAGGCGCCCGAACCAGAGCCGTTTCGACGGTGGAGGTCGCATGCTTGCCTTAAAATCCTTCGCCGATCAGTATCGTGAGCGTGTTTCTGCCCTCGAAGCGTAGAGCTGCTCGCACAAAACCGTAATTCCTGCTTATTCAATTCCGCCTTATTCATGCTGTTCTGCTCACTTTGAGGGGCAGGGCTGTCTCATATTTCACCCGGTTCAGCGCAAAGCTCGACTTGATGCTGGAGACGCCTGCTATGCGCGTCAGGTGGTTTTTCAAGAACGCTTCATAAGCGGATACATCGGGAACGACCACGCGCAGCAGGTAATCCGAATCTCCGGTCATCAGGTAGCATTCCATCACCTCGGGCCTCGCGGCAATTATCCGCTCGAACCCTTCAAGGGCCGTTTCTATCTGTCGCTCCAGCGTGACCTGGACGAATACACTCAGGGCGTAGCCGGCGGAGCGCTGATCCAGGATTGCCGCATAACGGTCGATAATGCCGGCGTTTTCCAGTTCACGGACGCGCCGCAGGCAGGGAGAGGGGGACAGCCCTACTGCAGTGGCCAACTCGACATTGCTTACCCGCCCATTGCGTTGAAGGTGGTCGAGAATCCGGATGTCGATTGTATCGAGTTCCATAACAACAGAATCTGCCAATATAGTGAAAAAAACACGATGATTATTGCGTGTAGGGGGAAATTTACCACTTAGTTCGCAAGATATCAAAGGAACGTGGGCGCTATTATGGCGCCGGACCTGATGGGAATTGAAAGCTATGGCGACTAACATCCAACTGGATGAGATAAATCCGGGACCGACGTTCGAATCCGACAAGATGACGGCACTTCGGGCGCTTGAGCGCAAGGTTCTGTGGTTGTCGAGCTGGATGATCCACAACGCCAATCATATCCGGCCAGCCCGTGACGGACTGAAGGTCGGAGGACATCAGGCTTCGAGTGCTTCTGTGGCAACGATGATGACGGCGCTGTATTTCGACGTCCTCGGGCCGCAGGACCGGGTGGCGGTCAAACCCCATGCATCACCGGTTTTCCACGCGATTCAATACATCCTGGGAAATCAGACCCGGGAAAAAATCGAGCAGCTGAGAGCTTTCGGCGGTGCGCAGTCCTACCCATCGCGAACCAAGGATACCGACGATGTCGATATTTCGACCGGGTCAGTCGGTCTGGGGGCAGCCCACACGGTCTTTTCGTCAATCGTGCAGGATTATGTCCGGCTGAAAGGCATGGCGCGCGAAGGACAGCGAGAGGGCAGGATGATTGCTCTGGTGGGTGACGCAGAGCTGGATGAAGGGAACATATACGAGGCGCTGCTCGAGGGCTGGAAAAAGGACATCAGGAATGTCTGGTGGGTCATCGATTATAACCGCCAGAGCCTGGATTCGGTGATTTCAGACCGGCTTTTCGGTCGAATTGATCGCCTTTTCGAGAACATGGGTTGGCGGGTGGTGACCCTGAAATATGGCAAGCTGCTTGAGCAGGCTTTTGCCGGGGCGGGCGGGGATTCGCTGCGCAACTGGATCGATACCTGCCCGAATTCGCTCTATTCTGCGTTGGCCTTCAAGGGTGGAGCGGCATGGCGCGAGCATCTGAAACGTGATTTGGGCGGTGTTGCCGGCATCAAATCGATGCTTGATGAGCATGACGACGATTCCCTTCACCGGTTGCTGACGAATCTGGGCGGGAATGATCTCGATACGTCTCTTGAGGCATTCCAGGGAGTTACCGATGATCTTCCGACATGTTTCATAGGCTACACCGTGAAAGGCTTCGGCCTGCCTTTTGCGGGACACAAGGACAATCATGCGGGGCTGATGAACGTCGATCAGATGGATTCGTTCCGCGATGCGATGAATATTTCACCGGGTGACGAATGGGAGAGGTTTGCCGGGCTGGATGTTGACCTGGATGACATGGAAGACTTTCTGGAGCAGGTCCCCTTCGCCCAGGCATATCCCCGGCGTTTCGAGACGCCGAAGATTGATATTCCATCGCGTCTCAAGGTCGAGCTTCGACCGAAAATGTCCACCCAGGATGGCTTTGGCCGCATTTTGAATGAAATTGCGCAAAGCGAGAGCGAACTGGCAGAGCGAATCGTGACGACTTCGCCTGACGTTACCGTGTCGACCAACCTGGGGCCGTGGGTAAACCGCCGGGGGATATTCAGCCGGTCGGAAACGTCCGATACGTTTGCGCAGGAATCCGTTGTTTCGCCTCAAAAGTGGCAGATGTCGCCGCAGGGGCAGCATATTGAACTGGGGATTGCCGAGAATAATCTGTTTCTTCAGCTCTCTGCGCTCGGCCTTTCTGCGAGTATGTTCGGGGCACGCCTGCTGCCTATCGGGACCGTCTACGATCCGTTTATCCGTCGCGGGCTCGATGCCATGCATTACGGATGTTACCAGGATTCCCGCTATATGCTCGTCGCGACGCCGTCGGGCATCACGCTGGCGCCGGAAGGTGGGGCGCATCAATCGTCGGAAACGCCCCTGATTACCCTGGCGCAGCCCGGCATGGCGGCTTTCGAGCCGGCATATGTGGACGAACTGGCCGAGATAATGCGTTGGGGCTTCGACTACATGCAGGCCGATGATGGCGGGTCTGTTGCGCTTCGACTGTCTACGCGCGTCCTCGAACAGCCGGACCGCGAGATGACAGATGAGCTCCGCGATAATGTCACGCGCGGTGCATACTGGCTCAAACAGCCGGAACAGGGCACCGAGCTCGTGATCGCCTATTGCGGGGCAATCGCACCTGAAGCAATGGCGGCGCATCAGGACCTTCTTGAAGATATTCCGGGTGCAGGTCTGCTGGCGATCACGTCGCCTGACCGATTGCACGCCGACTGGATCTCTGCCCGTCAGGCCCGGCGGGCCGGTAATCAGACCGCGACGGCGCATGTTGAAGACCTGCTGGATGTGATTGCAGACGATGCCGCGCTTGTGACGGTTTGCGATGCTCAATCAGCCACGCTCGGCTGGCTCGGCTCGGTCGCTGGGCATCGTATCTATCCCCTTGGTGTCGATACGTTTGGCCAGTCCGGTGATCTGCAGGATCTCTATGCCCATTACGGAATCGATTCCGACGCAATCCTCGATGCAGCGGCGAGGGCATGCATCAGGCGCCTGGCATAGGCGGGCAGGGGCGTTAACATTTAGGCACGATACCATTGCTCGAACGGCCCGTTTGATGTAGACCCCCGCCACCATTTACTTTGGTTGATGGAAACTGACGCGACCATTAGGTGTGAGCCCCGTTTCTGCGGGCGTGGTGGAATTGGTAGACACGCCAGATTTAGGTTCTGGTGGCGAAAGCTGTGGGGGTTCGAGTCCCTTCGCCCGCACCAACTATTTAGGTCGGGCCCGTACATAATTGGTCGGTCTTCTGGCTGACGGTGAAAGAGAGATTTATGCAGGTTACAGAAACCAGTAGTGAAGGCTTGCGGCGCGAGTTTTCAGTAGTCGTTCCCAAGGAAGACATTGAAGGACGGATGAACACACGCCTGGCTGAGGTCGGCGCATCAGTGAATGTGCCCGGTTTCCGACCCGGTAAAGTGCCTCTGGCCGTTTTGAAGCAGCGCTACGGAGATTCTGTCCGTGGCGAGATTCTGGAACAGACCATTCAGGACACCATCCAGAAGACGATGGAAGAGAGAGAACTTCGCCCGGCAATGGAGCCGAAGATCGATCTGGTGACCTTCGAGGATGGCGTCGACCTTGAGTACAAGCTCACGGTTGAGGTGATTCCTGAAATTCCGCCGATTGATTTTGGCACCATCAAGCTCGAAAAACTGACGGCCGAGATTCCGGACGACGATGTCGAGCAGTCGCTTACGCGCCTGGCAGAGCAGCAGAAGACATTTGCTGCCGAAGACGGACGCGCGGCGGCCAGCGGTGATCAGGTCGTAATGAATTTCGTCGGCAAGATCGACGGTGAGGCATTTGACGGAGGTTCGGCCGACGGCATGGAACTCGAACTCGGCAGCGGCCGTTTCATTCCGGGCTTCGAAGACCAGTTGATCGGCGCCAAGGCGGGAGAGAAAAAAGAGGTCAACGTGACCTTCCCGGACGATTACCAGGCTGAAAACCTGAAATCCAAATCGGCTTCATTCGACGTAGAAGTCACCGAGGTCCGCACACCGGCCGCCGTTGAGATCAACGACGAGTTTGCGACGTCGATGGGCGCGGAAAATCTTGATGCGCTCAAGACGATGGTTCGGGATCAGATCGGGAATGAGTACACGCAGGTTTCGCGTGGACGTCTGAAACGTGAATTGCTCGACCAGTTGGCAGACAAGGCCGATTTCGAAGTACCCCCCGGCATGCTGGACGAAGAATTCGAAAGCATCTGGAAGCAGCTTGAAGAAGCGAAGGAAAAAGACCAGCTCGACGAAGATGACAAGGGCAAGTCTGACGATGAACTTCGCGAACGCTACCGTGAAATCGCCGCGCGCCGTATCCGGCTCGGTTTGCTCCTGTCTGAAATCGGTCGGGCGAATAGCCTGACTGTCAGCCAGGATGATCTGAACAAGGCGATGGCAGAGCAGGCGCGGCGTTTCCCGGGACAGGAAGCGATGGTAATGCAGTATTATCAGGAAAATCCGCAGGCAATGCAGGAGTTGCAGGCACCGATCTTCGAAGAAAAGATCATCGATTATATCCTGGAGCTTGCCAAAGTGACCGAACGCGCCGTCTCGACGGAAGAGCTTCTGGCTGATCCGGACGAGAGCGGTGCTGCGGAGAAAAAAGGCAAGGCCAAGAAGGCGAAAAAGAAAAAGGCCGCAAAGGCCAAGGCCAAAGGCAAATAGGCAGTCAAGGTTGGGATGACGACCTGAAGGTTGAAACCGGCGGACCCGATAGAGACGGGAACGCTATAACATCGCTGGAGATCGAATGTACCCCGCTAACGAAACCCACATGAACGGCCTGGTTCCTATGGTGGTCGAGCAGACCAACCGTGGCGAACGCGCCTATGATATCTATTCACGCCTCCTGAAGGAGCGGATCATCTTCCTGGTAGGACCGGTGGAAGATCACGTATCCAGCCTCATCTGTGCGCAGTTGCTGTTCCTGGAATCGGAAAACCCGACCAAGGACATCTCGTTTTACATCAATTCGCCGGGTGGCCTTGTGACGGCCGGTCTCGCGATTTACGACACGATGCAATACATCCGGCCGGAAGTTTCGACCGTGTGCATCGGGCAGGCCGCGTCCATGGGATCGCTGCTGATGGCGGCCGGTGCCGCAGGAAAGCGTTATTCGCTGCCCAACTCCCGGATCATGGTCCATCAGCCTTCTGGCGGGTTTTCGGGACAGGCAACGGATATTGAGATCCATGCCAAGGAAATCCTCTCGCTGCGCTCGCGTTTGAATGAAATCTACGTCAAACACACCGGCCAGAAGATTGATGTCATTGAAGAAGCGATGGAACGTGATCGTTTCCTGGCACCTGAAGACGCCAAGGAATTCGGTATCATCGATGAAGTCGTCTCCGATCGTCCGGTTCCGTCAGATGCTGATGACAGCGCTGCGGATAAGAAAGATTGATCGGATTCGTTACGTTTCGTTAATGCATTGTTGAGGTCTCTGGACGCACAATGCATCTATACGGAAGAGAATCGCGACCTATATGAGAATTTCCGGAATGCGCGTAACAGCCAAGGGAAACTGCCGTCTTTCACCGCCGGTTTGCGGATGGACGGTTGCGGCAGGCTTGGTTAACATGCGCTTGCACCACCTAGGCTTTCAGGGGTTTCTATGAGCAAGTCCGTCAGCGGCGACTCGAAAAACGTTCTCTATTGTTCTTTCTGCGGTAAGAGCCAGCACGAAGTCAGGAAACTGATTGCCGGCCCGACGGTGTTCATCTGCGATGAGTGCGTCGAGCTTTGCATGGATATTATCCGCGAAGAGCACAAGACCACTCTCGTCAAATCACGCGAAGGGGTTCCGACACCGAAGGAAATCTGCGGTGTCCTGGACGACTACGTTATCGGTCAGGCGCATGCCAAGCGTGTGCTCTCGGTCGCGGTTCACAATCATTACAAACGATTGTCTCATGGCCAGAAGAACGGCGATGTTGAGATCGCGAAGTCGAATATCATCCTGATCGGACCGACCGGTTGCGGTAAAACGCTCCTGGCCCAGACGCTTGCCAGGATTCTCGACGTGCCGTTTACGATGGCTGACGCGACGACGCTTACCGAAGCGGGTTATGTCGGCGAAGATGTCGAAAACATTATCCTCAAGCTCCTGCAGTCTGCGGACTACAACGTGGAACGCGCACAACGCGGCATTGTCTACATCGATGAGGTGGACAAGATTTCGCGTAAATCCGACAACCCGTCGATAACCCGTGACGTGTCGGGCGAGGGCGTGCAGCAGGCGTTGCTGAAGATCATGGAAGGTACCGTTGCCTCCGTGCCGCCTCAGGGCGGCCGCAAGCATCCTCAGCAGGAATTCCTGCAGGTGGATACAACGAATATCCTGTTTGTCTGTGGCGGTGCGTTTGCCGGTCTGGACAAGATTATTGGCGAGCGCGGACTTGGCGCGGGTATTGGCTTTGGCGCAGATGTGCGTAGCCCCGATGATCGTTCCACCGGGGACATTCTCCGGGATGTGGAACCGGAAGATCTGCTGCGATTCGGTCTAATTCCAGAATTCGTCGGGCGTTTGCCGATTCTGGCAACGCTCGAAGACCTGGATGAAAGCGCTCTGGTAGAGATTCTGACGACGCCCAAGAATGCGTTGATCAAGCAGTACGGACGCCTCTTCGAGATGGAGGACGTTAAGCTGACGTTCAGTGAAGATGCGCTATCTTCCATCGCTCAGAAGGGTATCAAGCGCAAGACGGGCGCGCGCGGCCTTCGGTCTATCCTCGAGAGTATTCTGCTCGAGACGATGTACGAATTGCCGGGCCTTGAGGGCGTTGAGGAGATTGCGATAAATGGTGAAGTTGTCGAAGGTCGGGCCCAGCCGCTTTATATCTACGCGGATACGCGCGAAGAAAGCGGGACGACCGCCTGACTCGCTGCAGCTTGATTTTACGCCAGTGCAAGCCATCTTAATAGTAGACGCGGCGCACTGTTCAGTGCCTGCCGCAATAGCGTAGCCAGGAAAGAAAAAATATGTCGGATACCGCCAAAACAGCGATTTTTCCGGTCCTTCCCCTGCGGGACATTGTTGTGTTCCCGCACATGATTGTGCCGCTCTTTGTCGGCCGGGATAAGTCCGTAAAAGCGCTTGAAGATGTCATGCAGGACGACAAGCAGATCCTGCTTGTGGCTCAGAAAAATGCCGGACAGGACGATCCTGCTGTCGAAGATATATACGAGATGGGCACCATCGGTACGGTGCTGCAACTGCTGAAACTCCCCGATGGAACCGTGAAGGTGCTCGTCGAGGGCAGCCAGCGCGCGAAAATCGTGCGCTACACAGAGAACGATGATTTCTTCCAGGCTGAAGCAGAACTTCTCGACGATGCCGTCGATGACAGCAAGGACCTCGAAGCCCTCAGCCGTTCGGTTGTCACGCAGTTCGAGCAGTACATCAAGCTGAACAAGAAAATTCCTCCGGAAGTACTTGTTTCGCTCAATCAGATTGAAGATCCGGGCAAACTGTCTGACACGATCGCGTCGCACCTTGCGCTCAAGATCTCCGAAAAGCAGGAACTGCTGGAATTCGTTTCCGCCGCGGACCGTCTCGAGCGTGCGTATTCCTTCATGGAATCCGAAATTGGCGTTCTGCAGGTTGAAAAGCGTATCCGGAACCGCGTGAAGCGGCAGATGGAGAAGACGCAGCGCGAGTACTATCTGAACGAACAGCTGAAGGCGATCCAGAAGGAACTGGGCGAGACCGAAGATGGTCGTGATGAAGCCGGTGAATTCGAAGAACGGATCGAGAGCACGAAGCTGCCGAAGGAAGCCAAGGAAAAGGCGACCCAGGAGCTTAAAAAGCTGAAGTCCATGAGCCCGATGTCGGCTGAAGCCACGGTCGTGCGCAATTATCTCGACTGGATACTGAGTATTCCGTGGAGCAAGCGCTCGCGCGTGAAGAAAGATATCAAGGCGGCCGAAAAGATCCTGAATACGGACCATTACGGGCTGGAGAAGGTCAAAGAGCGGATTCTTGAATATCTCGCTGTCCAGACCCGTGTGCGCAAGATGAAGGGGCCGATCCTCTGCCTTCTGGGGCCGCCCGGTGTCGGTAAGACATCGCTGGGCAAATCCATGGCCAGAGCAACAGGCAGAAACTTCGTGCGTATGTCGCTTGGCGGTGTGCGCGACGAAGCCGAGATTCGCGGCCACAGGCGGACCTATATCGGCTCTATGCCGGGCAAGGTCATCCAGGGCATGAAGAAGGCGAAGACCACCAATCCGCTGTTCCTGCTTGATGAAATAGACAAGCTGGGTGCCGACTGGCGTGGGGATCCCACCTCGGCGCTTCTGGAGGTCCTTGATCCCGAGCAGAACGGCACATTCGCCGATCATTACCTGGAGGTCGATTACGACCTGTCTGATGTTATGTTCGTGACGACAGCCAATACGCTGCGCATGCCGCAGCCGCTGTTGGACCGGATGGAAATCATCCGTCTGTCCGGCTATACGGAAGACGAAAAGGTCGAAATCGCGAAACGCCATCTGATTAGCAAGCAGGTAAAGGCGCATGGATTGAAAAAGGCTGAATGGTCTATTTCCGACGATGCGCTGCGTGACCTTGTTCGGCTGTATACCCGCGAAGCCGGCGTCCGTAATCTTGAGCGTGAACTCGCAAACCTTGCGCGTAAAGCAGTGAAGGAACTGGCAACCAAGAGCCGCACGTCGGTTCGGGTTACCAGGCGTAATCTCGACAAGTTTGCCGGTGTGCCGCGGTATCGTTTCGGCGAGATGGAAAGCGAAGACCTTGTCGGTGTGACCACGGGACTGGCATGGACCGAAGTGGGCGGCGAATTGCTGTCGATCGAGGCCCTGCTGATGCCCGGTAAAGGCAATATTGCCCGTACCGGCAAGCTCGGCGACGTGATGCAGGAATCGGTTTCTGCGGCTCGCAGTTATATCCGGTCGCGCATGGTGACCTTCGGCATCAGTCCGAAGTTCTTTGATAAGCGTGATATCCACGTTCACGTGCCGGAGGGTGCCACGCCCAAGGACGGACCTTCCGCCGGTGTTGCCATGTGCACATCTATCGTCTCGGCCCTGACGGGGATCCCTGTACGCCGTGATGTTGCGATGACGGGTGAAGTAACGCTTCGCGGCCGGGTTCTGCCGATCGGTGGACTGAAGGAAAAACTCCTCGCGGCCCACCGTGGCGGTATCACGACGATCCTGATCCCGAAGGACAATGAAAAGGATCTCGTGGAAATCCCGGACAACGTTCTGAAGGGACTTACGGTTATTCCTGTGAGCACGGTTGACGAAGTGCTGAGCGAGGCTCTGACGCGGGTTCCTGTTCCGATCGAATGGGAAGACGACATGGATGCCGAGCCCGTCGCCACGAAAGACGGAGACGAGGACGCCGAGGGTGTCGTCACGCACTGACGCTGCTACCGGATTATGATTTAACGGCCTTCGCTGGGATGCGGAGGCCGTTTTTCGTTTCGTCGCGTTTCCAGCCAAACGCGGCGTGAATCGGAAAACCCGAATCGATTCGGGTGATTCTTTGCCTAAAACACTGAAAAACGGCAGAAAACTGCGGTTTTCTTGATTGACGCGTCTGAAAATCCGCCTTTAAACTCTGCCCACGCACCGGGTGTTCTGCCGCAGCCCGGCGTTTGACCTTAACGGGTAATTTAATGCGGTTTCATGATTTGAAAGGGCGTGTCGTGAACAAGAATGATCTCGTGGCTGCCGTAGCCGATAGTTCTGATCTCTCCAAAGCTGACGCAGCGAAAGCTGTGGACGCGGTGTTCGATTCGATCACCGGGTCGCTGAAAAGCGGTGGAGAAGTTCGTCTGGTCGGTTTCGGAACTTTTAGTGTTGCAGACCGGAAGGCCTCTACTGGCCGTAATCCGCGGACTGGTGAATCGATCCAGATCCCGGCTTCCAAGCAGCCGAAGTTCAAAGCAGGCAAAGGCCTCAAGGACGCTGTTAATTAATCAGCGGTTCTTCTGAACTTATTGTGTACCGGCTGCCTTCGGGCGGCCGGTTCCGTTTTGGGGTTTGTTTACGGAATTATCTGTTATAAGAACCCCCTGATTGGGCGGTTAGCTCAGCTGGTAGAGCGTCACGTTTACACCGTGAATGTCGGCGGTTCGAACCCGTCACCGCCCACCAATCAGATTTCCCGCGGCAGAGCGGAATGTGTTGTTGACGAGGTGCTCTCGCTGCATTACATCATTCCGCCTCGCGAAAGTGAGACAGCGGGGGTGTAGCTCAGTTGGTTAGAGCGCTGGCCTGTCACGCCAGAGGCCGCGGGTTCGAGTCCCGTCACTCCCGCCACTTTTTCTTCTTCCATCGAATACGATCTTTGGCCCGTCTGTTGGGAATAGCAGACGGGTTTGCTGTATCCGGTATTCTTCACGGCGCGTCGTGACACAGCCTGACCAAATCCGGTAAGATGATCGCTAACGAATGATCCGCCGAAAGGCGGACCTTAAGGGAGGGGACTTTAGATGACTGATATGCGCTATGAGGCGCCGCAATCTCTGGACGCGGCCGTTGCGCTGCTTGCCGGTGCGAATGGCGGCGGAAAAATTCTTGCGGGCGGTACCGACGTGCTCGTCCAGCTCCATGCAGAGATGATTGAGCCGGATGTACTGGTCGATATCAAGAATATCGCAGATGTCCGCCAGATATCCGAAGAAGCCGGTGCCTGGCGCGTCGGGGCTGCGGTTCCAGGCATGCAGGTCATCGACGATGCGGGTTTCAGCAAGGCATGGCCCGGCGTCTGTGAGGGGGTTGCCCTGATCGGATCTGTCCAGGTTAAAGGTCGTGCCAGTATCGGCGGGAATGTCTGTAATGGTTCCCCGGCAGCGGATAGTGTGCCCGGACTTATTGCAGCGGACGCTGTTGCGACGATCATCGGACCGGACGGGACCCGTGAAGAGCCGGTTGAGAATATCGTCACTGGCCCCGGAAAGACCTCGCTCGGTGAAGGGGAATTTATCGTGTCTTTCGGTTTTCCGGCACGACCTCCTCATTCGGGTGACTGCTACCTGCGCCTGACCCCGCGGACGGAAATGGATATTGCCGTCGTCGGTGTCGGTGCGAATCTGACGCTTAATGATAGCGGCGTGTGCATAGCGGCCAGGATTGCGGTCGGGGCTGTAGCCCCCACACCTCTGCTCGTGGCCGATGCTGCCGCAGCCTTGGTGGGCACGACAGTGGATGACGCTGCGATGGAAGGGATGATTGCCGCAGTTCGGGCGGCTTGTAACCCCATCAGCGACAAACGCGGCACCAAGGAATACAGGATCAAGACAGCAGGCGTGATTGCACGCCGTGCGGTCGAAAAGGCGCTTGAAAGGGCAAAGGCAAACTGATGGTAAAAAAAGCTCATGTAACGACGTCGGTGAACGGCGATGAATATGAATACCTGTGCGAACCCGGCCAGACCCTGGTCGACGTGCTGCGCAACGAGCTTGAACTTACCGGCACGAAGGAAGGCTGCTCGACCGGCGACTGCGGCGCCTGCAGCGTCATGCTGGAAGGCGAGCTTGTGTGTTCCTGTCTGGTGCTTGCGGTCGAAACCGACGGCAAGTCCGTCGAGACGATCGAGGGAATGGCAAAAGGCGATGACCTCCATCCGTTGCAGCGCAATTTTCTGGAGCTTAACGGGCTTCAGTGCGGGATCTGCACACCGGGCGTTCTGATCGCTGCCAAGGCGCTTTTGGAGCGCAACCCGAACCCGACGGAGACAGAGACGCGCTTCTGGCTTGCCGGCAACCTGTGCCGTTGCACCGGGTATGACAAAATCGTTCGCTCCGTTATGGCAGCGGCTGAAGAAATGAGAGGAGCTTGATCATGGCGACCATTCTCGAAGATTCAAAATTCGATGCTCAGCGTGAACTGAACATAGTCGGGACCAACCCGGTTAAACATGACGGCCTGGACAAGGTTACCGGTCGCGCGAAATTCGGTGCCGATTTCTTCCTGCCCGGCATGCTCTTCGGCTGCATTCTGCGCAGCCCGCATGCGCATGCGATCATCAAGTCGATCGATACATCTGCCGCCGAAGCACTTCCCGGTGTGAAGTCCGTTGTTACCCGTGACGACTTCCCGGATCAGCCGGCAGGCAGTGCCGCCGGTGACATGACACGCGTGGCCATGGCGCGCGAGAAGGCGTTGTTTGACGGTCACCCGGTCGCCGCGGTCGCCGCGACCAGCGAAGCTGTCGCCAGGCGCGCGCTGAAGCTGATCAAGGTGGATTATGAAGTGTTGCCGCATGTGATCGACCCGGTAGATGCGATGAAGCCGGGCGCGCCGATCCTGCACGATCATATCCGGACCAAAGGCCTCGACGAGCCCAATGATAATCCGACCAACGTGACGGAGCGGATGGTCAGCAAGATGGGCGACATCGAAAAAGGTTTCGCTGCCGCCGACTTCATTGTCGAACGCGAATTCGATTCAAAACCGATGCATCAGGGCTATATCGAACCGCAAGGCTGCGTTGCCGAATATTCGAAAGACGGCCAAGTCGAACTGTGGTGCTCCACCCAGGCGCCATTCGTGTATCGCGACCGGTTGTCGGCGGTGCTCAAGATCGATGCGGCGAAGATCAACGTCCAGCAGTCGGAGTTGGGCGGCGGTTTCGGCGGCAAGACGGGATTCTACCCGGAACCGATTGCCATCCAGCTTTCGAAGAAGGCCACCCGGCCGGTCAAGATGGTTCTCAGCCGCGGCGAAGTCTTCCGTGGCACCGGCCCGGTCTCGGGCACCAGCTACAAGATCAAGATGGGCTGCACCAAGGACGGCAAGATCACGGCAGCGCAGGGAGAGTTGATTTTCCAGACCGGCATCTTCACGGGTTCGATGTACTTCAACGCCCCGAATGCGATGTTCACGCGCTACGATCTTGAAAACGTCTATATCGAATCCTTCGAAGTCGTCTCCAACCGGCCCAAGGTCAACTCGTTCCGTGCACCCTGCGTGCCGCAGATCGTGTTCGGCGTTGAGGGCGTGATTGACGAGCTCGCCAAAAAGATCGACATGGACCCGCTCGATATGCGTTTGAAGAACGCGGCCACGGAGGGCTACACCACGATCTACGGTGAAACGCTCGGGCCGATCGGCTTTGTTGAAACCCTCGAAGCGGCCAAAGCATCCGACCATTACAAATCGCCGGTGCCCGAAGGGCAGGGGCGTGGGATCGGCTCCGGCTTCTGGTTCAACCGTGGCGGCGAAACGTCGACCTCCATGAACATTGCGCCTGACGGGTCTGTCACCATCATCACGGGGACGGCTGACGTTGCGGGCTCGCGTATTTCAATCGCCATGATGGCGGCTGAAGAACTGGGCATACCGGTCGACAAGGTTCGCATCACCATGGCCGATACCAACTCGCTCGGATTTAACCGGGTGACGGCAGGCAGCCGGACGACCTATTCGGTCGGGATGACGGTGGTCGATAATGCCCGCGAATGTATCAGCCAGTTTGTCCGCCGTGCGGCCGAAATCTGGGATGTGCCTGAAGATGCGGTTGTGTTTGAAAACGGCGAGTGCCGGCCCGCAGGTCAGAACGCGGGTAACTTCGAGCCGCTGTCGATTGCCGATATCACCAAGCAGACGACGATGTCTCATGGCGCGGTGACGGCGAGCACGTCCATGAACGTTACCGGTGCAGGGCCGGGCTTCGGCCTGCATATCGTCGACGTAAAGGTCGATGAAGAAACCGGGCGTACAGACGTGATGCGCTACACCGTGGTCGAAGACGCCGGCAAGGCAATTCACCCGCTCCAGGTTGAAGGACAGTACCAGGGCGGTGCCGTACAGGGCATCGGTTGGGCACTGAACGAGGAATACGTCTATGGCGAGGACGGGCGCCTGCAGAATGCGAGCTTCCTCGACTACCGGATGCCGGTGACCTCGGACGTGCCGATGATCGATACCGTGATCGTGGAGGTGCCGAATCCGCTGCATCCGTTCGGGCTGCGCGGTGTTGGCGAAGTGCCGGTCGTGCCGACAATGGCTGCAATCGGAAACGCGATCGGCAATGCAATCGGTATCCGGCCGCGATCTTTACCGATGTCACCACCGAAATTGCTGGAACTGATCGATAACGCCGACCGGTAATACAAAAAATGCATATGGGAGTGCCGGAAAGGCAACGTTATCCGGCACTTCCCAGCCGCAGACAGCGCTAGCACAGGGGCCGCAATCAACGTAACTGCGGCAATAGCTCCCGATTCGCTCCAAAAGCTTTGAAATTCAATAGTATTAATCTTATAAAGCAGGCCATTGGATGGCTAATGGCAGGATTGTTAACCCAAGGTTAATGAATTCCGTTAACTATCCGGGCGATCATACTGCGTCGTCATCCTGCGGCGTATCTCTGGGGCTTCTCGATGCAAGACTTGTTGCGTGAATATCTTCCGATCCTGATTTTCATCGGGATAGCGGTCGGTATGGCGATTGCGGCGCTTGCCGCGTCGTTCATCATCGCACGCCAGCGGCCCGATCCAGAGAAAGTATCGGCATACGAATGCGGGTTTGATGCCTTTGACGATGCGCGGGGGCAGTTTGATGTGCGCTTCTACCTTGTCGCCATCCTGTTCATCATCTTCGATCTGGAAATAGCGTTTCTCTTTCCGTGGGCGATTTCGCTTTCTGAAATTGGCATGTTCGGTTTCTGGTCGATGATGGGTTTCCTTGGCATCCTGACAATCGGCTTTATCTACGAATGGAAGAAAGGCGCGCTCGAATGGGAGTAGACGCACCGCTGAAGCCCGGTACCGAGCAGAATTTGATTCTGTCTCAGGTTACCGACGAGCTTAGCGATAAAGGATTTGTGGTCGCGCAGGCCGACAAACTGATCTCCTGGGCCCAGTCCGGCTCGTTATGGCCGATGACGTTCGGTCTCGCCTGCTGCGCGGTCGAGATGATGCATACGGCGGCCAGCCGATACGATCTTGACCGTTTCGGCGTGGTTTTCCGTCCCAGTCCGCGCCAGTCCGACGTCATGATCGTGGCGGGTACGCTGACCAACAAGATGGCCCCGGCGCTGCGCAAGGTTTACGACCAGATGGCCGAACCGCGCTGGGTTATCTCCATGGGCAGCTGCGCCAATGGCGGCGGCTACTATCACTATTCCTATTCCGTTGTCCGGGGCTGCGACCGCATCGTCCCGGTTGATGTTTATGTGCCGGGGTGCCCGCCGACGGCGGAAGCACTTCTGTACGGTATTCTGCAACTACAGAAGAAAATCCGCCGTACCAGCACGATAGCGCGCTAGACCGGTAGACAGAACGCGATATGAACGACGCCCTAAACGATCTCGGTGAATACATCGCCAGCAAAGCCGGCGAACATGTTACGTCGTGGGAAATTTCACTCGGCGAATTGATGGTGACGACCTCTCGCGAAAGCCTGCTCCGGCTTATGAAGCTCGTGCGGGACGACGCGAACTGTCTTTTCAAGGTGCTGATTGACGTAACCGCGGCTGATTACCCGGCGCGCGAAGAGCGTTTCGAGGTTGTCTACAATCTCCTCAGCCTGTCCCATAACCAGCGCATCCGGATAAAAGTGCCGGCCGATGAACAGGCGCCGGTCCCCTCCATGGTTCAGCTGTTCAGCAGCGCCGGATGGTTTGAACGCGAAGTGTGGGACATGTTCGGTATTTTCTTCACCGATCACCCGGATCTTCGGCGGATGCTGACCGATTACGGTTTCGAGGGACACCCGCTGCGGAAAGACTTCCCGCTGACCGGGTATGTCGAGGTGCGTTACGACGACGAGCAGAAGCGCGTTGTGTATGAGCCGGTCAAGTTGACCCAGGATTTCCGGAGCTTCGACTTCATGAGCCCGTGGGAAGGGGCGAAATATATCCTCCCCGGTGATGAGAAGGCCGAAGACAGCGCTGAGAAAGCCGACTGATGGCCGAAACCGATATTAAAAACCTTACGATGAACTTCGGGCCGCAGCATCCTGCGGCGCATGGCGTGCTTCGTCTGGTTGTCGAAATGGACGGTGAGATCGTCGAGCGTTGCGACCCGCATATCGGGCTGCTGCATCGCGGCACCGAAAAGCTGATCGAGTACAAGACCTACCTGCAGGCAGTGCCTTATTTCGATCGTCTCGATTACGTCTCTCCCATGTGCCAGGAGCACGCGTTTGCACTTGCAGTGGAGAAACTGGCGGGCATCGATGTACCGATCCGGGGTCAATATATCCGCGTGATGTTCAGCGAGATCACCCGCATCCTGAACCACATTATGAATATCAGCGCCTTCGCCCTTGATGTTGGTGCTATGACGCCGTTGCTCTGGGGCTTCGAAGAACGCGAAAAGCTGATGGAATTCTATGAACGTGTTTCGGGCGCCCGGCTTCATGCCGCGTATTTCCGCCCCGGTGGCGTTCACCGCGATCTGCCGGCAGGTCTTCTCGAAGATATCGTGAAGTTCTGCGATGAATTCCCGAAGATCATCGACGATGTAGAATCCCTGCTGACCGAAAACCGGATTTTCCGCCAGCGTACGGTCGATGTCGGCATTGTCACCAAGGACGACGCGCTCGACTGGGGATTCTCCGGTCCGATGCTGCGTGGCAGCGGCGTGCCTTGGGATTTGCGTAAATCCCAGCCCTATGACGTTTACGGACGTATGGATTTCGATATTCCCGTCGGCAAGACAGGGGACTGTTTCGACAGGTACCTCGTGCGCGTTGAGGAAATGCGCCAGTCACTGCGGATTATCATGCAATGCGTTGAGGAAATGCCGGCCGGGCCCGTGCGGACCCAGGACAACAAGATTGCGCCGCCGCTTCGCGGGGAGATGAAACAGTCGATGGAAGCGCTGATCCATCACTTCAAGCTTTATACCGAGGGATATCGCGTTCCCGAGGGCGAGACTTACACGGCGGTCGAAGCGCCGAAGGGCGAGTTCGGCGTCTACGTCGTCGCCGACGGCACGAACAAGCCGTATCGCTGCAAGATCCGCGCCCCGGGCTTTGCGTTCCTTCAGGCGACGGACTTCCTGTCAAAAGGCCATATGCTGGCTGACATGGTCGCCATCGTCGGATCCATGGATATCGTGTTCGGGGAGATCGATCGATGACCGAACAACCGGCAACATTTGCGTTTGATGCAGACAACCAGGCGCTCGCTGACAAACACATCGCGAAATACCCGGAAGGACGTCAGGCCAGCGCGGTATTGCCGCTGCTGGATATCGCACAGCGCCAGTGCGACGGCTGGTTGCCGCGCGCGGCAATGGATTATATCGCCGAAATGCTGGATATGGCGCCGATCCGCGTCTACGAAGTCGTCTCGTTTTACGAGATGTATCACGATACGCCGCGTGGAAAGCATGAGCTCCGCGTCTGCACGACAACGCCATGCTGGTTGCGCGGCAGTGCCGATATTGTCTCGGCCTGCGAAGACGAAATGGGCTGCAAGGTCGGGGAAACATCGCCCGATGGGGTCTTTTCGCTCGGTGAATTTGAATGCCTCGGCGCTTGTGTCAACGCGCCGGTGGTCTGGATCGATGACGATTATTACGAAGACGTCGATCCGGATAGTGCCCGCAAGCTTATCCAGGCTTTCCGCAAGGGCGAACGCCCGGAACCTGGACCTATGACAGACCGTCAGAAATCTGCGCCCGCCGGTGGACCGACCACCTTGACCGGGGCGGGGGAGTAATCGCGATGCTGAGCGATAAGGATCGTATTTTCACCAATCTCTATGGCCTCCACGACTGGAGCCTCGATGCGGCAAAAACGCGTGGAGACTGGGACGGGACCAAGGAGATTCTCTCCAAGGGCCGCGACTGGATCATCGACGAGATGAAAGAATCCGGGCTGCGCGGACGTGGCGGGGCGGGTTTTCCGGCCGGCCTCAAATGGTCGTTCATGCCGAAAGAAGATACCGGGCGTCCGGCCTATCTGGTCGTCAACGCGGATGAATCCGAGCCGGGCACCTGCAAGGATCGGGAGATCATGCGCCACGACCCGCACAAGCTGGTTGAAGGCTGTCTGATCGCCGGTTTTGCGATGGGCGCTATGGCCGCATATATCTACGTGCGCGGTGAATTCCATTATGAAGCGGGCATTCTCGATGCCGCGGTTGAGCAAGCTTATGATGCGGGCCTGATCGGCAAGAATGCCTGCGGTTCGGGATATGATTTCGACATCTACGTTCACCGGGGCGCCGGCGCGTATATCTGCGGTGAAGAAACGGCGCTTCTGGAAAGCCTCGAAGGCAAGAAAGGGCAGCCGCGGATCAAACCGCCGTTCCCCGCGAATACGGGTCTGTATGGCAGCCCGACGACGATTAACAATGTTGAGACCATCGCCGTTGCGCCGACGATCTGCCGCCGGGGCGCGTCATGGTTTTCCGGGTTCGGGCGCGAAAACAACACCGGCACCAAGGTATTCTGCATTTCCGGCCACGTGAACAATCCCTGCAATGTCGAAGAAGAGATGAGCATCCCGCTGAAGGAGCTTATCGAAAAGCATGCCGGGGGCGTGCGCGGTGGTTGGGATAATCTGAAGGCGATTATCCCGGGCGGGTCTTCGGTACCGCTTTTGCCGAAATCGATCTGCGATACGGTGCTGATGGATTTTGATTCACTCAAGGAAGTGAAATCAGGCCTCGGGACGGCGGGCATCATTGTGATGGACCAGTCTACCGACGTCATCGCCGCAATCGCGCGATTGGCCAAGTTCTACAAGCATGAAAGCTGCGGGCAGTGTACGCCATGCCGCGAAGGTACCGGTTGGATGTGGCGCGTGATGGAGCGCCTTGTGAAGGGTGACGCCGAAATCGAAGAAATCGATATGCTGCTCGACGTGTCCAAAGAGATTGAAGGCCATACGATCTGCGCCCTCGGCGACGCCGCAGCGTGGCCGATCCAGGGGCTGATGCGACATTTCCGGGACGAAGTCGAAGACCGGATCACCTCAAACCGCTCACGCAGCGCGGCCTGAGGAGGGACCGGTACTCATGGCAAAGATGACAATTGACGGGACCGAGATCGAGGTCGAGGACGGCATAACGGTCCTCCAGGCCTGCGAACAGGCCGGCGTTGAAATCCCCCGTTTCTGCTACCACGAGCGGCTTTCGATTGCCGGAAACTGCCGCATGTGTCTCGTGGAAATGGAGCGTGCGCCGAAACCGATCGCTTCCTGTTCGATGCCCGTCGGCGACGGCATGGTCATTAAGACCAATACCGAGACGGTCAAGAATGCCCGTAACGGTGTAATGGAATTCCTGCTGATCAATCATCCGCTGGACTGCCCGATCTGCGATCAGGGCGGCGAGTGCGATCTTCAGGACCAGGCGATGGCCTACGGGTTCGACCATTCGCGTTTCAAGGAAAACAAACGCTCGGTCACCGACAAAAATCTCGGGCCGCTCGTTGAAACCCACATGACACGCTGCATTCACTGCACGCGTTGTATCCGTTTCTCGACTGAAGTGGCTGGCGTGGAAGTGCTGGGCGCGACGGGCCGGGGCGAAAACATGGAAGTCGGCACTTATGTCGAACAGGCCATTTCGTCCGAACTGTCTGCGAATATCATCGATCTTTGCCCGGTCGGCGCTCTGACATCCAAACCTTACGCTTTTGAAGCCCGCCCGTGGGAGCTGACCAAGACTGAATCCGTTGACGTGATGGACGCGGTCGGCAGCAATATACGGGTCGACAGTCGCGGCCGCGAGGTTATGCGCGTGCTGCCGATGCTGAACGAAGACGTCAACGAAGAATGGATTTCGGACAAGACCCGCTATGCCTGTGATGGGCTCGCGCGCCAGCGTCTCGACAAACCCTACATGAAGGTCGACGGCAAGCTGCAGGCTGCTTCCTGGCATGATGCCTTTGACGCCATCGGCGGCAAGGTGCGGGGCCTCGACGGCTCGAAAATCGGCGCAATTGCCGGCGACATGTGCGACGCCGAAGCGATGACTGCGCTCAAGGACCTGATGACGGCCCTAGGATCGAATAATATCGATTGCCGTCAGGACGGTGCGAAGCTCACGGCCGGGGCACGTGCCGGTTACACGTTCAACACGACAATTGCCGGGATTGAAGACGCCGATGCCTGCCTGATCGTGGGGTCTAATCCACGTCTGGAAGCGCCGATTATCAATGCGCGACTGCGCAAGCGTATGGTGGAGGGCGGCTTTAAGGTCGGTATGGTCGGTGAAGCAGTCGATCTGACCTATCGCTACGAGCATCTCGGTGCCGGGCCGCAAACCCTTAAAGAGATTGCCGATGGCACGCATTCTTTCTGCGAGATCCTGAAATCCGCCGAACGCCCGATGATCATTGTCGGGCAGGGCGCGTTGACCCATGCCGACGGTGTCGCGGTTCTTGCGGCTGCCCGCAAGATTGCGGACACGACCGGTATGATCGCCGAAGACTGGAATGGCTTTAACGTGCTGCACACCGCCGCCGGGCGGGTTGCCGGGCTTGATCTCGGACTGGTCCCGGGCGAGGGCGGCAAGGACGTTGCCGGTATTCTCGACGGCGCCGCATCAGGCGATATCGAAGTCGTTTATCTTTTGGCCGCCGATGAAATCGATACGGCGAAACTGGCAAATGCCTTTGTCATCTATCAGGGCCATCATGGCGATGCCGGCGCACATATTGCGGATATCGTTCTGCCGGGTGCTGCCTATACGGAAAAGGAAGGTACTTACGTCAATACCGAGGGCCGCGTTCAGCGTGGTCGTCGGGCGACATTCCCGCCGGGTGATGCGCGGGAAGACTGGGCCATCCTTCGGGCATTGTCCGAGGTGCTCGGCAAGACACTGCCTTATAACAATCTCGGACAGGTTCGCGCGCGGATGGTCGAGATCGCGCCATTACTCGACCAGCTCGAGGTCGTTACGCCGTCCGCCTGGGCTGATTTCGGTCAGGCCGGTTCATTGGACGGCGGGCCTTTCGCATCACCGATCACCAATTTCTATATGACCGATCCGATTAGCCGCGCTTCGGCGACAATGGCTGCCTGCACGGAAGCGTTTGTCGAAACCGGGGAGAAGACGGGCACCGATGGCTGATTTCTGGAACATATATCTCCTGCCCGGCCTGGAAATCGCCGGGTATGTCGTGCTGATTATCATGCCGCTGCTGGGTGCGGTTGCCTATCTGACGCTCGCAGAGCGCAAGGTGATCGCCGCGATGCAGTTGCGAAAGGGACCGAATGTTGTCGGGCCGTTCGGTTTGCTGCAACCGATGGCCGATGGCCTGAAGCTGCTGATCAAGGAAACGATTATTCCGTCAGGTGCGAACCGGGTGGTTTTCATCCTCGCACCGATGCTGACATTCATTCTGAGCCTGATCGCCTGGGCTGTGATCCCGTTCGATTCCGGCTGGGTTCTGGCCGATATCAATGTCGGCATTCTGTATCTGTTTGCGATTTCTTCGCTCGGTGTCTACGGCATCATCATGGCCGGCTGGGCGAGCAACTCCAAATACGCTTTCCTTGGTGCGTTGCGTTCAGCCGCCCAGATGGTTTCCTACGAAGTTGCCATCGGTTTCGTGATCATCACGGTGCTGATGTGCGTCGGTTCGCTGAACCTTACCGATGTCGTGATGGCACAGCAGGGCGGCGGGTTCTGGAGCTGGTACTGGCTGCCATTGTTCCCGATGTTCATCATTTTCTTTATCTCGGCCCTGGCGGAAACGAACCGGCATCCGTTCGATCTGCCTGAAGCGGAAGCCGAGCTCGTATCCGGCTATAACGTCGAATACTCGGCGATGACTTTTGCGCTGTTCTTCCTCGGGGAATACGCAAACATGATCCTGATGAGCGGGATGACTGTTATCCTGTTCATGGGGGGGTGGCTGCCGCCGATCGACATTGCGCCGTTTAATCTGGTGCCGGGTATTATCTGGTTTGCGGCCAAGATCGCTCTCTGCCTGTTCGTGTTCCTGTGGGTGCGCGCGACGTTCCCGCGTTACCGCTACGATCAGCTTATGCGTCTTGGCTGGAAAGTATTTCTGCCGTTCTCGCTGCTTTGGGTCGTTCTGACCGCGGGTGCGCTTATCGCGTTTGACTGGCTCCCGAAAGCGGCGGGTTAGGGGAAGGGCAAACAGATGTCATTTATCAAAAAATCTTCCCGTGCGTTGCTGTTGACGGAGCTTGTATCCGGCATGGCACTGACGTTGCGATACATGTTCAAGCCGAAGGTGACCGTGAACTATCCGTACGAGAAAGGTCCCTTGAGCCCGCGGTTCCGTGGTGAGCACGCGCTCCGGCGCTATCCCAACGGAGAAGAGCGCTGCATTGCCTGCAAGCTGTGTGAGGCGATTTGTCCGGCCCAGGCGATCACGATCGAGGCCGAACCCCGTTCAGACGGTAGTCGGCGGACGACCCGATACGATATCGACATGACCAAGTGCATCTATTGCGGGTTCTGTGAAGAAGCCTGTCCCGTAGATGCGATTGTCGAGGGGCCCAATTTTGAATTCGCGACCGAAACGCGCGAGGAACTGATGTACAACAAGGACAAGCTCCTTGCGAATGGCGAACAGTGGGAAGGCCATCTTGCGCAGCGCCTTTCCGCGGACGCACCGTACCGGTAGGGCAGCAGCATGATCATTCAGACGATTGCTTTTTACGCCTTTGCCGCGGTGACCGTCGCCTCCGCTGTTATGGTTATCTCCGCCCGGAATCCCGTTCACTCGGTGTTGTTCCTTATCCTGGCGTTCTTTAATGCCGCAGGCCTGTTTGTCCTGATGGGCGCCGAGTTCATCGCGATGATTCTGGTCATCGTCTATGTTGGCGCCGTGGCCGTGCTGTTCTTGTTCGTCGTGATGATGCTGGATATCAATTTTGTCGAACTCCGCCAGGGTTTCCTGCAGTACCTGCCGATCGGCGCGCTTGTCGGTCTGGTCTTGCTGGCGGAGCTGGTGATGATCTTCGGCAGTTGGATCGTTGCGCCGGACTTCGCAGATCGCGCCGCATCGCCGACGCCGTTATTGACCGAAACCGCGAATACGAACGCGCTCGGCCAGATCTTGTATACCGACTACGTTTATCTGTTCCAGGTATCCGGTCTTATCCTGCTGGTCGCGATGATCGGCGCCATTGTCCTGACGCTGAGATCACGTGAGGGCGTTAAACGCCAGCGTATCGGCGCGCAGATTTCGCGCAGCCGCGAGGATTCAGTCGAGATCAAGCATGTTGAGCCGGGGAGTGGTGTCTGATGATGGAAATCGGTCTTTCCCATTACCTGACCGTGGCAGCGATCCTGTTCACGTTGGGCATCTTCGGCATTTTCCTGAACCGGAAGAATGTCATCATTATTCTGATGTCGGTCGAGCTGATCCTGTTGGCGGTTAATATCAATCTGGTGGCTTTCTCCGTTCACCTGAATGACCTGGCCGGACAGGTATTCGCCTTGTTCGTGCTGGCCATTGCGGCCGCGGAGGCCGCGATCGGTCTTGCAATACTCGTTGTTTACTTCCGAAATCGCGGCTCCATCGCGGTTGAAGATATCAACCTGATGAAGGGCTAGGGCCGGATGTACGCGCTTGCCATATTCCTGCCGTTGATCGGCGCTATTCTTGCCGGGTTCGGTGGCCGTTGGCTTCATGACCGCGGTTCACAGATCGTTACCTGCGTGTGCATGCTGGCGTCGGCCGCAATTGCCTGCGTGATCCTGGCGGAGGTCGCCCTTGGCGGTGCGCCCCGGACGATCGAGCTGTTCTCGTGGATCAATTCAGGCACGTTCGAGGTCAACTGGACCCTGCGCTTCGATACGCTGACGGCTGTAATGGTGTTTGTCGTCACCGTCGTCTCATCGATGGTTCATGTCTATTCGGTCGGCTATATGAGCCACGATCCGCATATTCCGCGTTTCATGGCCTATCTCGGCTTCTTCACGTTCTTCATGCTGATGCTGGTAACGGCCGACAACCTGTTGCAGATGTTCTTCGGCTGGGAAGGCGTCGGTCTCTGTTCCTATCTGCTGATTGGTTTCTGGTACGATAAACCGGAAGCGAATTCGGCGGCGATCAAGGCATTTGTCGTCAACCGTGTGGGCGACTTCGGCTTTGCGCTCGGGATTATGGGCGTATTCTTGCTGTTCAATTCGATCAGCTTCGAGACCATCTTCGCGGCGGCGCCGGACAAGGCGCAGGCCACCATCCATTTCCTCGGCTATGAGATGCACGCAATGACGACGCTGTGCATTCTGCTGTTTATCGGTGCGATGGGTAAATCGGCGCAATTGGGGCTGCATACGTGGCTACCGGATGCGATGGAGGGGCCAACGCCTGTCTCCGCGCTTATCCATGCCGCCACCATGGTGACCGCGGGTGTCTTCATGGTCGCGCGGCTGTCGCCCCTGTTCGAACACGCACCGTCTGCCCTGATGATGGTGACGATCGTTGGCGCAACAACCGCCTTGTTTGCGGCAACCGTGGCCCTCTGTCAGACGGATATCAAACGCGTGATTGCCTATTCGACCTGCAGCCAGCTCGGGTACATGTTCTTTGCCTGCGGTGTGTCGGCTTATTCGGCCGGCATCTTCCATCTGACCACGCACGCCTTCTTCAAAGCGCTTCTTTTCCTGGGGGCGGGTTCCGTTATCCATGCGATGTCGTCCGAGCAGGATATGCGGAAGATGGGCGGTATCTGGAAGCTGATACCGGTGACATACACGCTGATGTGGATCGGTAGTCTGGCGCTTGCGGGTATTCCGTTCTTTGCCGGCTATTATTCCAAGGACATTATCATTGAAGCGGCTTTCGGCGCGCATAGCGGCGTCGGTATCTATGCCTTCTGGATGGGGATCGTCGCGGCGATCCTGACCGCCTTCTATTCCTGGCGCCTGATCATCATGACATTCCACGGTGAAAGTCGCGCCGACGAGAAGACGCTTGCCCATGTGCATGAATCACCCAAGGTCATGCTGATCCCGCTGCTGGTTCTTGCCGCAGGCGCGATCTTTGCAGGCTGGCTGGGATACGAATACTTCGTTGGGCATGATATGAAGGCATTCTGGGGGGATTCAATCTATGTCCTGCCCGGGACCGATCCCATCGCCGCGGCGCACCATGTGCCGGGCTGGGTGAAGCTGTTGCCGATCATTGTCGCCGTTGTCGGTATCATCGGGGCTTATTACGCCTACATGATGAACAAGGATCTGCCTGGAAAAGTCGCGAACCGTTTCCAGGGAATTTACCGGTTCCTGCTGAACAAGTGGTATTTCGACGAATTGTACGACTTCCTGTTCGTGCGGCCCTCCCAGCGGCTGGGTCGGGCGTTGTGGAAAGACGGCGACGGCGCGGTCATCGACGGGCTCGGACCCGACGGTGTCGCATCGGCTGCGCGATACATTGCCGAGAGGGTTGCCCGGATGCAGTCCGGTTTTGTCTACCATTACGCTTTCGCAATGCTGATCGGTGTTGCCGGGATCGTGACCTGGTATCTGTTTACGAGAGCGGGGTAGGGACATGATAGATTTTCCAATCCTTACGCTGACAACGTTCCTGCCGCTGATCGGTGCGTTGGCTATCCTGCTTATCCGTGGTGACGAGGCGGTTGTTGCCCGCAATGCACGGGCAACCGCGCTTTGGACGTCGCTCGCGACGTTCGTCGTATCGATCTTCCTTTGGGTCGGGTTCGACAATTCAACGGCTGATTTCCAGTTTGTCGAAAAAGTGGCATGGATTCCGTCCTTTGGCCTGAACTATCACATGGGCGTCGACGGCATTTCGGTGTTCTTCGTTATCCTGTCGACCTTCCTGACCCCGATCTGCATCCTGGCGAGCTGGGAATCCATCCAGCACCGCGTAAAGGAATACATGATCGCGTTTCTTGTTCTGGAAACGCTCATGGTCGGGATGTTCTGCGCACTCGATTTCATCCTGTTCTATATCTTCTTCGAAGCCGTGCTGATCCCGATGTTCCTCATTATCGGTATCTGGGGCGGCGGTAGGCGCGTCTACGCGGCGTTCAAATTCTTCCTTTATACGCTGACCGGCTCGGTCCTGATGCTGATCGCAATTCTTGTGATCTATTTCGAAGCCGAGACCACGGATATCCCGACGCTTCTGAAAACGATGCTCGATCCGCGGACGCAACTATGGCTGTGGCTTGCCTTCTTTGCGAGTTTTGCAGTGAAAGTGCCGATGTGGCCGGTACACACCTGGCTACCCGATGCCCACGTTGAGGCACCGACGGCGGGCTCGGTCATTCTGGCGGGTGTATTGCTGAAGATGGGGGCCTATGGCTTCCTGCGCTTCTCTGTGCCGATGCTGCCCTATGCGACCGACTTCTTTACGCCGCTGATTTACACCCTGTCGATCATAGCGATCATCTACACCTCCCTTGTTGCCCTGGCGCAGGAGGACATGAAAAAGCTGATTGCGTATTCGTCTGTTGCACATATGGGCTTTGTGACGCTGGGAATCTTCTCGCTGACGTTCCAGGGCGTGCAGGGGGCGGTTGTTCAGATGATCAGCCATGGCGTTGTTTCGGGCGCGCTGTTCCTCTGTGTCGGCGTGATTTACGACCGGATACATACGCGGGAGATTTCCCGGTATGGCGGGCTCGTCGAGCGCATGCCTAAATATGCGATCGTGTTCATGGTCTTCATGCTTGCTTCTGTCGGGATGCCGGGTACCAGCGGATTCGTCGGTGAATTTTTGATCCTTGTCGGGGTTTTCCAGGACAATACCTGGGTTGCGGCACTGGCAACGACCGGCATAATCCTTGGCGCGGCATACATGTTGTATCTTTATCGGCGGGTCGTTTTCGGGAAGCTCGAAAAAGAGGACCTCAAGAGTATTCTTGATCTCAATCCGCGGGAAATCGCGATATTCGTGCCCCTTATTATCGTAACCCTGTGGATGGGCATCTGGCCGGCACCGTTCCTCGAAGTGATGGACGCGTCGATTGCCAATCTTATCGAGCAGCACAAAACCGCTTTGAGCGCGCTGCAATCCGTCAATCTTCCGGGTAAATAGGCGGGAATAGCAGAATGATCACATCAATCGATCTTTTTACCATCCTGCCGGAATTGATTCTTGCCGTGCTTGGAATGGCATTACTGATGTACGGCGTGTTCCGCGGCGACAAAGCGGTGCACAGCGTGTCATGGCTTGCCGTCGGCGCGATTTTGATTACGGCGATCGCAATTTCCGGTCAGTCGGACAGCGGACAGGTTGCCTTCAAAGGTCAGTTCATCGTCGACCAGTTCTCGGTCTTCATGAAATGGCTGATCCTTCTGGGCTCGGCGCTCGCTATCCTCATGTCGCTGAATTACAATGAACGCGAAGGTATCCAGCGCTTCGAATACCCTGTGCTCATCCTTTTCGCGACGCTGGGTATGCTGTTGATGGTCTCCGCCAATGACCTGATGTCCCTGTATGTCGGTCTGGAGCTCCAAAGCCTGTCGCTCTATGTGATCGCAGCCTTCCGCCGTGATTCGACCAAGTCGTCCGAAGCCGGTCTGAAATATTTCGTCCTTGGCGCCCTGTCATCGGGCATGCTGCTCTACGGCGCTTCCATGATTTACGGCTTTGCCGGGACAACGCAGTTCGACAAGCTTGCAACGCTGTTCACCGGGCCGAATGCGGATCCGGGCGTCGGCGTGATTGTCGGGCTGGTCTTCCTGCTTGCGGGCCTTGCATTCAAGGTTTCCGCGGTGCCGTTCCATATGTGGACGCCTGACGTCTATGAAGGTGCGCCGACCCCCGTCACTGCATTCTTTGCAGTGGCGCCGAAAATCGCCGCTATTGCGCTTCTGGTTCGCACCATGGTCGGTCCGTTCGGTGAATTGTTCGACCAGTGGCAGCAGATCATCATCTTTATATCCATCGCGTCGATGCTTCTTGGCGCTCTGGCAGCGATCTGGCAGACAAACATCAAGCGCCTGATGGCGTATAGCTCGATCGGTCATATCGGCTTTGCGCTTGTAGGCCTGGCTGCAGGTTCCGAAGAAGGTATCCGCGGCATCGGTGTGTACATGGCGATCTATCTTGCCATGAATATCGGTACATTCTGCTGCATCCTCTCGATGCGTCGTCAGGGTGTGATGGTCGAAGGGATCAGCGATCTCGCCGGTCTCGCACGTAATCAGCCGATGATGGCCGCGGCATTGGCGATCTTCATGTTCTCGATGGCCGGTATCCCGCCGCTCGCCGGTTTCTTCGGCAAGCTTTACGTGTTCATGGCCGCCGTGAATGAGGGTCTCTACGTGCTCGCGATCATCGGCGTCCTGACCAGCGTGATCGGTGCATTCTATTATTTGCGGATCATCAAGATCATGTATTTCGACGAACCGGCCGAAGCGTTTGATCGCTCGGCGGGCCGCGAAGTCGGAACGATCATGGCGGTATCCGGTCTGTTTACGCTTTTGTTCTTTGTTTTCCCGACACCTATCGTGGGCGCGGCAAGCAAGGCAGCGGCAGTACTGTTCTCAGCAGCAGGATAATATGAGCCCGGAAGCTGCCGGGACATTCTCGCTGCCTGACGGATATATCCTTCAACGCTTTGAAGAAATCGACGGCACCAATGCCGAAGCGTTACGGGCCGGCGCACCGCACCAACATGTCTTTCTCGCTGCAAGCCAGACCGCAGGGCGGGGCCGCCAGGGGCGGGTTTGGGTCTCGCCGCCGGGTAACCTGTTCACGACGATCTGTGTTGCGCTGCCAGCCGGAATTAATCCGGGACAACTCGCCTTTGTTGCCGGGCTTGCCGTGCTCGATGCGGTATCCGAAGTGGCACAGGGGGCCGATTTTACCCTGAAATGGCCAAATGATGTCCTGGCCGAGGGGCGGAAAGTTTCAGGTATTCTGATTGAGGCGGGGGAGAGCGGCTACGCCGTCGGGATTGGAGTTAATCTCGTCGCATCGCCACCGGACAGTGCTGTTCAGTTTCCTGCCACCAGCCTCGCGGAGGTGGCGGGCCTTAGCAGTTTGCCTACGCCTGATACCCTGCTGTCGATCATCTGCCGCTATTTCAGCAACTGGTTTGAGCTTTGGATAACTGACGGTTTCGAGCCGGTGCGAGCCGTCTGGCTTGCGTCATCGCACGGGATGGGCGATACCATCGCCGCATCTACGGGCTCTGGCCGTATCGATGGTCGTTTTATGGGCCTAGATGCGGACGGGGCGCTGGTGCTCGAAGATGCCGGCGGTGAACACCATATAATCACCGCGGGCGACGTATTTTTTCCAGGAGCCGATTGAGTTTCATGCTTCTTGCCATAGATTCCGGCAACACGAATATCGTTTTCGCCCTCTATGAGGGGGATAAGCAATGCGGTGAATGGCGCCGCGCCAACGACTATCGTCGCACCGCAGACGAATACGGCGTCTGGTTGCTGCAGTTGATGGCGCTTGCGAAGCTGCACCCGGCAGACGTCGATGCCGCGATCATCGCGACTGTGGTACCGGATACACTGTTCAGTCTTAAAGGCCTTTGCCGGAATTATTTTCAGGTAGATCCGATGACGGTCGGAGAGCCGGGGGTCGCATTAGGCATTAGTGCCCTTGTTGATTCACCGGAATCCGTCGGCGCGGACCGTCTTGTAAATGCCGTGGCTGCACATGAAAAATATGGTGGTCCGTTGATCATTGTCGATTTCGGGACAGCGACGACTTTTGATGTGATCAATCGTGACGGTGACTATGTCGGCGGCGCAATCGCGCCGGGCATCAACCTGTCCGTCGAGGCGTTGCACCGGGCAGCTGCCATGTTGCCGCGGGTCTCCGTGGAACGCCCGTCGAGCGTAATCGGCAAACGCACTGAATCAGCGATGCATTCGGGAATTTACTGGGGCTATGTCGGGCTGATCGAAGGCCTCGTAAAACGAATCCGGGAAGAATTTGGAGAAGAAATGCGTGTCATCGCGACGGGCGGCCTGGCGCCGCTATTCGAAGCTGCAACCGAATCTATCGGTACGGTGGACGGCGATCTGACGCTGCGCGGTCTGGTCAGCATTCACGCGCGAAATGCTGAAGTATGACATCTAAGGAACTGCTTTTCGTCCCTCTCGGCGGTGCCGGCGAGATCGGCATGAATATGAGCCTGTACGGTTATGACGACCGCTGGCTTATGGTTGATATGGGAATTGCCTTCGGTGACGACACGACACCGGGCATTGATGTGATGACGCCCGACCCGGCATTTATCATGGATAATCTGGACCGGCTCGACGGGCTGGTGATCACCCATGCCCATGAAGACCATCTTGGTGCGGTGCCGTATTTGTGGCGCAAAATTCGCTGCCCTATCTATGCGACGCCTTTTGCCTGCGGCCACCTCAGACGGAAGCTCGAATATAGCGGGATGGTAAGCGAAGTGGACCTGATCGAGGTTCCGGTCGCTGGCGGATTCAAGGCCGGACCGTTCTCTGTCGATCTGGTCCCCGCGGCACATTCAATCCCCGAAGCGAATATCCTGGCGATACGGACAGGGGCGGGCCTTGTGGTTCACGCAACCGACTGGAAGCTGGATCCGGAACCGCTGGTCGGAAAACCCACAGACGAGGATGCTCTTCGGGCACTTGGCGATGAAGGCGTGATGGCGCTGATCTGTGATTCAACCAATGTCTTTGTTGACGGTGAAGCAGGATCCGAAGCCGTACTGCGCAAGAGCCTGGTGGAAATTATCGGGAAGTGTACCGGCCGTGTTGCCGTGGCGACATTTGCCAGCAATGTGGCAAGGGTGGCGACGATCAATCATGCGGCGGGTGCGACCGGGCGGAACCCCAGTCTCGTTGGGCGCTCCCTGTGGCGCAGTGTCGATATCAGCCGTGAGTGTGGGTATCTGGAAGATATAGAGCCGTTTGTGCCTGAATCCGAAATCCGATTTATCCCGCCTGAAAAGATACTGATGGGCGTGACAGGCAGTCAGGGCGAGCCACGGTCGGCGCTGTCGCGAATAGCAGATGGTTCGCATCAGAGTGTTTCGCTCGAGCGCGGCGATACGGTCATATTTTCATCACGCGAAATTCCGGGTAACGAGTTATCGATTGGCAAGGTGCAGAACCAGTTGGCCCGAATGGGTGTGACGGTTCTGACCGAGCATGACGGGTTCGTTCATGTGTCCGGGCATCCGGGACGAAGTGAACTGATGCGGATGTATCAATGGCTGCGGCCGCAGATGCTGGTGCCGGTTCATGGCGAATTGCGGCATCTGCAGGAACAGCAGCGTTTTGCACGTGAATGCCAGATCCCCGAGACGGCAATTGCCGAAAATGGAACGATGCTAAGCCTGTCTGCCAACGGAGCGGATGCGGTGGATCATGTCGAGACCGGCAGGCTTGCCGTTGATGGTAACCGGCTGGTCAAAATCGGCGGCACCGTCCTGCGCGAGCGTAACCGTCTGCGGATGAATGGCGCTGCCGTTGCGACCGTCGTGGTCGATGCCGACGGAAAGGTGCTGGGCGATCCTCAGCTGACCGTGCAAGGTGTGCTGGACGATACCGAAGACGACAGCTGGGATGACGCGATCGATGCGATGATCCTGGCGGTGAACGAATTGCCGAAAAAGAAGCGCCGGGACGACGAAGAAATAGCGGAAGCCGCGCGTATTGCGGTTCGCCGGTCGTTGCGCGAAAGTATTGGCAAGCGTCCGGTTACGGAAATTCACGTAGTGAGAGTTTGACAGAATGACCTGGTTTTCTGCAGCGCTTGTGTTTGTTGTTGTTTGGTGGCTCGTCTTTTTTATGAGCCTGCCAATAGGCGCGCGTTCGTATCATGAGGCAGGCGAAAACGTAGATGTCGGAAATGCTCCGAGTGCGCCGATGCGGCCGCGTATATGGATGAAAGCCGGTATTTCGACATTGATCGCTGTTGTCCTGACGATCGGGGTTTATTTCCTGATAGACAGTGGGGCACTGAGCTTCCGCCCCTGATTTAGCCGGCGAACGTCTGGCGGTCACGATCAGACGTGGAGACAGGCGCCTTCACCGTCAAACCACACTTCATCGCAATTCTGGCCGGGGCCACCGCGGTCGACCACAAGGAAATCACTGTCGGGTTTAAGCACCAGTAGCGGGTGGTGCCAGACACCGGGCCGGTAATTAATGCCCTGGCGACCGGAGGCATGGAATGCCCGCAATTCGCTGACAAGCGGCGTTTCATTCGATGCGGCGACAACAATAAACCAGTCATGATTTTGCATCGGGATAAAGGCCTGCGATCCCAACGGATGGCGTTCGACCATTTTAATGGCGATCGGCTGGGGACGGGGCTGGCCCCTGAAGATACTAATCAGTGGTTTGCCGCCGTCGGCGGAGACGTCAACACCGGCGAGGTCGTGGAACCTGTCGGTGGTTCCTTCGTTGATCGACAGGCGTTGGGCGCCGTCCGTCTCGATAACGTCACCAAAGGGTGCAAAGGCTTCCTTTGTGAGCGGGGCAGGGAACAGTTCCAGCGTGTCCAGGGTCAGTCCTCCTGTGCCAACGGTCCGAAAATTCTCACCCGGCTGACGCCGCCATCGGGAAAAATATTCAGACGGATATGCGTGATGGCCCCGATGTCGCTGATCGCGGCCCCTTCAAAATCATGAATATGATCCATCTGGAGTTTTTGCTCGTCCAATAATACGGGCCAGTCTTCGCTGGCGGCAACGACATCGGCATCCGTCGCGTCTTCCATTCGGCCGGCCTGAATGGTGCAACGGTCCGGATAGTTGCCTTTGAAATGAGCGGTGTCGATTTCAATTTTTTTGGCATGTCCGGCAGCACCGAGTGCGATGACGATCCAGTCATTTCCGGGGCCCCGGCGACGGCGTGTTTCCCAACCGTCACCCATATTCTGTCCCCGGCCGGGGGTCAGAATGATCCAGGGGTCGCCATAATGGGCATCGCTGTACCCGACGACCCTTCCGGCATTGACGATGGCGGATAATTCGTGATGTCCGGCCGGGTCTTGGCGTTTCCATTCGCAGACGGGGGTTCCCCAGACGCGGAACCGGGCGACGCCGCCATCCGGCAGTATATTTATCCGCAGGATATTATAGGGACGATCGTCGTCGACCGGGAACAGGTTCTGGGTATCTGGCTGGAGGTCTGATTTCGCGACAATCTCGGTCCAGACGGTGTTTTCATCGGGCAGGCCGTCGATAAGAGCGCCTTCGATAGAGACAAAGGGCGGATGGTTGCCGGTGAAAAACCGGGTGTTCACCTCGAACCCGGAGAGCACGCCTTTTGCACCCAACTGGACGATACAGTGATCGTGTCCACCCTGGCGACGGCGGCGGGATTCCCAGCCATCCATCCATTTTCCGTGTTCGTCGTAACGGTCGGGGAAGAAGATCGGCGGCGCGTCGTTGAGCATGCGCTCTGCGGCGCCGAAGAAATCATCGCTGACTTCAATGATATTGGCGCCAAGCCGTGGCGAGGCGAGGTTGACGGAGCCGGTGGCGAAGTCCGGTTTGTCTTCCGTGGCGCGAATAGCTGTGGCGGTATCAGACATGTTCTATTTTTCCTGAAAGAGAGCTTCGATGCGAAGCAATGCGATCCTGTGGACCTGTTTGAGCGCCTCGGCGAATTCGGTGTCGGGCGTATTGTCGACGCGGGACCTGAAATTTTCGAGGATTTCCTGCCGGTTACGACCCCGGACCGCAAGGATATAGGGAAACCCGAAAGCCTCCTTGTACCGGTCATTCAATGATTGAAACTCGGCGAATTCTTCGGGCGTACATTTATCAAGCTGGGCGCTTGCCTGTTCGCTTGTTGAGTCCGCTGTCAGCTCACCCGAGATCGCGAGCTTACCCGCTAGATCGGGATGCGCGCGCAGCAATGCCAGTTTCTTTTCGTCATCGGCATCGTCCACGTTCGTGCGCAAGGAATCGTGCAGTCCTGCGACGGTATCCTGTGACCCGGTCAGTCCTGCTGCATAGACTGCTTCGGCTATCCATGGAGTATGTTCATAGACGCCGCCGAAGACGTCCATAAAGTCTTCCTGGGTCATATGGCTTGGCATGTAACGACGGTTCTCGTTGGCTGCTTCCATTATGTGCTTTTTCCCCCGTTATACGGATGATGGTCGCGCCAGTGGCGGGCGATATCGATCCGCCGGCAGAACCAGACATCTTCGTGGCTTCGCGCATATTCGACAAATCGTTTGAGCGCTGCAAAACGGCCTGGCCGCCCCGCTAACCTGCAGTGAAGTCCGATAGACATCATCTTGGGTGTTTCAGCACCCTCATCGTACAGGGTGTCGAAGGAATCCTTCAGGTAGGCGAAGAACTGGTCACCCGAATTGAAACCCTGCGCTGATGCAAAGCGCATGTCGTTTGCATCCAGCGTATAGGGAACGACAAGGTGCGGCTGACCGGCGGCCTCGGTCCAGAAGGGGAGGTCGTCGTTATAGTCGTCGGCGTCATACAGAAAGCCGCCTTCTTCGGCGATGAGGCGACGGGTATTCGGGCTGGTCCTGCCCGTGTACCAGCCTAAAGGCCGTTCGCCGCAGAGCCGGGTGTGTATCTCGATCGCCTTGTTCAGATGTTCGCGCTCGGTTTCTTCCGGCACGTATTGATAGTCGATCCAGCGCCATCCGTGGCTGCACATTTCGTGCCCCGCTTTCAGGGCTGCTTCGACGACGGCAGGGTTACGTTCCATCGCCATGGCAATGGCGAAGAAAGTGACCGGAATATCGACTCCGTCAAACAGGCGAAGCAGGCGCCAGACACCGGCGCGGCTACCATATTCGTAGATTGATTCCATGCTCATATGGCGAACGCCCTCGCGGGCATCAGCGCCGATGATTTCTGACAGAAAAGCCTCGGATGCCTTGTCGCCGTGGAGGACGGCGTTCTCGCCGCCTTCTTCGTAGTTGATCACAAACTGAACCGCGATGCGCGCGCCACCGGGCCAGTCCGCCCCTGGCGGGTTTGCGCCGTAGCCGGCCATATCTCTGGGGTAGGGTTCGTTCATCTGGTTCCTCTCACCTAACTGTCGCGCGCCTATTGCGCCGCGACGACGTCAGCGAAGACCAATCGCAGGTCGCTGTGTGTTTCCGGTGTTTCCAGCATCAGGCGTCTTTCGCATGCCGACAGGTGCTCGCGCATGATCCTGCGGCTGAGTTCGACATCCCCGCTGGCGATCGCGGAGATAAGCCGGTCATGGTCGTCATCGTCGCACATTCCCTGTCCGGCGGGCACGTATCGTGCAATTGCCAGCGATGTCTGGGCGACGAGCTGGCGCAGAAGTTCGTGCAGCGGCCTGTTTCCGGCGATTTCTGCCAGTTTAAGATGGAAATCGCCGGACAGGCGGATGGCGCCACTGATATCCTGCGCGTCGATACACTTATGTTCCTGTCTCGACATGCTTTCCAGGGCATCGGTATCGACCTGACGGCATTTTCTGGCGGCTTCTGTGACGATGCCGTCTTCGAGGAGTCTTCGTGCATCGAATATCTCACGGACCTCCTTCGGTTCGGGGGCCGCGATAATGGCGCCGCGGTTCGGCCGCAATTCGACCACACGGTCGAGCGACAGGCGTAGCAATACCTTCCGGATAATGGTCCGGCTGACGCCAAAAACGTCGCAGAGTTCGCTTTCTGTGAGCTTGGTTTCCGGGCGCAGCCGTTGTTCGAGGATAGCGCCGAAAACCTGATCATAAATCCAGGTGTCAGACGACTTTTCGCCGCGCTTCATGAGGGGCAATCCTGTTCCATATTTGAATTATAATTGTATACAATCTGAATAACAACATGACTGTGACACCCCTCGGCGGATATTTCTGCAAGTGTTGTACTTCTGGTGTTGATTTCAATGCGGAGGGCCTGATTTCCGGTGCTTGCACGATTTGCCATCCTGCATGAGACCAGCCCGGGATTAACCGGTTGCGCAGGGTTTCGCCGACAGGTAGTTTTTAATTATCGATCGGTAAAAAACAAATAATGCCTGATCGGATACAATTTTGTTGCGGGGTGAAGCAGCATGGGGCGATTGACCACTCATATTCTGGATACGGCCAGCGGTGGCCCGGCAGCAGGTGTGCCTATCGAGTTATTTGCGTTATCCGGCGAACAGCGGACACGCATCGGTGCTGCGTCGACCAACGCCGACGGTCGCTGCGACGGCCCGCTTCTTGAGGGAGAAAGCTTCCAAGTGGGGGTCTATGAGCTCCTGTTCCACGTGGGACAATATCTGCGTGCACGTGGCGAGGAATTGCCATCGCCGGCTTTTCTCGATGTTGTGCCGATCCGTTTCGGGATCGCGGCGGCGGACGAGCATTATCATGTGCCTTTGCTGATCTCGCCCTACGGCTATTCAACCTATCGCGGGAGCTAGCTCAACATGCTGGAAATTGCGTATGCCGACTGGGTGAGCCTGATGTTCAGGTGGCTGCACGTCGTTGCAGGGATCTCCTGGATCGGCACGTCCTTCTATTTCATCTTTCTCGACCTGAGCCTGCGCAAGCACGCAAACCTGCCCGACGGGGTCGGGGGGGAAGCCTGGAACGTGCATGGCGGTGGTTTCTACCTGATGCGAAAATACGTTGTCGCGCCGGCAGAAATGCCCAAGGAACTGCACTGGTTCAAATACGAGGCCTATGTCACCTGGCTTTCGGGCTTTGCGCTGCTCGCGGTGATTTATTACTGGGGCGCCGAGAGCTACCTGATCGACAAGGACGTGCTGGATCTCGAATCCTGGGAAGCGATCCTGATCAGCATGGCCTTCTTCGCATCAGGCTGGATCATCTACGATCTGCTTTGCCGCTCACCGTTCAGTTCACACTCGCTTCTGTTGTCGGCGGCCGTATTCGTCCTGATCGCTTTTGCAGCCTATTTTCTGACCCATATTTTCAGCGGGCGTGCGGCATTCGTGCATGTGGGCGCCATGGTCGGCTCGATCATGGTGGGGAACGTGTTTTTCATCATCATCCCTAACCAGAAGAAGGTCGTGAAATCGCTTCTGGCCGGGGAAGAGCCAGACCCGCGGCTTGGTGCCATCGGCAAGCACCGCTCGACCCATAACAACTATCTGACGCTGCCGGTCGTCCTCATGATGATCAGTCAGCATTATCCGATGCTGTACGACAATGAATTCAGCTGGCTGGTCGTGACGCTGATCCTGCTTGTCGGCGCGTCGATCCGGCATTTCTTCAACCTGATGCATACCGGAAAGCCGATCTTTACGCTGCGGTGGCAGTGGCCGACCGGGGCAGCGCTCATGGTCGTTCTGATCGTTTTACTAAGCTGGCAACCGGCGCCTGATCCTAATGCGGAACAGGTAGAGGTTCCGTCCGCTGTCGATGTTCTGGCAATCGCGCAGTCGCGATGTGCGTCCTGTCATGCGGTGAAACCGTCCGATCCGGATATCGAGAAGGCCCCGGGCAGTGTGATGTTGGAAACCGTCGCCGATATACGTAAACACAGTGCCCGCATTCTGAAACAATCGGTCTTGTCCAAAGCGATGCCACTCGGCAACAAGACCAGGATGACAGATGAGGAGCGCAAGGCGCTGGGCGCCTGGATTCGGGCCGGGATGCCGGAGGGGAAAAAGGAGTGATCCGTTTCACCCTCAATGGCACAGCCCACGAGGTGGGGGATGTTTCACCCACAATGACAATGCTCGACTATGTGCGGGAGAACCTGCACATGACTGGCACCAAGGAAGGCTGTGCCGAGGGTGATTGCGGTGCCTGCACGGTGGTCCGGGTTATCGATGGACGGTTCGAGGCCGTTAATTCCTGCCTGATGCAGATTGGCCAGGCCGACGGAGTAGAGATCCTGACGGTCGAAGGCCTCGAAGCGGTGAATGGTGGAAAACTGACACCGGTTCAGGATGCGATGGCGACGGGAGACGGCACCCAATGCGGATTCTGCACACCGGGATTCATCGGCGCACTTTTTGCACTGGAACAATCGGGTGAAGACGTTTCGGACGACGTTATTCACGATGCGCTTGCCGGCAATCTCTGCCGGTGCACGGGATACCGGCCTATTGTCGAGGCGGCCCGGGCGGCCTGCGGGAAGATCGTTGATTATACGCCGAAGGCGGCGATTGTGCGCTCGCCGGAACATGCGACCAGCGGCCAGGTTTTCCATGCGCCTGAGACCCTGGCGGAACTGACGCGTCTGCGCGCCGAATATCCCGATGCGATGTTGCTTTCGGGGGGCACGGATCTCGGCCTGTCCGTGAGCAAGGACCGCCGGCAGCCTGCCGCAGTCATTCACACCGCGCATGTCGCGGAGCTTCTGATAATTGAAGAGACAGACGACACCTTGGTGCTTGGCGCGGCGGTAAGTTACACGAACGCTTTGCCCTATATCGACCGGCTGTATCCGTCATTTGCCGAGATGATCCGGCGTATCGGGTCGCGGCAGATCAGGAACCTCGGCACCATTGGTGGCAATATCGGGAATGCATCGCCCATTGGCGACACCCCGCCATGCCTTATCGCCCTGGATGCGACGCTGACCCTGGCATCAGCGTCGGGTGCGCGTGAAATAGCGATAGAGGATTTCTTTCTCGATTACCGCAAAACCGACCTTCGTGCGGATGAGGTCATCAGTTCGATCCGCATCCCGAAGCTGACGGCAGCGCAATCGTTCCGCACCTACAAGGTATCGAAACGCTACGATCAGGACATTTCTGCGGTGATCGGCGCTTACCGTCTGACGATGAACAGCAATACCGTTGCCGAAGCACGCATCGCGTATGGCGGGATGGCAGCAACGCCGAAACGGGCCAATGCGATGGAGGCGGCGCTAATAGGCGCGGCCTGGAGCGAAGAGGCTGCGAGCGATGCCGGTGCGAAAGCGGCCGA
>ERZ807291.1413-NODE-1413-length-39139-cov-7.728278_pt1 | contig 39139 bp, 35 predicted proteins | sample MGYA00521257_ERZ807291 | MGnify/ENA primary metagenome ERZ807291 (study PRJEB31413, sample SAMN03169783) | marine metagenome | biome: Marine; feature: Water; material: Subsurface seawater | place: North Sea | collected 2011-04-28 | depth 1 m m ...
TCATCATTTTCATCATTTTCATCATTTTCATCATTTTCATCATTTTCATCATTTTTATCATTTTCATCATTTTCATCATTCCTACCATTTTCATCATTCCTACCATTTTCATCATTTTCATCATTTTCATCATTTTCATCATTTTCATCATTCCTATCATTTTCATCATTTTGTATTTTAAATTGTTCTTTTTTTAATTGATCGACATATTCAATATAATTACAGTTAATTTTAAAATATTTACTATCTAACTTTATAGAAATGAAACCATTTGTAGTTAAAATATTTTTATTTGATTGGTTTATAAAAAGATAATCTATTTTAGTTATTAATATTGCATTTGTTGTATAACAAATAGGATTTATTTCTAAAATTGCACTATTCGACTTATTTGTAAAGTATTTTAAAAAATTTAATTCATTTGCATCATTTACAATAACTTTAGAAAAGTTATTTATAATATAATTTATTAATTTAAATGGAACAATATAGTTAATTGGTTTATCAATTGCATCTAAATATAATTTTCTTATATAATTTTTATGACCTCTTTTAAATATACATGAAATATTTTTATCATTTAATGGCTGACAAACATATAAAACTTCATCAATTTTCTTATAATTTTCAAAATTATTAGTATTAAGAAGTTCATGAGTATGTTCTTCGCTTAATTTATTATTATTTTTAAAATAGATTCTATCAATAAATTCTTGGTCCATACTATGATGATAATAGTCATTAAAATAGCCATACTTTTCAAATATTTCTTTTTTAAACATTAAAGTAATTAGTCCTAATCTTGGCTTAATTTTATTATTATTTATTTCATTTTTTAAATTATCTAAAGAATTAATATAATTAGTACATCTTATAATATTTGTTCCAACGATATCATAATTATATTCAATAATTTCTTTTGCTTGCATTTCAATTCTGTTATTTAATGATATATCATCTGCATCCTGAAAACATATTAATTTACCGGTAGATAATCTAATTCCTAAATTTTTAGCAAAATAACATCCCTTATTTTCCTTTAGTTCAATAACTTTTATATTTTCCTTATTTTCAATACATGAATAGATAATATCTAAAGAATTATCAGTTGATGCATCATCTATTATGATTATTTCAAGATTGTTATATGTTTGATTTAAAATACTTTCAATAGATAATTTAATAGTAGAACTTGCATTATAGACAGGTATTATAACTGATATTTTAAGATTAGTAAATCTTATATAATTAAAATTTTTAATTTCCCATCTTAATTTAGTAGACATATTAATCATATTACGAGGTCCACTAATAGAACTTGTTGTAACATCAGCTATAACTAAATTTGGATATGCTATAAAACATTCAGATTTATATTTTTTATATAAGTATCTAATTGGACCACTATCAAATGCAATATTATATTTTCTTATTTCTATAATCAATTCATCGAAAACACTTGAATCTAAACCAAGAGCAAAAGATCCATCAGTATATTCAATTGGATTATAATAATTTTTATGAAATATAATTTTACTCCAATTATGCTGACTTACACCTAATGCGGCAACTTTAAAAGTTTTAGATATTTTTCCAAAAAAGTTTCTTACTTTAAATTCAAAATTATTATCAAATATAACATCATCATCAAAAACTAAAATTTTCTTATATTTTTTATGTTTAGATGTAATAATTACTTTTAACCATGATTCTAAATAACCATAAGCACCCGATGATGGTATCATTTTTATTTTTCTATTTATTTCATAAGGGTGTGCACCTTCCCAATTAAAAGGTTTATTTTTATAATTATTATATTTATCTAAAATAGGTTCATTATAGCCATTAATTGCATTTATAAAATTAAATTTTATATTTAAATCGTTTAATTTTTTAGCCATCATTTCTTTTTTAAATTTATCATCTGTTAAATTTATCACAAAAACTATATCAAATATAGTATTAATAATAGACATTAATTATTTAAATATATTAAATAGATAATTATTAAAAAAAAATTATATATTTACTATATGAATATACTTTTTATTTATTATAATCATTTAGCAGTAAATTATAATAAATTATTAATAATAAATATAATAAAAATATATGAAAAAAAGTTAAATAACAATAATATTTTTATTGAATTTTTAGAAGTAAAAGATATTGATGATTTTATAAATACATTTGATATAACAAAATATAAAAATTATATATTTTGGCTACATCAAAAAATAGGTTCATATGTTGTTACTATTACAGAAAAAATTAAATTGATTAAAGATAATAATATTAAAACAATATTCTGGATGGATGATTTGCATTTCCCTACTTTAAATACATCAAATGATGAAAGGTTAGATATTGATTTAATAGATAATGATGAAAGATATAAAAATGTAGATTTAATATTATCACCGTCAATTGATTATTTTTATAATATAAATTCAAAATTATTAACAAAAACTAAATTTTTATTTTACTTTTTTAATGAACAGGTAATTGATAAATTTAAACCATTAAACTACGATATACGAATAAATAAAATTTTATTAACTGGAAAAATAAATGAATTGTCATATACATCTAGGAAACAAATGTATACTAATTACTTTTATAATAAAGATTTATATGATTGGTTAGAACATCCAGGTTATAATAAGTTAAAACATGAGATTTATCATTTAAAATATTATGAAAAATTATCAGAATATAAAGGATCTATTTTAGGTCTAGCAAAATATCCAGTAAATTTTTTACTAGCAAAAGTTGTAGAAATACTTGGTTGTGGTTGTTTAGGATTTTTTGAAGAAAGTTCATTATATTATGAAAGACTTGGATTAAAAGAATATATTCATTATATACCTATAAAAAAAATAGATAATGATAAATTACAACTATCCTATAAAAAAGAAGATTATTTCTATCTTGACTTAAATAATGAATCTTTTAAAAATTTAATAAATAGTTCTACTGGAAAAAAAATTGCTTTAAATGGATATAATTATATAAAAGATAATCTAACATCTTCAATGTTTATTGATAAGATTATAGATATATTCAAAGAAATTTAAATATAAATATATAAATTAAATATACATTCCATCGGGTGGTTTATTTTTTATATGTGAATGTGTGCATTTAATATTTTCTAATTCATGAGCTAAATCTAATATTGATTCTTTTTTTCTATGAGTAAAAAAGAATTTTTGTAAAATTGCTGTTGAATATTCATTATGTCTTATTTTATTATAAAATTTCTCAAATGTTTCATCATTTGGTCTAAATTGTTTAAACATTAATTGTATTTGCTCTTTCGTAGCATATGAAAATTTAATAATATAATCAATTCTACCTGGTCTTAAAAGAGCACTATCTAATTGTTCAACGTAATTAGTAGTAATAAATGTTATTAGTTTATGTCTTCTTGACACACCATCTAATGTATTTAAAATTCCACTAAATGTTATACAACTTTTAACTTTACTTTCTCTTTGAATAAATAAAGCGTCAACATCTTCTAATAAAAGAATTGAATTCTCTGGTAATGTCGAAATTGCTTTCATAAATACTGCATCATCTACATCAGGACCAAAATTAAATATAGATATATTCATTTTAAATTTACTAGCTAATGCAAATATTATCGATGTTTTGCCACTACCTGGTAAACCTTCAAATAAATAAGTTCTTTTATATGGTATACCAAAATTATTATAAACACTTTCTTCCTCCATAAATCGATTAACATCGTCTAATAAATTATCTTTTATTTCTTTATCTAAATAAACTGTATCAATATTTCTCATTGGTAATTTATTTAATTTAGACCAAAAATTTTTAAATATAGTTACATCTATCATATTTTCAGTAATTGGTCTATTAAATAAATATGCTTTCTTAACAAAATTTTCTAATATATCTTTACTTTTTTCTGAATATAACTTTAATATTTCATCACATTTAACCATATGAGATAATCCTACTGGTTTCTCTCTATTGATAACATATTCTATTTCTAATTCATTTCCTTCAAAGTTTATTTTGTATTTCCCCGCATCTAGTTTTAGTAAAACTATATATTTATTATCATCTCTATTATGTAAGGGGTCGTATTTTAGACCGTTGGTATTAAAACATTTAATACCATCAAAAGTAGCAGCGTAAGATAATATATCATCAAATATAGGATAATCTGTAGTTATATCAATTGAATACATATTCCATATTAATATAATTAAATATGAATGGTTAAAATTCTATTTTTTTAATATTTTTACATTAAGTTTTTGATATAATTCCAGAATTTGAAATGCGTTTAATGCAGCTCCTTTTAATAACTGATCACCACATAAAAATAAATTAATCGTTTTTTTTGATGAATCAGATAAATCATACCGAATCCTTCCAACCATTACATCATTCTTATTTTCTACTTTTATTGGTTCAGGAAACTTATTATATATTGGATTATCTTCTAATTTAACTCCTGAAGAATTTTTTAAATTAAATCTAACATCATCTAAATTTATTGGATTTTCAAATTCAATATTTACACTTTCAGAATGAGCTCGTAATACAGGTACTCTTATACATGTTGCACTAATATTTATATTAGTATTTAATATTTTTTTAGTTTCTTGCATTATTTTAATTTCTTCATCGTTATAACCTGTATGTTCGTCTATTTCAGAGTTATGTGAAAAGACATTATATATATATTGTCTTCCAAAAACAGGATATTCAGAACCAGGATTCATTAATTCATCTAATCCTTTTTGACCAGATCCACTTGCAGATTGATAAGTACTTACAATTACTCTTTTAATTTTATTAATTTGATTTAATGGGTGCAACACCATACAAAGTAATGCAGTACAACAATTTGGATTAGCAATTAATTTACTAGAATTAATTAAATGACCATTAATTTCAGGAATTATCAAGGGTACATTTGTATTCATTCTAAAAGCAGAAGAATTATCAATTATTAAGCAATTATTACGAAGTGCTATTTGTGCTAATTTTCTACTTATATCAGAATTTGTACATAATATTATTGCGTTTAAATCTTTAAAAACTGCATCATCATATTTTTCTATTGTGAGATTATAATTCTTAAATGAAAATATTCTCCCAACAGATGATTCTGAAGCAAAAAGTCTTATAGAATTATATTGTATACAATTATAATTCTCAAGTAATTTTAAAAATTCTTGACCAACTAATCCTGTAGCACCAAAAATACCAATATTCATTTTATATAAAAATATTATTAAAATATGTTTAAATGTAAATTTACTTATTTTTTCAATAAAAATAAGTAAATAAGTAAATAAAGAAAAAATACTATTAATAATAAAAAAAAATGAGTATTCAATACGGCCAATATATAGTACCTACTGCTGATAAACTTGTAAACTTTGGAGTTGGACAACCATCAAATTCGGAGCTTCCTTTAGAAATTATTAAAAAATCATGTCTACAATTAGGAGATTTAACAGATAATGCTGTTCTTCAATATGGTGATATTCCTGGTTATAAGGAATTTAGGAAAGTATTAGGTTCTTTTCTACAAAAAAATTATAGTCAAGATGTTAATATTGATAATTTGTTTGTAACAAATGGTGTTACAGGAGCTCTTGCATTAATTAGTTCTCTATTTATTAGTAAATGTAAAAAGGTATATGTAGAAGAACCTACATATTTTTTGGCAATTAATATTTTTAAAGAATTTGGTTTTGAAGTAGAAACTATTAATTTAGAAAATGATGGTATTAATTTAGATGAATTATCAGAAAAATTAGATAACAATAAAGATGAAGTTAAACTATTATATACAATTCCAACATTTCATAATCCAACGAGTATTACAATGACACATGAAAAAAGAAAAAATCTAATTGAATTAAGTAAAAAACACAATATGTATATTATTGCAGATGAAGTTTATCAATTACTGTATTTTGATAAAAAACCGGACTTGCCACTATACTATTATGGAGGTAATGTATTCTCATTATCATCATTTTCTAAAATTCTTGCACCAAGTCTACGTCTTGGTTGGATTCAATGTAATGATGAATTGATGAATATGTTATCAGGATGTGGACAATTAGATAGTAGTGGTGGTATTAATCCATTTATTAGTAGAATAGTACATAATGTTATTGAAAATGGAGATTTGGATACTTACATTAAAGATACTCGTTCTACTCTTAAGATTAGATGTGATACATTATGTAATAGTTTAACAGGATTAAAATATAATAAGCCAGATGGTGGGTATTTTATTTGGATTGATACACCATTTGACTCTCGTAAATTTCTGACATATTGTGAGGATAAACAAATTAAATTTCATACAGGCAATAAGTTTTCAGGACATGGACGACTTGAAAACTGTTTACGTTTAAGTTTTTCATTTTATGATGCAGATGGTTTACAAATTGGAGGTAATCGACTTTCTAAAGCATATTCTGAATATTTAGATTGTCATGAAAAAACTCAGCTTTATATTTATGGTGCTAGAGGACGTTTAGGTAGCAAAATTTGTGCTTCTGCATCAAAAGAGTATAATGTAGTAGAGTTAAATAGAGATTTAACAAATTTATCTCAAGTAGATAATGCAGTAATTATTGATATTACTTCAGTGGAAGGAACTAATAAACTAATTAGTGTACTATTGCATCAAAATATTAATATTCCATTAATTATCGGAACGACCGGTCAGTTTAATGAGGGATGTATTACTAATATTATGGATTATTCAAAGAATAATCCAGTATTTAAAGTAAGTAATTTTTCATATGGTATACCAGAGATTGAAAAAATTCTAAAGACAATTAATATTAATAATTGGAATGTATCTATTAAGGAAACACATCATATTAATAAATTAGATAAACCAAGTGGAACTGCTAAATCACTTGCAAAAATTATAAATCATGATACTTCAAATATTGAATCAATTCGTGAAAGTGATATTTTTGGAAGACATGAAATAACTTTTGATTCAGAACATGAGCAAATTAAAATAATTCATGAGGCGAAGGATAGAGATATATTCGCTGAAGGGTGTTTTAGATTTATTAAATTGATTAGAGAGAAAGAAAATGGATTTTATGATTCAAATTTTAGTAAGAATAAAGAATTTACGAGATATTCTGCTTGTGGTAATACATTTATTATAACAGATTTTTATCCAAAAGATAAAAATTTTATTATTGATAAATGTAAAGAATTTTGTGTTGATGGATTTATTTGGTATACAGTTGAAGATAATTCCGAATATGATTTTGAATGGAAATTTTGGAACAATGATGGAATAACAGCTAATATGTGTTTAAATGGATCAAGAGCTATATCTTATCATGTATCTAATCTAGAAGATACTAGGTGGAACAATTTTTGGTCAAAATCAAATAAATTATATTTTAGAAGTTTTAGTGGTATAAATCAGACTGCAAATATAAAGAATGATATAGTTGAAGTCACAGCTCCTAAATATATTGACTATAAACAAATTAATGATACTACTTACTGTGTAAATGTAGGAGTTAATCATACTATAAGATATTTAAATGCAATTCATGAAAATTTTGATACATTTGATTTAGAATCGTTTTATAAAGAAATGAATAAAACTTATAGAAGTAATGTTAGTATTGTAATGCAATGTACACATGATACATTTAAAATTAGAACTTTTGAAAAAGGTGTTGAATCTGAGACAGGGGCATGTGGTACAGCGTGCATTGCTGCATATTATAAGCAACAAAATAATACATCTGAAATATATTTTATACCATCATCAAGTGATAAAATTAGAATTGTAAAAGATGAAGAAAATATTTATATTTCTTCAAATGTGAGTAAGTTTTAAGTCATTATATTTAAGAAATTGAATAAACTATATTTAAAATATAAATAATTATTTATTTTAAATATAAAATGGAATTCAATAATGGAGTTTACACAGTTTTAATGACACCTTTTAATAATGATGGTACCATAGATTATGAAAGTTATGGAAGATTGATTAATTCACAAATTAATAGTGATATTACAGGAGTAGTTGTTTTAGGTACAACTAGTGAATCACCTACTTTAAATGATGAAGAAAAAATGAGTCTGGTAGAGTATGTTTATCAATGTTTTAATGAAACTGATAAAAAAGTAATTGTTGGAATTGGTGGAAATAATACAATGGAGACAATTAAATTTGGAAGAGAAGTTTCTAACTATTGTGATTATATGATGGTTACAGTACCACATTATAATAAACCGAGCCAAGAAGGTATTTATCAACATTTTAATGAAATTTGTTCAAATGAAACAATTAGAACAAAACCAATTATTTTGTATAATATCCCATCTAGAACTGGTGTAAATATGACACCTGATACAATTAATCGTATATGTTTATCAAATCAAAATGTGTGTGCAATTAAAGAAGCGTCAGGTTCAATAAGTCAAGTAATGGAGATTATATCTAAATGTAATATTAAGGTGTTTTCAGGAGATGATAGTATGACGATTCCAGTAACAAGTGTTGGTGGATGTGGTACAATTAGTGTTGTAGGAAATATTTATCCCAATATAATTAGTAATATATTTAGATGTTGTTATAGTAATGATTATGATAATGCTCGTAATATTTACAAAACAATTTCAGATGTAATAAATGTATTATTTATTGAAAGTAATCCAACACCTGGCAAATTTATATTGAACCTAAAAAATGTATTTAGAACACCACATGTAAGATTGCCTTTAACTCAAGTAAGTGATGTGAATAAGGTAGTAATAGAAAATATTATGAATAATTTAAATATTTTAAATTTACAATAAAATAATTGTTATATAATATTTATTATAAAATTTTATATAATTATAGTATATGAACAGATTTTTAATAATTTTAGGAATAATTTTTATTCTAATAAATACAAATATTAAATTAACTAGAAAAACATTATATATAGGTGTGTTCGTTTTAAGTATAAAATTAATAGAATATTTAAAGGTTAAGAAAGAAATTGTAAAAAAAACTTATTATATAAATGTAAAATCTTCAAATGACTATATTATTCAAATGGCTAAAACATTAGATTATATACTTAAAAATAAAAATTGGGTTAAATTAGATGATATAGAATCTAAAAATGTTGAAAAGATAGGATTTACATTTAGTAATATAAATAAGAAAAATGTTTTAAAATCACAAATAAATTTCAGAGTATTAACACAAAATTCAGAAATATTTTCAGATAAAATAGTTTTTAAAGAAGGATTTAAAAATACTGAGTTTTATATTGATTATCATGTTTTAAATAGAGGTAATATAGTACAAAATATTGATTTACTTTATGATTTTATTAAAAAAAAAACTAAAAATAATTATTATATTTTGAAAGATCCATATGGATCTTTAGGTAAACAGGTTTTATTATTTGACCATAATAATACTAGTAAATCATATAAAAAAAAAGTTAAAATATATCTATCATTATTTAAATCTCAATATATTATTTTAGATCAATATTTAGATCCAATTACTTTTAAAGTTCCAGAATTAAGTTTTAATCATGAAAAAATAAATTATGAAAGTGATTTTGGTAGAAGAAGTTTAATAAGATTTTATATAGTCGTTATTGTAAAGAATAATAGAGTTGAAATATATAAAGTAAATAACTTATTTATATATTTAGCAGTTCTACCATCTAGTGGAAGTATTTTTAAAGATATAAATAAATTTGGTTCTTATATTACAAATTATTATTTAGGTAAAAATATTAAAAAGTATCAGCTAGAAAATCTAAATGACAATGAATTAAAAAATGTAAATTTATATAGAGATCTTTTATACAACAAAGATAATAACTACAATAATGAAATTTTTACTCAATTATTTTGCAATTCAAATAATGAATTAAAAAAAGACTATCCAGAAAAATTTGATATGGTACAAGAAAAAATAGACGAATTTATATTAAAATTCAGTGAATTATATCATGATGAATTTTCATGTAAAAATGATAAATGTATTAATGACAATTTTACATCTTGTTTTAATATATATGCAATTGATAGTATTCTTACAAAAGATGATCAATTTAAAGTACTTGAAATTAATAATAGTCCGGGAAATATTATGTTAAATATCTACAATAAAGTAAAAAAAATTTATAATACCATAAATATATTTAATGATATATTTGACTTAATTGAAGATAGTAATTATAAATCAGAAAATTTAACATTAATTTCTAATAAAGAAAGATTTTTATTTGATAAAACATATTACCTAAGTCAAAATCAAGTAATAACATATCCTGAAATCATAAATTCTTTGAAAAAAAGAAATTATATGAGAAGTATTTGGAATACATTAAATAATTCTAACAAATTTATTGACTTATATTTAGGTTATATAATTAAAAATAGTCATTTAATTGAAGAAGATAAAGAATTATATATAAATTATATATCAGCATTTTTAAATAATTATAGTATATGTAATAAAATTGAAGGTGCTATATTTGAATTAGGAGATAAATCTCTTTTATATAATCATCTTAAAAATACAAATTTAATCCCTGAATTTGTTTCCTTCAAAATTTATAAAGATGAAAAAAATTATAATTATATTAAAACTAAAGAACTATTAGATATTGAAACATTTATAAATACTAATTTATCTAGATGTAGTAGATATATATTAAAACCAAGTTTAGGTAGTCAAGGTGATGGTATAGAAGTCATTAAATATTATGAACAATTTAATGATTGGTATAAAAAACAAAATAAATATAGTGAATGGACTATATCTGAATTTTTAAGTCCTAAATTACTTGAATCACGTAAATTAAATGATAAAGAACTTAGAAAAGTACATCTTAGGAGTTATTTTATTATTGTTAATGATAAAAATGACAATACAAGAATTTTTGAACTAAGATCTAGAGTTGTATATTTTGCAGTTGATAAATATATTCCAAAATGTGTAAATGTAAATAGTGAAAACAAATATGCATTTATTACTAATTTAGCTTTGGCATCGGAAGAGAGGAATATAGAATATGACACAAGTAATTATACTGATAATTTACTAAATTATCAAGATCAAATATTTAATTTTAAAAAATTATCAAATTTAATTACTGAATATGGACTAAAATGTATTGAACTATTAGATGATAATAATATTAAATGTTTAAACAGTGAAAATGAAAAATTCAAAGGATGTTATCAAATATTAGCTATAGATTATTTACCTGTAAATAAAAATAATATTAAAATTTTGGAAGTAAATAGAGGACCAGGATTTAAAGCATTAAAAGTTAATTTTAATTTAGAAGAGATATTCGATGACATTTTTACTGTATCTATTGATTATTTTGATGGTAAACCCTATGACGAAGATAATTTGAAATATTTAAAAAGAATAAAATAAGTTATTTTTTGATTTTCAACAAATTATTATTAGTACAATGTACTAATAATAATTTTCATATCGTGTAAATGTAGTATTATCTATATTTATCTCAACATAGTAACTAATTTTTCTTTAAATTAAAATATGAATTTTATTGATTTAACAATAAAATTCTATAAATATACAAATGAGTATTGTTTTAAAATTTGGTGGTAGTTCAATAAGTAAGCATGGTTTTGATACTATAATTAAAAAAATAAATGAATACAAAAATAATGATAATAAATTAATAATAGTATTATCAGCACTTACAGGTACTACAAATTACTTATTAGATTATTTAAAAACTTTGAATGAATCTTATATTGAAGAACTTAAAAAAAGTCATATAAAATTAATAAATGAATTAAATTTAGACATAAAATGTATTCAGTTAACATTTGAAAATATAGATAATTTAATAAAGTCAATTAATTTAAATAAAAATAATTACTTACAAAATAATGAACTTATAACTTATGGTGAATATTTATCTACTACTATTTTTTATGAATATACTAAAAATTTTAATTTAAATTATACATTCTGTGATTCCAGTAAATTTATAAAATCTAAAAATAACTCAGATACTTTACTGGATTCATATTTTATGAAAGGTAAATTTTATTGCAATGATACTATTAATTCATATCAAGGTAATATTTTAATTTGTCAAGGATTTGTCGCATCTTCTAATGACAATTATAAATGTACATTAAGTAGAGGAGGTAGTGATACCACCGCTTCATTAATTGCATCTAAATTAAATTCAGATAGATTAGAAATTTGGACTGATGTTAATGGTATATATAATGCGAATCCATCATTAATACCTGATGCTAAAATTATAAATCATATTGATTATAATTTAAGCCAGGAACTAGCAGCAATGGGTGCGAAGGTATTACATCCATATTGTATTAAACCGTGTCAAGAGAAAAATATACCAATCCATATAAAAAATACTTATGGAGATAATTTAGATAATACAATTATTAATAACGATGTAAATAATGAATATACTATAATGTTTGAAAAAAATATTTCTGTTTTTAAAGTTACATCTTTAGATATGTGGAATGATTATGGTTTTGTATCTCATATTTTTGAATCATTTAAAAATAATGGATTAGATATAAATATAATTACCACATCACAATTTTCTGTTATGGTGACAACAAATGAAGTTAATTCATTTAAATTAATTAAATGTAAAAATGAATTAAAGGAATTTTATGAAGTTAAAGTTCATAATAACTGTGATATAATCTCAATTGTAGGAAAAGATATACTTAAATTTGACAAATTTAATAAATTATTTGAAAACATAAAAAAGTATGATTCATTATTAATTAGTCATTTTAGTTCTAATAATATGTGTGTTTCATATGTTTTACCAAATAAAGATAGTGTATCATTTTATAAAGAGTTATATTATAAATTATTTCATAAAATAGAAGATAATAATATAGAATCAAAATGGTGGTATATGAATAAAGAAAATATAAAAAATTTTATGATAAATAAAAATGATGTATATTTATATAATTTAGATATAGTGATAAATAAATGTGCAAATATAAATTTATTACATTCAATAGATAGAAAATTTTATGCAATAAAAGCTAATAATAATATCAATATATTAAATGAAATTTATAAAAATAATTTTGGATTTGAATGTGTTTCTAAAGATGAAGTAATTTATATTAAAAATTTATTTCCTGACTCAATTATATTATTTACACCTAATTATTGCAGTATCGAAGAATATAAATTTGTAATAGATAATTATTTATGTTATTTAACAATAGATAATTTGGAAATCTTAATGAAATTTAAGGACTATTTTAGAAATACATCTATTATTTTAAGATTAGATATGAATATGGGAGATGGACATCATCAAAAAGTAATTACTGAAGGATCCAAGTCTAAATTTGGAATATCATTATCAGAATTAGATAATATAATGAAATTTTGTGTTGAAAATGAAATTAATGTTATTGGATTTCATTCACATAGAGGTAGTAATATAAATAATATTTCTAATTGGGTGAATGTTTTAAAAAAATTAAAGGAATATGCAATTAAATATAATGTAAATATTTTAAATTTAGGCGGAGGATTTGGAACTAAATTAATAGAATCTGATTTTATTAAATTAGATGAAGAATTATATGAATTAAAGAATCAATTTGAATTATGGGTTGAACCAGGAAGATACTTAGTATCAGAAAGTGGTATATTATTAAGTAAAGTAAATTTGGTAAGAAATAAAAATGGACATCATTTTATTGGACTAAATACTGGAATGAATAGTTTAATGCGTCCAGTATTATATGACGCATATCATGGCATTCATAATTTAACTAAAATTGATAATATTAAAAGTACAAAATATGATATTGTTGGACCTATTTGTGAGTCTGGAGATATTTTAGGCAATGATCGGTTATTACCTGAAACTGAAATTAATGATATAATGTTAATAGAAGATGCTGGAGCATATGGATATACAATGTCTAACAATTATAATATGAGAATTCCAGCACAAGAACATTGTTTATTAATAAAAAAATTAGATGATTTAAGTCAATCCCTAAAGTTAGAATAATATATTTCATTAATTACCTAATACATCTTTATTAATTTTTTTACTGTTTGGATAATTAAATATTATTATTAAAATTTAGATTCATAATATTTAATTGGTCCAATAAAATTTATAACAGGATAAAAAGCAACACATCTTTTACCTCTTATTAAATTTTTGGTACTCTCAAAATTCATTTTATATTTTTTCATTAGATATAAAGCTACAACTGTTGCAGATCTTTGCATACCTGCTCTACAATGTACTAATACACCTTCATTTCTATTTATATGATATTCCATTTTATTATAAATATTAGGAAAATGATTTATCATTCCAACGTCACTTTCATGACTTCTATTATCATGAATTGGAACTCTATATTTTTGAATATCTAAATTAGTAAAATTTAAATTTTTACTCAAATTTACAACTAACTTTATATTTCTTGACTCTAAAAAATCTTTATCTAACGCTGCTCTACAATCCCCTAGCCATAAATTTTTATCTATTTCATGTTTACTATCTATTATTTTTAAATTTGATATTATATCATATAATTTATATCCTGAAGATCTACACTTATTATAAATATGTTTATTTTTTTTTAGAATATATCTAAGTAATAAAACTATTAAAAATCCTAATAATAAATATAAAAGATTCATATATTTACTACAAGAAAATAAATTAATTAAATAAATCAAATAAACTTACATTTATCTTATATTCATTACAATTTAGTTTTCTTCTTTTAATATCATCATGTGTCGGCCCAATATCTATTTTAGTAATTCTATTGTTAAAACAATATTTTATTGAATTTGTTAAAATATGTGAAATGTATATTTCATTTGGAGAAGATAAAAAATCGTAATAAACACCATCGTCTATAAAATAAGATGACCATCCTAATAATTTATTATTTGAATCATAAAAATTTAAATAATTTAATTTGAATGTGGAAATTACAAATAAAGATAGTAGAAAATTAAAATTTACCGTATTAGAACATTTAAACTTTTTACTTAAAAATTTATATAAATAACTAAAATGATATATACATAGCCGGGTTTCTATCACTTTAATTTTATCTAATATTTTTATATCTTTTTTAATATCATTTCTCCTCTTACTACTTAGATGATTTTTTATAAAATCATCTAATGATTTATAACTTTTAAGATCAATAATATTTGATTTAGTATAATATATTTTAGAACATAGTAATAATAATTTTTTTCTATCTACTAAAAAATATAATATTATTGATGTTTCAATTAAGATTAGAATTTTATTTTTAGTAATATTTTCAATCAAAATTATATTAGAAATTAAAATAACTAATAAAATTAGAAATTTCATATATTTTAAAATAAATTATAATTTTAATTTGACCATAAAAATGTAAATATATATAATGATACCGAAGATAATACATATTATTTGGTGGCAAGGTATTGATAAAATTCCTAATAAATTTAAATGTAATATTAATAGTTGGAAATATAAAAATCCTAATTATAAAGTTAAATTATGGGATGAAAAAAATATAAGTAAAGAATTTAGTAATTTCTATATGAACAAAATTAAATCATATAAAAAAATGATACAAAAAATTGATTACTCTAAATATGTGATTATGTATAACTATGGTGGGTGTTATGTTGATATCGATATGTTGTGCAATGACAGCTTAGATATTTATTTAAATCAAAATAAAATTAATGTATCTCTATTTTATTTTACTAAAATTAAAATTTACCCAATTATAAATAATGGATTTATTGCATGTAAAAAAAATAATGAAAATATATTAAAAATTTTAAATGAATGTAATAAATATGCAGATAATGACTATTTAATTCATGAATTAACAGTAATGAAAACAACAGGACCACTATTATTTAATAATATTTTAATTAATTCTGATGATATTAATATTTTAAATTCTGATATTATCTATGAATCTAATATTCAAGAATATGGACTAAATAACAATAAAGGGAAATTAGCTTGTCATTTACATGAATTTTCTTGGATTAATCAGAATTTATTATTTTTTATAAAATTATATGTAATTTTTAATCAAAATATTCATAATATAATAATATATATATTTTTTGGTCTATTTATCTACTTTATCTATTTTATCTAATTTATTTACCAAACCTTCGATTTCTTTTATTAAATTTCTTTACTACCATATTTAAATCCTCTAATGTAACATCGGGCCATAATTTCTTCATAAAAAATAATTCTGAATATAAAATTTTTGTTGGAAAAAATCCTGAGATTCTTTGTTCTCCACCACTTCTAAAAACAATATCTATATCACTTTGTTTTCTGTTATAATTTGGTATTTCATCCCTCCCAAAATTTAATATATCTTTATTATAATCATAAGCAACTGCTAAATTAAATGTATATTTATTTCCTTTACATTTATTTTTTAAATCTCTAATTAATGATTGAATATCATCTGGTAATATATTTAAATCACCAATAATATTTAAATTTAAATTTTCAAATATATTATTTAATTCGACAACTACTGAATGTTCAAATACTGAACCAGGTTTCTCAACTATTTTAAATAAATTTCTTAATAATTCATATATTAATAGTTTTGTATTATCATTTCTATTAATATTATCAATTGAACATACATACAAACTTACTTCATCTACTTCCTTCAAATATTTAAATTTATTTTGAGTAATTCTTTTTAATAAATTTATCACAATATTAGTCCAATGCATTACTAATGTATCTAATTTATAATTATTTTGCTTGCACCATCGTCGATTACCATCAGGAATAATTCCAATGTGTACCATATAAATATTATATATAAAAATTTAATGTAATAAAATGCATTAGAAAAATAATTAATTATATATAATTTTTATATATAAAATATGTATAAAAAAAAAATGAAAATTTTTGAATTTAAAAATATGTTAATTATAACATATAATAATGAATATTCAAGATTTAGAAAAAAATGAAGCACTCCTTAAAGAAGAAGCACGTTTAGTTTTGTATCCAATAAAACATGACAAAATATTTGAGATGTACAAAAAGCAACAAAAATGTTTTTGGACAGCCGACGAGTTAGACTTTTCAAAAGATCATAGAGACTGGGAGAAATTGACATCAGACGAAAAACATTTTATTAAATATGTATTAGGATTTTTTGCAGCAAGTGATGGTATTGTTAACATTAACCTTTTAGATAGATTTTTAAAAGATGTTAAAATACTAGAAGCTCAAATTTGTTATACATGGCAAGCGGCAATTGAAAATATTCATTCAGAAACGTATTCATTAATGATTGATACATATATTAAGGATAATCAAGAAAAAACTTTTTTATTAAATGCAATTGAAAATATTCCTTGTATAAATAAGAAAGCAAGTTGGGCAATTAAATGGATTAATGACGAAAATTCACCATTTGCTCAACGATTACTCGCATTTGCATGTGTCGAAGGAATTTTTTTTAGTGGAAGTTTCTGTGCAATATATTGGCTAAAAGAACGTAATTTAATGCCAGGTTTATGTTTATCTAATGATTTTATTTCAAGAGATGAAGGTTTACATTGTGACTTCGCCTGTCTTTTGTACTCTATGCTAAAAAATAAATTGGATTATGATATCATTAAAGATATGATTAGTGAAGTAGTTGAAATCGAAACAGAATTTATAACTGACTCCCTACCATGTAGATTAATTGGTATGAATCACGAGTTAATGAAAGATTATATTAAATTCGTAGCTGATAGATTAGTTCGAGATTTAGGATATGAAAATATCTATAATGTTAAAAATCCTTTTACATTTATGGAAAATATTTCATTAGAGGGTAAAACTAATTTTTTTGAAGAAAGAGTTAGTCAATATAAAAAAGCCGATGTAAGTAATTCATTTAATATATCAGATGATTTTTAATATATTAATATTATATAATTATGTCAAAATATATAATTTTAATAGTAATATTATTGTTATTATATTTGATTAAAGATAGTAACGTTGAACATTATAAACCATTGCCAAATAATGACTTTTTTAATTATTTAGAAAATAATGGTTACACTATCAATAAAAATAATAAATTTATCTCTAAAAATAATAAGTTACTTAATTATAACTATAATTTTAACAAAAAAAAACCATGCAAAATTGTACTACACAAAGATAAATTATCAAAATTATTATATTCTTACAACTCTTCTGTTCCAAAATTTATTAATATTACAGAATATGATGAAAATTATATTTTAAATAAAATAAGTTCATTTAAATTTCCATTAGTTGTTAAACCAACAGATGGATCATTAGGTATTGGCGTTGAAACAGATATTTATAAAACACATACTTTATTAAAAATAATTAAAAAATCTTTACAGAAATATAATATAATTCAAATTGAAGAACAAGTGCAAGGAGACGGCTACAGAATATTAGTCTTTAATCATAAAATTATTGATATTATTAAAAAAAATAAAGCTAATATTATTGGTGATGGTAAAACATCTGTTAGACAATTAATTTATAACAAATATCATAATTACAGTCATAAAATTAAACCAAATTCTAGATTATTAGAATCACAAAATGTAAATTTAGATTCAGTCGTTCCTTTTAATAGAAAAGTAGATATATCAAATATAATTAATATGCAAAATGGAGCAGAATGTGAAAGAATTGATATTGATAAAATACCAGATATAAATAAAAATTTATTTATAGATGTTACTAAAAAAATAGATATATTTTGTACAGGAATAGACTTTATATCAACTGATATTAATATCCCATATACTATTAATAAAGCAAGAATATTAGAATTAAATTACAAGCCAGATATAACAATACATCTAAATAATGAACCAGTTAAAAATGATTTTTATAATACTATTCTTAAGAATATGTAATTATAAAAGTTTAATAAATCCATATTCTTCCAAATTTATATCTTCTTTATTAACTGCTTTTTTAAATAATTGATTTGTTAATACATCTGCAAGATATCTTTTAGTGGCTTTTACTTGATTAATATCTTTTTTCATAACATATGCTGGAAAATTAGTATTCAATTCTAATAAATATGGATTCATGTTATTATCAAATATAATATCTGGACCACATAATTGATATTCTAATGCATAAAAACTTCTATATTTTTTTGGAAATTCTTTTTTAATTTCATTAGATAAATCAGTTAATACTGATTTTATTTTGAAAAACATTGGTTCATAATTTTCATATTCTGAAGAAAAATTTAAAGATCTCGCTAATTCATTTTCACCTACTTGAGACACATTTGTTAATTGAACATCTGTTCCTACACTATTATTATCAAACTTATTTTTTGCTAATTTTATATGTCCATCTTTGAATAAATAAAAATTTAATTTATTTTTATATAAAAATACTAAATAATGCATTCTTATATCACCCTTAAAACCATTAAATAAATATAAATTAGAAACCGCTCTTTGAATTAAATATGAACCATTATTATTTAAATTATCTCTTATTCCATTATAATTATTTGCTACAAATATATCCTTACCACCATATGAACCATATGCACATTTCTTAATAAACCATGTATTATTATCATCTGGTATATATCTATTATTTTTATTATAAATATATGTCTTTGGATAATATTGTTTATTGTTTAAAAATTGAGATAGATATAATTTATTATCAAATTTATATAAACATCTAGACATTAATATTGATGTTATAGTTTTTTTATTCTTTTTCCTATCTTGTATATCTAATTTTATATTTATATCATTACTATTAATTATACCTTTACTCCATGGATGTGATCTTCTAAATATTTTTAAATAAAATTCATCTTCATTAGTAAAATATTCATTTTTATTAAAATAGTGAAAAATTAAAATTGATGCCAAAAAAAACCATAATAAATTTAAATTCATTATATTATACTTAGATATAATATAATTAATAATTAATAATTATAATTTAATAAATCCATAATCTTCTAAATTTATTGATTCTCGATTAATCGCAGGTTTAAATAAATTATTTGATATAACTTTAGCTATATTTTTTTTCATATCTACAATCTCTTGTGTATTATTCATAATATATGCAGGGAAGTTTGAATTTATTTCAATTAAATAAGGATTTAAATTATTATCAAATATTATATCAGGGCCACATAATTGATATTCTAAAGCATAGTAACTTTTATAGTATGAAGGAAACGATTTCTTTATATCTTCTGAAAAATCTTTCATAATAATCTTAATTTTTTCAATAAATATATCATAATTATGGAATGACTTATCAAACATTATGCATCTTGGTTTATCTGTTTTCTTTAATTGAGACGTGTTAGTAATTTGAGTATCAATTGATAAACTATTTTTATCATAATTATCCTTCGCTAACTTAATAAATCCATCCTTATACAAATAAAAATTTAATTTATTTTTATATAAAGTTACTAAATAATACATTCTAATATCACCTTTTTTATTATCATATAAATATAAATTATCGATTGTCTTTTGAATTATATAACTATTATTCTCTTTCAAATATCCTTTAATATCATTAACATTATTTACCATATTTACATCAAACCCCCCATATGTTGAATATCCACATTTTTTTATAAACCAAATATCATTATTTTTTGGTAATATTTTATTATATTTATTGTAAATATATGTTTCTGGATAATATGATTTATTTTTTAAAAATTTTGATAGGTGCATTTTATTTTCTAAATTATATAAAGTTTTTGGTATTATTATACTTGATACTGTTTTATTATATTTTATTTTATTTTCTACTTCAAAATTTATATGTAAATCTGACGTTTTTTTAAATCCATATTTCCATGGATAATTATTTCTAAAAATTTTTAAATATATTTCTTCATTCTCATAATTCTCAATATTCAAAAATTTTGAAATTATATAAATTACTATAAATAGAATAATAAGTCGATTAAAAGATATATTCATATAAATAAATAAAGATAATTATTTAATTATATAAAAGAATAAAATTATTATTATTATTATAATGTTATATCTGTTAATTTTTATAGTTATTTTATTCGTTTTATTACTTTTAATTAAAATTTTTTATAAAATTAAATATAATATGCAAATTTTACGTATGATATACTATTCTCATGATTCAGAAGATGAAGAAATTAGAAAATTTTATTGATACTTACCAATATCTATTAAAATTTTCCAACTATCTAATGATGATAAATATCCAAAAAGTAATTTAGATCCTTCAAAATAAATTAATGGTGAAGGATATTCTTTTATATTGTATTGTTCATTAAATTTCTTTTTCTTTTCCTCATCAAAAGACTGAATATATTTAAAATTAATATCTTTAAATATTACGTCTTTGCTTTCAACTTCTTCTCTTATTCTTGACATAATAGATTCTGCATCTTGTTCAAAATTTACAATATAATTATCAGCAAATAATACATTGTTTTTTAAAAAATCTATACTTTTTATATCATCATCAATTGACATAAAAGTTTTTTTTAAATAATTTATTATATAGTCATTTGAAGGGATTTCACAATCATTACCGTTAACATCCGGACATTCAGGACAATCTGGGCATGTAAAAGAAGAGAATGTTATATAAGAATACACTAGTTGAAATATTATTAAAAGACATAGTATTCCAATTAATATTTTTAAAAAATTATCCATTTATATTTAATTATAAAATTTTTTTTAAGATTTATAATATAATGAGTACAAAACCTAAACTAATTGATCCAGGATTTCTTAAAAAAATTATAAAAAATAATAAAGAATTTGCACAAAAAAGTATCGTAAATAATTTATTCTCATACTCATGTAATAGTGCAGTTCATCTTATAAAAAATTATTCTGATTTTATTTTTGTTATATTATTTTTATTTTTTATTTTATATATGAGATATAAATATAATTCTAAAAATAAAAATAATAAATTATTAGCACCAAATGAAGTACAAGTAAATTATATTCGAAACAAAGATTTTATTAATGATAAAGTATATAATATTAAAGACGATATCGAAACTGATGATGTTTTAGATGATAATTTATTAAAAGTTATTAAAAATGAAATTAGTAAATTGGACGACAATGAAATTGAATTAGAAGCACATAACACATCCCAAAATTTTTCAATATATTAATAAATTATATAAAAAAAATATATAAAAAAAATTAAATATCAATTGGCAAATTCTGATTATTTGAAATACTTGTATTTTCAGTACCAGTATCTAAACCTTGTAGATATTTGGTAATAATCTCTTCCTCTATCGTATTCTTAGTAATTAACCTATAAACATTTACTTGGTTTTGCTGTCCTAAACGAACTGCACGCCCAATTGCTTGATCTTCCATTGATTTTACAGCTCCATACTCTCCATTATGGGGTTCCATAAAGATTATATGTGTTGCATCTGTTAAATTTGTACCAGAAGCTGCATGTTCTGTTGATAACATAATAACTCTTGAAACGTTATCATATGATTTCCTTTTTTTTGATAAATCAGATCTGAAAGCACTGATTGCTGCATTTCTCTGATGGACATTTCCTTTACAAAATACATTTTTAATATCATTATTCTTTAAAACTATTCCAATCATTGATAGTAATCTATCCCATTCTGAAAATATTATTATTTTATTTTTGTCATCTAATAGAATCTGTTTACATAACTTAATTAATTTTGCTATTTTTGTACCATATTTGTAAACTAATTCATCAACTTTCTCTTCTTCTACATGTATGTCTTCTTCTAGCTTAAATATTTTTGATGGAGATATAGCTGTTCTACAAATAGGACACTCCTTTTTATATGATTCAATACCTATTACTTCAGTAATACATTCGTAGCAAAAATTATGACCACATTCAGTTACAACTGGATCATCATATTCACATCTACAAATTGGACAACATTCATCATTAACCTTGATATTTGAATCTTTAAAACAATTTAGAAGAAAATTACAGGAAATAACAATATTTTCTAACATTTTTTTCCTTGCGTCATAACCTGGTACTGTTGCATCTAAATTTTGAATTGATAATTGAGTCTTAATAATTTTTTCTTCATTATCTTTAATTAACTTTTCCTTTACTTCATTGAAATTTAATATATTTTCTAAATTTCCATTACTAAACTTATCACAAATTTGAATATTACAACATATTTGCCTTAGATAATTCTCGTTTGCATATTTTAAAGAAGTATATAACGTATTTTCAAAATCTGAAAAAGATATCATAATATTTTCTATATTTGCTGAAGGAATATCTAATTGATCTTTTACTGACTCTTTTGTATTTCTAATATAAATTTGTTTAAATATCGAATTTACAATATTTAACTCCGATAATCCATAATTCATACTATTTTCTAAAGTCATAATATAACTATTCGTATTTGATCTTATTCTTGTACCAAAATCTAAGAAATTCATAACATTTGTTAATGATTTTACATCATAAAATGGAGTTCCAGATATAAACCATTTATTGTTACATGATAAATTTTTTAAAAATACTTGCAAATAAACATGTTCAAAATTATAACTTGAAGAAAACATCTCATGTCCTTCATCTATAATTATTCTATTCCAATGAATAGATTCGAATATAATTGGATCACAAGATTCAATTGTTTTTTTACTAAAAGTTACTAATTTTCTTATGTCTGAACATCTTTTATTTATTTGATCAGGTGATGATAGATAGCTCTTAGTCCATCTAGTACCATTGTTTTTATAATGGTCATAGTTCACATAATATCCAATATTGAATAGAAATTGAAATGACACAATTACAACATCTGCATCTAAAATATTTTGATAATTGTGTTTCTCATGATTCACTTTCGTCAAAAACATTATTTGTTTCAAATTTGGATTCGCTTTAGTAATTTCTAAGCTCCATTGTTTAGTTAAATGACTTGGACATATTATCAATGTCGCTTTTGATACTAAGCAAATTGTATCAAATACATTCTTCACTTCAAACTTAAACTCACTGTCATCTTCTGATTTTTCTATTGTATTCGGTTTATAAATATATGGTCTCTCAATAATTAAGCCAGTAGAAGTAATCGTTTTACCTAAACCCATTTCATCTGCTAGAATACCACCTGATGCATAATAAGTATGTTTACTAATGGAATCTATTCGACATTCATACATATCAAATAATACATCGTCAAATATTTTACTACTTTCTAAATTACTATTTACACATCTAAATACTTCTCCAAGTGATCTTTTAGTATCTAAATCATGATTATTTTTTTTATCTTCTATTTCCTTCATTCTATTTAATGATTCTAATTGATAAGGAAATAATTTAACAGCCAATTTTTTTGGCTGTTTTAAAATAGAATTACTGCAACATGACTTCTCTTTCCACCTATCATTAATAACATTCCTTTTACTTAAAGATTGTAATAATTGTTTAAAAAAACAATTCTCAAATTCAGAAATTTGATCTGTTTTTATTCGCTCCAATAAAATTTGAGGATTATAAAATATATCTATTTTTAGTCCTGTTGAATAATAACTAAATTGTGTAAAAAATATTTTATATTCATATCCTAAATCTTTATTTTTCTCAATATTAAATAAAAAATCAGACATATAACTTTTTTCTAATACACCTAAAAATAAATCACCTGAAAATATATTATATTTATAATTTACATTACTACCAACTAATATACTTGAATTTAATCCTAAAAAATCGTCCTTAGATAATTTAGATACATTACTAAAATTGGTGTTTTTAGTGTAAAATAACTCCATTTTATAAATAAATAATTCATAAGTATGTAAATTATTTATTTTTCAATTATTTATATAATGCATCTAAAACACTATTGAAATTATTATATATACAAATATCATTTGTAAATGTATTATCTAACAAATATCCTTGACCTATTCTCTCAATTGATTCTGGTATAACTACATTTATCTTATTTAATTTTTCACTTAATAATTTTAATTCGTCTAATCCGCCATCTTGATTACTTTTTTTAGTCAATAATTTATATGTAAAATTATTTTCTATCTTATACTCGAAATTTAAAATATTTGCTGATCTATTTAATACATATTTAAAAAATGTTAACTCATCCGCACAATTAATAAAGTCATTAAATTCATTCTCAAATACTACTGTATCTTTACTCTCAAAATAATACTGATTTATATTTATTTTCCCCTTAACTGCTACATTAACTATTGTCTCTATAAAATCACTCTTTTTAACTTCTGGTAAATCTTGAGTAAATGTTATCTTGATTATAAAACAACATTTTGGTTCCATATCAACTATATTATCCTTATACTTTTCTAATGATTTTACCATATCTATTCTTTTATCAACATTTAAATTAACACCATTACTACCAAACACATCACACATTACAATTAAAGAATCATCATTTTTAAAAGGATCTGTTGTAATATATCTTGGCTTTAACAACAATTCTTTTGTTCCATTAAATGTTGTCATAACATTTAATTTAATATTTTTATCTGTCGTACGTAATATCTTACTTCTACTATTAAATTTATTAATTCCTTCTTGCCATAAATAAATAATTTTTACTAAAGATATTTTATTTTCTGAACTATTTAATGTTTTATTTTCATCTATTGTTTCCATTTATTAATTAATTATAGAATTATTTCTTTAAATTTAAACATAAAAAATTGATATTTTTAGTTATTAACTTAAATAATTAAAAATATTAAATAAAATGACTCTTTTAGAAGATTATAAATCAGACCCTTTTAGTTTTATCACCGATGCTACTTTAGCACAAATTGTTAAATTAATTAAAGATGCAAATAAACAATATTATAATCACGATAATCCTATCATGACTGATAGTGAATATGATATATTAAAAGAAGAACTTGAAAATAGAGATCCTAATCATAAATTACTATCACAAATTGCTGACGAAACTCATTCTAAAAATAAAGTTAAACTACCATGTCATATGGGAAGTATGGATAAAATAAAACCAGGTAATGGATTAATTGATAAATGGAATAAAAAATATAAAGGCCCTTATATTTTTAGTGATAAACTCGATGGTACATCTGGTTTACTTATTTTACGAGAAGATGGTAAACATATGTTATTCACAAGAGGAAATGGTACTATCGGTACAGATATTAGTTCTATGTTATCTGGAATTAATGGTATTCCAGATATTAAAGTAAATATGATTATTAGAGGTGAACTATTAATTTCTCATGAAATCTATGAAAAAAATAAAGATACTTATACCAATGCTAGAGCAATGATTAATGGACTAGTCGGAAAGAAAAAAATTACAAAAAATGAGTTGGAAAATATTACATTTGTATCCTATGAAATTATTGAACCTCTCGATACAATTAGTAATCAATTAAAATTACTCAAAAAATTAAAATTTAACACTGTTCCATTCAAAGAAGTTAAAACTATCGATGAAGAAACATTAAGCAAGTACTTTAAAAAAAGAAAAGAAGAATCATATTTCGATATTGACGGTATTATTATTACAGACAATAACAAACATTTACGTAATAAAGATGGTAATCCAAAATATGCATTCGCATTTAAAGAACTATTAGAAGATCAAATTATTTTAACTGAAATTACAGACATTGAATGGCGAGTTTCAAAAGATGGATTAATTAAACCACGAGTACATGTTAAACCAACAGTTATAGGTGGTATAACTATTACACATGTAACTGGTCATAATGCTAAAAATGTAGTTGAATCTGGATTGGGCATTGGTGCAAAAATTAAACTAACTCGGGCTGGAGAAGTTATTCCATATATTGTAGAAGTTGTTAAAAAGGTTAAACCTACACTTCCTAAAATTCCTTATCAATGGAATGAGACAAATGTTGATTTTATTGTTGATAAAGACAATTTAGGAGAAAATGAAAGTAATGACATTTTAGTAAAAAATTTAATATACTTCTTTAAAAAGATGGAAATTAAATATGTTGATGAAAGTATAATTAAGAAAATGATAGATATTGGATTAGATAATATAAATAAGATTATTAATGCAAAAATTGATGATTTTCTTGAAATTGATGGATTCAAAGATAAAATGGCAACTAAAGTTTATACAAACATTCAAAATGCAATTAAAGATGTTGAATTAACCAAAGTAATGGCTGCAAGTAATCTTTTTGGACATGGATTAGGAACTAAAAAATTAGCATTAATTATTAATGATGATCCTAATATTTTGAAACTAAAAATGACAAAGAAGAAATTTATTGAAAAAATTATTGAAATTGATGGTTTCGATACTAAAACTGCAACACAATTTGTTAATAATATAGAAAAATTTAAAACATTCTTAGATAAAAATAAAAAAATTAAAGTTAAAATTATAACAAAACAAAAAAATACATCTGGTAAATTTTCAGATAAAAAAATCGTATTTACAGGATTTAGAGATAATGAACTCGAAAAAATTGTCGAATCTGAAGGAGGCACAATGTCTACTACAGTCAGTGGAAACACTGATTATGTAGTTACAAGTGATAAAGATGCTGAATCAAGTAAATTAACTAAAGCTCGTGACCTTAATATTGAAATATTTACAAAAGATGAATTTGTAAATAAATTTAAAATTAAAATTAAGACACAAGATATTTAATATATTATTAAATTTATTTATTACATTCTAAACAATAATAACTCATGGTTTCATAATTATTATAATTTAATGTCAAAATATTTTTACATTCACTACAATAAATCTTTCTACATTTTTCACATGTATTATAAATTCAATAATATATCTTATTAAATATGGATCAACCATTATAATATCACATAATACTTTCTTATGCTACTTTCATCCCACTTATTAATTCACCTGTTATATAGTCTTTAAATGAATTCGATAATTTTGTCTCATTCTCATTGTAATTATATGTTAACTCCTCGTCTTTTTTTATATCTCTTATGGCAATAATATAATTATCTATTATCTTACATGAAGGATCAAAAGAATGATTCATATACATTCCATAACTATCTATAATATGACGTTTATATCCTACTTCTATAGTTAGTTTTGTTGGTTTACTTCTTATTTCACCATCTAATTTATGAATTTTATAATTTAACTCAAACTCTTTTGAGGCATATAGTCCTTTGAAATTATTTTTTGTTTTAATTTCCATACTTCTCTTAAATTATTTACTTTTAAATTAAATATATAATTTAACATATTTAAACACTTATATCCATTTTTTATTAAATGAGTAAAAATTGTATTGGTATTGACTTGGGAACCACATTCAGTTGTGTAGGTATTTGGAAAAATAACAATGTTGAAATTATCGCAAATGATCAGGGAGCTAGAACTACTCCCTCATATGTAGCTTTCACTGAAAATGAAAGATTAATTGGACCTGCAGCAAAAAATCAAGCTGCACAAAATCCACAAAATACAGTATTTGATGCTAAACGTCTAATCGGACGTAAATTTAATGATTCTACAGTTCAATCGGATATTAAACATTTCCCTTTTGATGTAGTATCAAGTAATGATGGTAAACCATTAATTGAAGTTGATTATAAAAATGAACGAAAAACATTCCAACCAGAAGAAATTTCCTCTATGATTTTAGTTAAAATGAAAGAAATTGCTGAAAGTTTCCTTGGAGAAGAAGTTACTAATGCTGTAATTACAGTACCTGCATATTTTAATGACTCTCAAAGACAAGCTACTAAAGATGCAGGAGTTATTGCTGGTTTAAATGTACTACGTATTATTAATGAACCTACCGCCGCTGCTATTGCTTATGGATTAGATAAAAAATCTGTAGGAGAACATAATATTCTAATTTACGATTTGGGTGGTGGTACATTCGATGTATCATTACTAACCTTAGATGAAGGTATCTTTGAAGTTAAAGCAACTGCAGGCGATACACATTTAGGAGGTGAAGATTTTGATCGTAGATTAATGGAACATTTTATAAATGAATTTAAAAAAAAAAATAAACTAGATTTAACATCCAATAAACGATCTATTAGACGCTTGCAGTCAGCATGCGAACACGCTAAAAAAACTTTATCTTCATCAACATCTGCTAATATTGAAATTGATTCATTATATGACGGTATTGATTTCTCCACAACTATTACTCGAGCTAAATTTGAATCTTTATGTTCTGACTTATTTAAAAGAACATTTGACCCTGTTGAAAGAGTACTTACAGATTCAAAAATGAGTAAATCAGACGTTCATGAAATTGTATTAGTTGGCGGATCAACACGTATCCCCAAAATTCAAGATCAATTAAGTGATTATTTTAATGGTAAATCATTATGTAAAAATATTAACCCAGACGAAGCTGTCGCATATGGAGCTACTGCTCAGGCTGCTATTCTAAGCGGTGTCACTGACAGTAAAGTAAATGATATCTTGTTAATTGATGTTCTGCCATTATCTTTAGGTGTCGAAACTGCAGGAGGTGTAATGACTAACATCATTGAAAGAAACACTACTATCCCATGTAAGAAATCTCAAGTATTTAGTACATATGCTGACAATCAACCAGGATGTACAGTACAAGTATTTGAAGGTGAAAGACAATTTACTAAAAATAATAATAAATTAGGTGAATTTAATCTAAATGGAATCCCCCCTATGCCAAGAGGAACTCCACAAATTGAAATTACATATGATGTCGACGCTAATGGAATTCTAAATGTTAATGCTGTTGAAAAATCATCTGGTAAATCAGAAAAAATTACAGTTACTAATGATAAAGGTAGATTATCAAAAGATGACATTCAAAAAATGGTTGATGAAGCAGAAACATTCAAAGATGAAGATAAAGCAGCAAAAGAAAAAGTTGAAGCAAGAAATGGATTAGAAAGTTATGCTTATCAAATTAAAAACACTTTATCTGACGAAAAGCTAAAAGATAAATTCTCTGAAGATGAAAAAACTACTATTGATACTAAAGCAGATGAAGTTATTTCATGGTTAGATGAAAATCATTCAGCTGAAACTGCTGAATATGATAGTAAAAGAAAAGAATTGGAAGAAGTATTTAATCCAATTATGAGTAAAGTATATTCAAGTGGAATGCCTGAAGGTGGAATGCCAGGAATGCCAGAAGGTATGTCAGGAATGCCAGGAATGCCAGAAGGTATGGAAGGTATGCAAGGAATGCCTGGAATGGCAGGAATGCCTGGAATGCCTGGAATGGCTGGTATGTCAGGTATGCCAGGAGGAATGGAAGAAGGCCCTCAAATTGAAGAAGTAGATTAAAATTGAATAGTAAAAATGTTTATAATTTATTAATTTTATATTATAAATGTATGATATAAAATTATCATGTGAAGAAGATTGTGAAATAGTTGAAAGAATATCAAAATATTATAATAATATAAAAAACAGTAAATATTTATATGAATGTATAGTGATATTGATTAATATGTTTAATTTTTTAAAATTAAAAGAGAATTTTATTTTAAAAAATCAACAATTTAAAAGTAAAATACTTATATTTTATGATGAAATAATTCAAGATACTGAATATGAAAATATTAGTCAACAATTAAAAAATAATTTTGACAATTCCTATATTAATTTGAAAAATATTGAATAACCTAAATTATACTTCTTTTTTGATTATAATAAATAAATAAATATAATGGAAAATGAAGTAGATAGCTATGATAAATCTGATGATGAAAAAATTAAAGATGAAAAAATTAAAGATGATAAAATTATTAATAAAATTAAGTCTTATTTGAAAAAAGCAGATGAAACAATACATAAAAATATTAAAATTTTGACAATAATAAATTTAATGCATTATTTAAGAACAGAAATATGTTTTATAAAAAGACATGAAAAATTTAAATTATGTGTCTTACAAAAATGTATGTCATTAAAAGAACAACTCCCAGAAAATATGCCTCCTTTATTACTAGAACAATTTAATCAATCAATAAATATAATGAATAATTTATTAAAATCATAAATTTTTTATATATATAAAATATTAATTTTATATATATGTATCTTAAAATACAAGAAATTAATAGTATAGAACAATTACCTAATTATTATAATTTTAAAAAACCATATGTAATTAGAGGAGGATGTAAATCTATGAAAATTTTTAATATTGAAAATAAATTAGACTTTTTTTATAATAAATTAAATAAAAGTAGTACAAGTGTTGAACTTTATGAAAAAGAATCTGATATGCAAATTGGCGAATATTATGAATATACCAAAAAACCATTTGTAGAATCATTTGACCATATTGTAAATAATAAAAAACCTATTCACTTTATTGCAGATTATGATCTAAAAACTTCATTTGATTTTGATTGTCAACAACTTGTACATTATTTTAATTTAGATATGGATAAAAAAAGAGATATAAATACAGTTTTCCTATATTTTGGAAATAATAGTATTACAGCTACTCATATTCATTTAGATTATGATTATTTATTAAACCAGATACATGGAAAAAAAATTGTATATATGTTCGATTATTATGATAATCCATCCTTAAAAATGACTGGTGTTTTCTCTAATACTAACAATTTTATAAAAGATAACTTTTTTAAATTAGATCACTCTAAGCTTAAAGTTTATAAAGTTGAATTATATCCTGGAGATACACTATCAATACCACCATGGTGGTTTCACGCTGTTAAAGGTGAAGATTTATCATTATCTATAACTAAAACTTATATTCGTAAAGATCATTCTTATATCTATAAAAGACCATATATTTTAAGTACATTTATGTTAAATAAGATTAATAGTTATGGTGATACTCAAGATATATTTATAGGTATACTTTTTATTGTTATTTTTATTATTTATTTTTATTATTAAATTTATTATTTTTACCATTTTGAAAATGTAGTTTTTTAAAACTTCAAAAACTTTTTTTAAAAAAACTGAAATACTTTTTTAAAATTCTGATTTCCCCCCCCCCCTCATTTGGAAAAAGAGTAAATTATAGTTTCTCTATTTATGGTCTAAAAATAGAGATAAAAATAGTTAGAATATAGTCTATTTATGGTATAAAATATAAAATAGAGTAAATGTACAATATTAAAAAGAGTAAAAAAGAGTAAAAAAGAGTAAAAAAAAGAGTAAATATACTTAAAATAATATAGTTTTTAATATAATAATTATGGTAAATTATCAATGTTACCGTTGCGGATACACCAATAAAGATAAAGCTAAAATAGTAGCACATTTAAAACGTAAAACACCGTGTAATATGAAATTTAATAATATAAATTTAGACGTATGTAAAGAGTATATTTTAGAAGGTTTAAGTTATGAAGATTATTTGAAAATAATTGATAGTCAACAAAAAAACAATAAAAAAACAATAATTGGTGAGTTTAAAAACAATATAAAAACAACAATAAGTCAAAAGTTTGTTAATAATATATCAACAAAAGGTAAGTTTGAATGTGAATTTTGTGAAAAAGTATTAGCTTATAAGCAATCTTATTATAAACATTTGAAAACATGTAAAGAAAAGAAAAAGGATGAAGAAGTGAAAAATTCAATGAATGAATTAGTTGTATTATTAAATAAACAAAATGATGATTTAAAAAAACAATTAGAGAAACGTGATAAACAAATAGATGAACAAAATAAACAGATTAGTGAATTAATACAAAAAGCAGGAATAAATAATAGTACTATTACACAAAATATTCAAAATAATATAAAATTACTTGCATATAAAGATACTGATATAAGTAGTTTAACTGATAATGATATTTTAAAATGTTTAAATCATAGTAATATGTGTGTGCCCCATTTAGTGAAAATGATTCATTTTAATCCTGAAAGGCCAGAGAATCATAATATATATATATCAAATTTAAAAAATGGATATATAATGACATATGATGGTTCTAAATGGGATACATTAAATAGGGATGAAGTTATAGAGGATATAATATGTGATAAACAAGGGTTAATAGAAGAAAGAATAGAGACCTGGATTGAAGAGGGTAAAAAATATCCAACAATTATGAAAAAGTTCGAACGATACATTGAAAAAAAAGAAAATGATATTGTAATTAATAAAATAAAAGAAGAAATAAAATTAATGTTATTTAATAATCGTAATGTTATAAAAAAATAGAATAATTATTCATACATAAAATATCATATATTTATATATGAATAATACTTCAACAAAAGAAGCAATAATATTTGGAATCATTATGGTTATATTTGGATTTTTAACAAGTTATGTAACTGATTTTATAATGAATAGACCAATAGATTGGTTACCCAATCATTCAAGTGGTATGGCATCAGGTATATTTTTTACATCTGTACTAGTTTATTTTTTATTTTCGGAAAAATTTATACAATATAAATGTAATTCAAACTAATTATTTTAATTGTTTAGTAACTTATTATATAAAATGATATTTTATATAATTATTAGACAAAAAGATATATACAAAAAAAATATAATTAAATTTTAAATTTATAAAATTATGAATTTAAAATTTAATCAATCAAGTCATAACAAACAAAACAATCAAGTCATAACAAACAAAACAATCAAGTCATAACAAACAAATCGTAACAAGACATAACAAACAAATCAAACAAGACATAACAAACAAGTCAAACAAGTCATAACAAGTCATAACAAGTCAAAACACATCATATCAAACAAATATTTCACAGTTAGAATTAAATCCTATTACTGTATTGTGCTTCATTGCTCTAGAAATTACATCCAAATTTCGAGGCTTTGTAATGCCTCGATAATCTCAGAATTATCACTATAAACCCTTAGAAATTGAATCTTAAAAAAATCTAAGCCAAGAAACGTATCCAGAAAAGATAGTTTATCAAGTAAGTTCCTATCAAAAATCTGAGGTTCACCTTGATTATCTTCAAAAATTCTGGATTGAATATAATTTACATGACTCCCAAAGAAGTCATTTAGAACAATTCTATAACGCTTAATTGCAAAATTATTAGAAAGATAATCAACATCAGAATCTCTAATACCATTTGGACTGTTAAGATTGCTGACTATATCTTCATAGATATAAGGACATCTGTACAAAGTTTGAAAACTTACTATAAAGAATCTGACAGCAACACAAACTTGGATTTTTTTCAATACTTCGAGATACTCATCTTTAAAAAATGGCTTTAGATGATTAATCCACCTAATTGAGTTCATCAGTTTTATTGGATCTGTATCTGTTCGGAAGCTTTCATTAAATTGAAAATTAAACTCTTCATGTAGCTTAGATTCAAAGAATAGCCTGATATAATCACGAGAATAGAATATTATGAACCCCAACACATGAATATTTTTATATTCGTAACAAAGCATGGGCAGGTGCACCATATCAGGTTGGAAAGAAAATCCAATCGATTGCAAGTAAATATGGACACTGCTACTTCTGTCTTCATTACTAATGTCCGAAGTAAAGATACTCTCTAAATCCATATTCACAACTGAATTTGTTTGAAGAGAATTAATAGCTAAGGTCATTTCATCTTGTCGATTTACAGTTGTTGCCTCGACTATTAGACGAAGTATAATGACAGATTCGTTATGATTCCAGTACCTTATCAAGTTCGGGATGAACTGAAACCAACATTTCCTAATAATCTTAACACCCAACATGATTGTATTTACAACTTCATCATTTCGGATATTTTCCGTCAACATATTGATTGCAAAATCATTTGTGAATAAAAGTACTATTTGTACTCCTGTTTTGAAGATTTTTTTTAAAGTTGAATTGTCTGGTGTCCTTATAATTAGCCTGGCAATGTATGACAACAACGAAGTATTACAATTTCTTGCTTTATCAATAATATCTTTAGCAAGTATTAATGTAGTAATGTTATCAACTGGTTGATTGGGGAAGTTTCCAAGAACATAAAAATAATGTTCTTCGTTCAACCCATGGATGTTGTTAATGGGGTCTAATTCCATAGTTCCTAGAAACTTTAATTGAAGTATTACAATATAATGCAAATGATAAGTTACTAAAAGGGGATGTCACACTGAATGCAATCGTCTGTATCTTCTTGATGGTGACGCTAAAATTTAATTTGAAACTTCTAAATAATTAATTTTCAATTTTTTATAGTTTAATACTTATATTTTCATCTTCAAATAAATAATAACTAAAAACAAAATTAAATTAAATAATATAACAAAATTTAGTTTCTAGCTACGTTTCTATCTACTATCTCTAACTATTTTTCTAGCTACTTAGAATACTTCGCAAAAAAGTATCAATTATGGTATAATTACCATTATATTTCATCATTATTGTCACATAGTTGTTCTCTTGGTGAAATGAACTGTGATTGCTCTTTATAAATCTAAAATGAGGATCTGTAATAATTTGGGATATTCTTATTAAAGTTCAACTCTTTTTATTTTTCTTCTGTAAATGATAAATAAATAATTATTTATTTATCATTTTATCAATAGATTGAATTTTTTAATATATATTTTCATAAGTATTCAGTAAATACTTTTGACATCATCCCTCCACCATTACATACCCTATAATGAACGTGTGGTTTAAGTAAACCTTTTCGAGGTACGGTATATTCTCTTGGAGATCTAAATTTTAATGTAACATTCCCATCTTGATCTGAAACTACAACACCATTATTAGAATAGTTTTTATATGCTGATTTATATGTTCCATCGTCTTCTACTTCATTATCATCTTTTGGCTCTGCAGCCCAATAAATAACCTTTGAATTTGGAGTTACTTTAATATCAATTTGATTTGTGTAATTTAAAGGTAATTGTTCTTTTAGAGAACCACATGGGTAAACTGCTTTTCCTAAAAATGGTAACATTTCATCTCTTCTATAAAGATTTAAAACAGACCAAATAACAGCACCAATAGTAAGTATATTATATATTTTTTTACCTAAACTATTATTTTTTATAATTAAATCAATTATGTTTATATTATATAAACCTGAAGTAGCTGTATTTAATGCTGCAATTAAAATTAGTGTTATTGCTATTTTTTTTTCTAAATATTTCATAATATATATATATTTATATTTTAAATAATTGATATAAATTAATTCTTTAGCTGGTCCTTATTTAGGGTCTCTTAAAAGTGTTCTATTAGTATTATTTTTTGGTCTTTAATAATTTATTATGTTTATTTTGTGTTTTTTTATACGATTGTATTTCTTCTTTTTTCCCAGGGAGAACTGCAATATATACTCTATCAGCATTAATATATGGTTCGCTATGAAATGCATTAGCATAACGATTACTTCCAACTAGAAAAACTCCGGCTTGATATTTTTTGAGAACAGTTAGTTTATTTTTATCATTAAATAATTTATTAATTTCTTTACGATTTTCTATACCGTCTTTAGAAAATGGACTAATATTTCCAAATTTGTCATATTGTTTTTTAAACATTTGATCATATTGTTTTTTTAATTTTTTACTGTTCTTATATAGCATTGTACCAGGACCAGTTAATGTTGTTACAAACTTGGGAAATAACTTTTCCTGTTTACCAAAAAATTGTCCATCAATATGCCAACGAGGTATTTTCCAATCAGAATTTGGTAAACTGACTCTAACATGTATTAGAGCTGATTCTTCTTTGAAACTCTTTATTGCTGTATTGATTAGTTTTTTTATTATCTCTCTTATTTTTTTACAATCTTCAGAGTCATTTTCTAAAGTATTATGGAATAAGCTATCAATTTTTTTATTAATTCCATATATACCATACATCGTAATACCTTCTTGTTTTTTCACTTTAATTTGACCAAGTATATCTTTTTCTTTTTTGGTATAGTCAATATCAATAGCTGTAAAATTTGTATTTTCATTTAATTTAAGAGTTTTAAGAGATTTTTTAAGACTAGAATATTCCATTAATTATTATATATTAATTATTGAGTTTTTATTTAAGAATAAAAATTGACAAATAATTAATATATAATTTTTATTTATTATATAAACTAAAATATGGATAATCAAAATTATAGTAAGTTTAAAAAAAAAGATCAAAATAAAAAAGATCAAAATAAAAAAGATCAAAATAAAAAAGATCAAAATAAAAAAGATACTCAAAAAAATAAATCATCTAAAGAAAAAGAAACTAAACGTTATGATTTAACTAAAAAAAGAAGATGTGAAAGAGATAAAAAATATAAAAATTATATTTAGTAAGGTACAAACTCTTTTTATTGCTCTTATGTTAATGATAAATAAATAATTATTTATTTATCATTTAAGTTTTTTTATAAATTAATTATTTGAACCTCCAATATAACTAATTATCTCTCGAATTAAAGTAAATTATATATCAATAGATTGAGTTTTTATCAAATCACCTTTCTTTTTAAGAATACCTTGTAGGAATAATGTTCTTACATTTTTTGATTTTTTATTTTTTATCTTACAAGCCAAGTTCATTTGTTTCTTAAGTATATATAATTTTGTATCAATCTTTGGTAAATTTTCAAGTAACTGGATTCGTTCTTTGCTACAATTTTTATCTTGAAGATGGACCTTTCTATAAAGAGGCTTATCTTCAATTTCCATAATATATTTATTCCATTTTGAAATACTACCTTGAACAGTATGATTAACAGATTTCATAATAAGTTTCTTTTTTTGTGGCTTGAAATCATCGCCTTTTAACATAAAGGTATCCCATTCTTTAGCTTTTTTTTCAAGTTTTAAAGAAAAATATTCAGACTGCATTGGAAAACCAATTGATTCATTATAACTTGATTGATATGAATTATTATCGTCTGTGTTTTGAGCTATTCTTTTTATAAGATCTTCAAAGCTTTCATCGTGATTAAAGTTTCCGTATTGTTCAAGGTTTTTCATTTATATTATTAAAAAGTTGATAGAATTTTTTTATTTTATTTTTCAATTTTTAATATTATAATTCTTTATCTAATTCATACCATGGTATTTTAGGTTTTTTTTTGTATTTTCATTTAATTTAAGAGTTTTAACCCGTTTCACATTAAAATCTTACATTTTTTCAAATAAATAAATATATTTATTATATATAATTGAACCCATTCGTCTTGAACATTTAATAAATAGATTATTATAACTTTAAACTTATTTAATAATTTTTATAGATATCTAAACAGGTATCATCAATGGTGATATTATAATATCTTCTTTTTTTAATGTAATAGTATTATGCTCAATATATTTATTTATGCAATAACTTGAACATACATATATTACAGTTAATAATAGACATACTCCGATTATGAGTAAGAATATAAAACCTATTAATATTAGTTCTTGTTTACTCATTTAATGAATATATTATTATAACTTTAAGCTAATTATATATCAATAGATTGTTTTTCTTTTTGGATTGTTTCCATAGGTTGGGTATTTTACTCCACCTGTTGAATACTTAATAGTATAGTTCATTATTCATGGTACCAATTTAGTAGATCTCCTAATGAAGTAGCACCATAAAACATGCGACTCATATCAGTGACAGCAGACACATCCCATGAGCTGAGGTCTCCATTGAATGAATTAGCATCTTCAAACATTTGTCTCATATTAGTAACTGATGATACATTCCATGAGCTGATGTCTTGATTGAATGAATCAGCACGCATGAACATACGATCCATAACAGTAACAGATGACACATCCCATGAATCAAGCGGCTGATTGAATGATGATGCTTCAAGGAACATGGCATTCATATTAGTCACTGCAGATACATCCCATGAGCTGATGTCTTGATTGAATGAAGTAGCACGCATGAACATATGATCCATGTCGGTGACTGCAGACACATCCCATGAGCTGATGTCTTGATTGAATGAATCAGCATCTTGAAACATTTGACTCATATTAGTAACTGATGATACATTCCATGAGCTGATGTCTTGATTGAATGAA
>ERZ807291.1417-NODE-1417-length-39045-cov-37.349782_pt1 | contig 39045 bp, 28 predicted proteins | sample MGYA00521257_ERZ807291 | MGnify/ENA primary metagenome ERZ807291 (study PRJEB31413, sample SAMN03169783) | marine metagenome | biome: Marine; feature: Water; material: Subsurface seawater | place: North Sea | collected 2011-04-28 | depth 1 m m ...
ATCGTACTTTACCTGTTCCTGGATCTGTTCCTGATGTTGATGTTGAAAATGTATAGTCGAATGTAGCACCACCAAATGAACCATCTGTTCCTTGAGCACCTATTTCGCCTTTTTGTCCTTTTTGACCTGTTGTTCCTTGAGCACCTTTTTGACCTGTTGCTCCTTTAGCACCTGTAGTACCTTGAGTACCTGTTATACCTTGAACACCAACTTCACCTTTTTGTCCTTTTTGTCCTGTTGTACCTTGAGCACCTTTTTGACCTGTTGCTCCTTTTTGACCTGTAGTACCTTGAGTACCTGTTATACCTTGAACACCAACTTCACCTTTTTGTCCTTTTTGACCTGTTGTTCCTTGTGTACCAGTTGCTCCTTTAGCACCTTGTGAACCTGTGGTACCTTGAGTACCCGTAATACCCTGAGCCCCAACTTCACCTTTTTGTCCTTTTTGACCTGTAGTACCTTGAATACCTATTGAACCTTTTTGTCCTGTTATACCTTGAGCACCTGTTGAACCTTTTTGTCCTGTTATACCTTGTGCTCCCGTAGCACCTTTAGCACCTTGAGAACCAGTTATACCTTGTGCTCCTGTATCACCTTTGGCACCTTGTGAACCTGTAGTACCTTGAATACCCTGTGCTCCTGTAGCACCTTTAGCACCTTGAGAACCAGTTATACCTTGTATTCCTTGTGCACCTGTTGCACCTTTTTGTCCTGTAGTACCTTGTGAACCTGTAGCACCTTTTTGACCTGTAATACCTTGAATACCTTGTGAACCTGTATCTCCTTTATCACCTTGTTCTCCTGTTATACCCTGAGTACCAATAACACCTTTTTGACCGGTATTACCTTGAACACCAATTTCACCTTTTTGTCCTGTTGTACCTTGGGTACCTGTTATACCTTGTATTCCTTGTGCACCTGTTGCTCCTTTTTGGCCTGTAGTACCCTGTGAGCCTGTAGCACCTTTAGCACCTTGTCCACCTTGTGCACCTGTTATACCTTGAATACCTTGAGCACCAACTTCACCTTTTTGTCCTGTTGTTCCTTGAGTACCTGTAGTACCTTGAACACCAATTTCACCTTTTTGGCCTGTAGTACCTTGAGAACCAGTTATACCTTGAATACCTTGTGCACCTGTTGCACCTTTAGCACCTTGTGAACCAGTTATACCTTGAGCACCTGTTGCTCCTTTTTGGCCTGTATCACCCTTAGCACCTTGTTCTCCTGTATCACCTGTTATACCTTGTGTACCTGTAGTACCTTGAGTACCTGTGATACCTTGTATTCCTTGGGCACCTGTTGCGCCTTTAGCACCTTGTGAACCTGTAGTACCTTGAGTACCGGTTGTACCTTGAGTACCGGTTGTACCTTGAGTACCGGTTATACCTTGAATACCTTGTAAACCTTGTTCACCTGTTATACCTTGTGTACCTGTATTACCTTGAACACCAATTTCACCTTTTTGTCCTTTTTGACCTGTTTCACCTGTTATACCTTGAGCACCATCTTCACCTTTTTGTCCTTTTTGTCCTGTTGTACCCTGTAAACCAGTAGCACCTTTAGCACCTTGAGAACCAGTTATACCTTGTATCCCTTGTGCACCTGTTGCGCCTTTAGCACCTTGTGAACCTGTAGTACCTTGAGTACCAGTTATACCTTGTATCCCTTGTGCACCTGTTGCGCCTTTTTGTCCTGTAACACCTTGAGCACCTTTTTGTCCTATTATACCTTGAATACCTTGAACACCAACTTCACCTTTTTGACCGGTTGTACCTTGAGTACCAGTTATTCCCTGTATTCCTTGTGCACCTGTTGCGCCTTTTTGTCCTTTTTGACCTGTTGTTCCTTGTGTTCCCTGAAGTGATAGGTTTGATCTCTTATATATGTTCCCGTTGTTATCTAATACTAAGATATCATTTACTGTAGTTGTAAGGGGAGTAGATGATAAGTTTAATGTGTTTAAAGTTGCGTCTGATCCGCTAACTATAAGTTTCTTCCAGTTTGGCATGTTAATCTTTTTTTATTATGGTTGGTTACTCAAATGAGTCCACTTCCGTTATGGCCTATAATACCCTTATAAATATGAGAGTAATATGGAATAGTCACTAAGAAAAAATATGTTTTAAAAACTAGATGTAAATTGGTATACAACTGAAACAAAACCACTTCCAGGGTTAAAATTATATAAACCAAAAAAGGTTTCATTATCTGGGGTTTTGCCAATATATGATTTAGTATCAAGATTATTTTGTCCATCAACTTGATCTCCAGGTATCTCAATACCATTTTTTAGAATACGTCCACTTTTTCCAGCTGTTACGAAAGTTACGTATTTGGAACTATTATAACTAAAACTACAAATTGATAATTGGGTTGTTCCTCCAGTATCTTCAGAAACAATAGTTCCATACGAGCTTAAATCAAAAGCCGTTGATAAGGGTAGTTTATATAAATTAACATTATTACCACTTGGTGATGAACCAGCAGAGAAATATATATTTAATCCATTTTCGTCAATTGCAAAAGCTCTTCTAGTGTTAGTTCCAATGTTGCTATCTAAAGTAGAAAAAGCAACATATTCATCATAAGTTGATGACATTGTAGATGTATCCCAGGCAGTTGTAAGATTATATTGATATATACCTGTAGTTTGCCCAGCTAAGCTCTCTCTCATTAGAGCAAATACTTTTGTACCTGTAGGATTAAATTGAAAACTTAAAATATGCTTATCAAGGGTAGTACCTGTAGTTGAAAATGTAAAACCATCACTTACATCTCCTGTTGTATTAAAATCATATACATCTATACGTTTAGTATTATTTGGGGCAAAAAACATTTCTGTTTGATTAGAATTAACATCTATATCAATAGAATTTATACTACTAGTAAAATGTAATGATTCTGTAAAATCATCCCATTCTACTTCACCACCAGATGGCCCACCAACACCACCAGATTGTAGTACTCTAAAGAAATTTATATTACTCATTTATTTTTCTTCTCAGTTCTTCTATTTCACCTTGCTGTTCTTTAATAGCTTCAATTAATAAAGCAACCATTTTATCATATTTAACAGCTTTATACCCATTATCTCTTGTAGTAACTAATTCGGGTAATATAGCTTCAATTTCTTGTGCTATAACTCCTATATCTGCTCCTTCATTACCATGAATATGAATTTTTTCTTCTTTGGTTAGTGGGGTCCAATCAAAATACACACCATTTATTTGTTTTACTTTATCTACAGCCCATGGGATAGGTCTTATATTTTCTTTTAGTCTTTTATCTGATGTAGAATATGCTATTACATCATTTTTAGCTCTAATTAAACCATCTGTAGAATTAGTACCTGTAAAAGAAGAGCCAACATCTAAAGAATTTTTAACTGCTAAAAGATTACCTGTAAAAGTTAAATCAGACACTCCATCTATAGTGGCAGATGTATTTCCTCCTCTTATTAATCTGTTAGTACCAGCATTAGTATATGTTGTTATACCTGCATTTTGACCTGTAATACCTTGAGCACCTTTAGTACCGGGGGCACCTATACCTGTAATACCTTGAGCACCTTTTGTACCTGTAATACCTTGAGCACCTTTTGCACCTGTAATACCTTGAACACCTTGAGCTCCTGTTCCACCTCCTGGAATTGACCAGTAGTAACTAGTACCATCATAATAAACACCTAATACATCAGTACCACCACTTGCTGTTGTTGTAGTATAAGTACTACCCCCTATAATAACGGATCCACCTGGAAGTGTTACAGTATAGGTTGTACCTGATCCTTGTTTAACTAAAAGTACACCTGTATCACCTGTTACCCAACCTGACATTGCTAATGTTTTATTACCATTTAAAGTAACTTTAGCATTTGAACCTAATGATGAATTAAATGTAATAGTAGATGTTGCATTACTTAATGTTTGTTGGTCAATAGTTATTTTACCATCAGACATTTGTAAATCTTGTTGCATTACAACATTTTTATGCAGGGTAATATCAGTAGCATCGTATTTTATTATGTCTGTTTCTGTACCACCTGGAGTTTTGGATATAAATTTGAATTTACCAAAATTTGTTCCAGTATCCCCTTGAAATGCAAAATCTGTATTATCAGCACCATTACCTTTTATCTCAACACCATTACCACCATCTCTATAAATATTTAATTCACCATCAGTTCCATTCGCACCTTTTATACTAAGGTTACTAGTACTAAATGTTAAATTTCCTTCAGCAACAAGTCCACCAGAACCATCTGATGTTAATACTTCATTATTATTTCCAGGTGCTGTTGGATTAGTTCCTTGAGCACCTTTTGTACCTGTAATACCTTGAGCACCTTTTGTACCTGTAATACCTTGAGTACCTGTAATACCTTGGGCACCTTTATCACCAACTTCTCCTACACCTGTAGTACCTTGTATACCTTGAATACCTTGTGTTCCTTGTGTACCAGTAATACCCTGTGAACCAGTTATACCTTGAGAACCCTTACTACCTGTTAAACCTTGGGTACCTTGAGTACCTTGAGTTCCTGTTATACCCTGTGAACCAGTTATACCTTGTGTTCCTTGTGTACCAGTAATACCTTGAGTTCCTTGTGAACCAGTTATACCTTGTGCTCCTGTAATACCCTGAGTACCTTGTGTTCCTGTTATACCTTGTGTCCCTTGTGTTCCCGTTATACCTTGAGTACCTGTAATACCTTGGGTACCTTGAGTTCCTTGTGTACCAGTAATACCCTGTGAACCCGTTATACCTTGTGATCCTGTAATACCCTGAGAACCATCTGTACCTTGAATACCAGTTATACCTTGAGTACCATCCGTACCTTGTGTACCTGTAATACCCTGTGTTCCATCTGTTCCTTGAGTACCTGTAATACCTTGACTACCTGTAATACCCTGAGTACCTGTTGTCCCTTGTGTTCCTGTAATACCTTGAGTACCAGTTGTTCCTTGTGTTCCGTCTGTTCCTTGGGTTCCTTGTGTTCCATCTGTTCCTTGGGTACCATCTGTACCTTGAGTACCTGTAATACCTTGGGTACCTTGAGTACCTTGTGTTCCTGTTATACCCTGAGAACCAGTAATCCCCTGAGCACCATCTGTACCTTGTGTTCCTGTAATACCCTGTGAACCTGTTATACCTTGAGTACCTTGGGTACCTGTAATACCTTGTATTCCTTGAGTACCAGTTGTTCCTTGTGTTCCATCTGTACCTTGTGTTCCTTGTATTCCTGTTATACCCTGAATACCCTGAGTACCTTGTGTTCCTGTTATACCTTGAGTTCCTTGTGTACCATCTGTACCTTGAGTACCTGTTATACCTTGAGTTCCTTGTGCACCAGTAATACCTTGTGAACCAGTTATACCTTGAGTACCTGTAGTACCTTGAGTTCCATCTGTTCCTTGTGTTCCTGTTATACCTTGAGTTCCTTGTATACCTGTTATACCCTGTGAACCAGTAATACCCTGTGAACCAGTAATACCCTGAGCACCATCTGTTCCTTGAGTACCCTGTGTTCCATCTGTTCCTTGTGTTCCATCTGTTCCTTGAGTACCAGTTGTTCCTTGTGAACCTGTAATACCCTGAATACCTTGTGTTCCTGTTATACCTTGAGTACCCGTAGTACCTTGAGTTCCATCTGTTCCTTGTGCTCCATCTGTACCTTGAATACCAGTTATACCTTGAGTACCAGTTGTTCCTTGAGTACCCGTTGTTCCTTGCGTTCCATCTGTACCCTGTGTTCCTGTTATACCCTGAGTACCTGTAGTACCTTGTGTTCCTGTTATACCTTGTGCTCCATCTGTACCTTGAATACCAGTTATACCTTGAGTACCAGTTGTTCCTTGTGAACCTGTTATACCTTGAATACCTTGAGTACCTGTGATACCCTGTAAACCTTGTTCGCCTGTTATACCCTGTAAACCTTGTTCACCTGTTATACCTTGTGAACCTGTTATACCTTGGATACCTTGTGAACCTGTTATACCTTGAATACCTTGTGTTCCTGTTATACCTTGAGAACCGGTTATACCTTGAATACCTTGTGTTCCATCTGTTCCTTGTATACCTGTAATACCCTGTATACCTTGAATACCTACTTCACCTTTTTGTCCTTTATCTCCTCTATTACCTACAGTTGTAAATGATATAATTATATCTTCATTGTTTGTAAATGGGTTTGTAGTTGATGATGATTGTTCATCTAGATCCAATGACCACCACCCAGTATTATCTGTTAAATCTGATATTGCAAATAGTATAAATTGTGTAGCGTCTGTTCTATTTGCTATTCTAATATATCCCTTTATTGCTGATGTTACAGCGTCTATAGATAAGAGGAATGATTGAATTGAAGTACCATTATCGTCCGTAATATCTACATACCCAACAGTAGAAGCGTTTTGTGTAGTATTATTTAATCTTATTTTACCAGTTCCAGGATCTGCTGCTGCTGTTGATGTATCAAAAGTATAATCAAAAGTAGCACCACCAAAGGCACCATCTGTACCTTGTGTTCCTTCTTCACCTTTAGTACCTGTTATACCTTGTGTCCCTTGTGTACCAGTAATACCCTGAGCACCTGTTATACCTTGAGCACCTGTTATACCTTGTGCTCCTGTTATACCCTGAGAACCAGTAATACCTTGAGTACCTGTTGTTCCTTGAATACCAGTAACCCCTTGTGTACCTGTAGTACCTTGAGTTCCATCTGTTCCTTGTGTTCCGTCTGTACCTTGAATACCAGTTATACCTTGTAAACCTGTTGTACCTTGAGTACCATCTGTACCTTGAGTACCTATTATACCTTGTGTTCCTTGTGTTCCTGTAATACCTTGTGTCCCTTGTATTCCTGTTATACCTTGTATTCCTTGTGAACCAGTAGTACCTTGAGTTCCATCTGTACCCTGTAAACCTTGTTCACCAGTAATACCTTGAATACCCTGTGAACCAGTTGTTCCTTGTAAACCTGTAATACCTTGAATACCTTGTGCTCCGTCTGTACCTTGAGTACCCGTTGTACCCTGTGTTCCATCTGTTCCTTGAGTACCTGTAATACCTTGGGTTCCATCTGTTCCTTGAGTTCCATCTGTACCCTGTGTTCCTGTTACACCCTGTAAACCTTGTTCGCCTGTTATACCTTGTATTCCTTGAGTTCCATCAGTTCCTTGAGTACCATCTGTACCTTGAGTACCAATAATACCCTGAATACCTTGTGAACCAGTAATACCTTGTGAACCAGTAATACCCTGAGCACCTGTTATACCTTGAGCACCTGTAGTACCTTGAGTACCATCTGTTCCTTGAGTACCATCTGTTCCTTGAGTACCATCTGTTCCTTGGATACCCTGTAAACCTTGTTCACCTGTTATACCTTGAGCACCAGTTATACCTTGTGGTCCTTGAGTACCTTGTATACCCTGAGCACCATCTGTACCTTGAGTACCTTCTATACCTTGTACACCTTGAGTACCTTGTGTTCCGTCTGTTCCTTGCGTTCCATCTGTACCTTGTGTTCCGTCTGTTCCTTGAATACCAGTTATACCTTGAGTACCAGTTGTTCCTTGTAAACCTGTTATACCTTGAATACCCTGAGCACCATCTGTACCTTGAGTACCTGTTGTGCCTTGTGTTCCATTAGTACCTTGAGTACCTGTTACACCTTGAGAACCTGTTACACCTTGAGAACCAGTAATACCTTGTGAACCAGTAATACCTTGAGTCCCGTCTGTACCTTGTGTTCCTGTTATACCTTGTGCTCCATCTGTTCCTTGTGCTCCATCTGTACCTTGAGTACCTGTTGTACCCTGAATACCTTGAATACCTTGTGATCCTGGGACTGTTGAATCTTCACCTGTTGTACCTTGAGTACCCTGTGTTCCTGTTATACCTTGAGAACCAGTAATACCTTGTGAACCTATAATACCTTGAGCACCATCTGTACCTTGGGCACCATCTGTACCTTGAGTACCCTGAGTACCATCTGTACCTTGTGTACCAGTTATACCTTGTATTCCTTGTAAACCTTGTTCACCTGTAATACCTTGTATTCCTTGAGAACCATCTGTACCATCCGTACCTTGTGTACCTGTAATACCCTGTGCTCCTTTAGTACCAGTTATACCTTGTGCACCATCTGTTCCTTGAGAACCATCTGTACCTTGAGAACCAACTTCTCCTTTTTGTCCTTTTAAACCACTTGTACCTTGAGTACCATCAATTCCCTTAATCCCTTGAACACCTTGAGAACCTTGTGTTCCAGTTATACCTTGAATACCTTGTGAACCAGTAATACCCTGTGTACCTGTTGTACCTTGAGAACCTGTTATACCTTGAATACCTTGTGTACCATCTGTACCTTGAGTACCAGTAATACCTTGAACACCTTGAGCTCCTTTATCACCTGCATCACCTGTTACTTGAAAAGAAACTATTATGTCATCTCCATTAGCAAATGGACTTGATGTAGAAGATGCTTCTGAGGATATAGTTAAAATGTACCAGGCATTTGTATCTTGTCCTGCTACTGTAGTAATTTGATATAATATAAAATCGTCAGTATTACCTTTTTCTGATATTCTAACGTGTCCTTTTATTGTAGATGAAGCATTATCAATAGTTGTCATAAATTGAACAATGCTGTTTCCATTGTCATCCGTGGCATCTAAATATAAGCTTGTTGCGGCATTTTGAGTTGAATTATTTAATTGAACAATCCCTGTGCCTGGATCTGTTGGTGGAGAAGGTACTGTTGTACTAAATGTATAATCAAAAGAAGCACCTCCAAAGTTACCTGCTGTACCTTGTGAGCCCTTTTGACCATCAGTACCTTGTATTCCTGTTATACCTTGTAAACCTTGAGTACCAGTATTACCTTGTATACCTTGTAAACCTTGCGATCCTACTTCTCCTACACCTGTTGTACCTTGTATACCTTGAGTACCAGTAATACCTTGTAGACCTTGTAAACCAGTATTACCAGTTATACCTTGTAGACCTTGAGTACCAGTAATACCTTGTAAACCTTGTAAACCTTGTAAACCAGTATTACCCGTTATACCTTGAGTACCTTGAGCACCTGCTCCAGATATATCTATCCATTGTGAACCTGATACTGTAGAAGATAAAACTTGACCTAATATTCCAGGAGATTCGTCTGTATCGTATATTGATTTTGAGACTAAAAGAGACCCACTAATATTTGTATCGTTATCTACCCCTAGGGTTTCAAGTAAAGCGTTTGATCCACTTACTATTACTTCTCTCCAATTTGCCATATTTTATTATATATAATGATAAATATTAAAAGAATATGGTTAATCAACTTCTATAGGAGGAGGAGTGGGTTGAGAATTTAGATGTTCTTCGATTTGTGTTATTTGATTTTGGATTTTAATTTGTAAAGTTCCAATAAACATAGCGTCTACTCCCTTAATACTAATTTCTTTAATTCCTACTAATAAAGCTTTTATTTCTCTTAATGATAAGTCTTCTAATGTGTATATATCCATAACTATTTATTTTTAAATTTTTCTAAATCAAGATACATTTTTTGTAGTTTTAAAGTTAAACTATAAATTTCTTCCATTTCTTCCCCTGTAAAGGTTGATTTCCGGATTATATTTAACATAAATAATATCTCTTTTCTAGTAAGAATTGGCAGACCCGATAATGGGTCTGCCTCTCCTATTCTTGTATTACCTGCTTTGAAACCCATTTACTTATTCTTATGAATAAATGTAAATGTCTTCATTATCTGCTACAAATATATTACCTTTTTTCTGGTATTTAGCTACTACTCCTGAAGGAACATTTACTCCTGTTCCACCTTCTACTACAGCTGCCATAAATGCATCTGGTGTATAAGCTTCTGTACTTGGATCAAATGATCCTGTCATACTCCATCTTGTAGTTGCTGCATCATAAGCAAATGCTTCACCATTTGTAGGACCATCTTGTTGTACTACAATACCACCATCTCCAACTGCTGTTGAACCTGATGCCATTCTAATAAATCTATCAGCTACGTCTAAGTTTTGTGTGTTTTGGAAACTTGCTGTACCTGCAACTGTTAAGTTACCCGATATAACTGCGTTTCTTGAAATTAAAGCATCTCTTGTTACAGTTAAATCTTGTCCAATTGTTACATCATCTGGTAAACCAATTGTTAAAGCAATATTTCCACCAATTGCTTGAGCGGAAGTATCTGATACTGTAATTTCGTTTGTTGTACCTGCAAATGTTGCAGTTGCGTTACCTTGTACTGCCGTGTTAGCAGTTGAGCCATAATTTACTGCAATTGTTGGAGATGAACCTTCACCTGTATTAGATCCAATTGTTACACCAGTTCCAGATCCAAGTGTAGCAACATAGTTACCTGTTGTATCAGTTCCTAAAGCAACTGAATTTGCGGCAACACTTGCTGCTTCTGTTGCAGTGGCAGCGTTACCTGTTGTATCTTGATTAAAGGTTGGGAAAGTATTTCCTGCACCTGTTAAATCTTTGTTTGTTAATGCTTGTGTAGCAGCTAATTGAACAATATTACTATTTGTAATACTTGCTATTTTAGTAGCTGTATCAGCATTACCAGTTAAAGCACCTATAAATGCTGTAGAAGTTACGCTTGATAATCCTGCTAATGTTGTAGCCGTTGCTCCTAAATCTACTTCTGTAGAACCAATAGTTACACTATCATTTGCTAATTTAGCATTTGTTACTTCACCATCTGCTATAGCTGCTGTTCCAACTGCGTCATCTGCAATTTGTGTTGCTGTAATTCCATCATCTGATACTTTTACACCACCTGCTCCTACTGTTAAGGTAGAACCATCTGCTTCTACTGCAACTAGGATACCTGCTGTTCCTCCATCATAAGAGAAATCTGCAATACCATTTCCATCCGCTAATGGGTTTGGAACGGCGTCAGATCCTGATACTACTCCTGAACCAGATAATATTGTAGCTGCTGTAATTGATCCTCCTAATGAAATATCATTACCTGCAATTGTAATACCATCGTTTGCTAACATTCCGTTAGTAACACCTAGTGCTTTTACTCTTAGAGTATCTGTAGCTATTTCAAGTGAAGAATCATCTACGTTTACTGCTAATGCTGTACCAGCACCACCTGATAAACCTGCTCCTGCTACTGAAGATGCAATTTGAGTTGCTGTAATTCCAGCATCTGCTACTTTTACACCACCTGCTCCTACTGTTAATGTAGAACCATCTGCTTGTACTGCAAATGTTGCTGCTGCTGCTCCATCGTAAGGACCACCTGTTAAACCATTACCTGATGTTAAATCTGGTAGGTTTGTTGTTCCAACAAATGAACCACTGAATGAACCAGTTGCTTCCACATCAGTTAATACTAAACCATCAACTGTTCCAGCTGTTGCACCTAACGATACTGATGTATTACCTAATGTTACTGCACTGTTTGATAATTGTGAATTTGTAACGTTTGCAAGTGAACCACCTAATGTAATAGTTGGGTTAACACTGTCTCCATCTGAAGTTAATGTTATTCCATTTTCATTACCAGTTGCTGATACAGATTGTACTGTACCTGAGCCTAATCCTGAGGCTGCAATACTAATACCACCTGCTGTATTTGTTACAGAGATATTTGCACCACCAGTTAATGTTGCTAATACAGGATCTGCACCAGTACTACCAATTAATAATTGACCGTTTGTAGCTTGACCTAGTGCAGTAATTGCGCCAGTTCCACTACCTAAAAGTACACCACCATCTGTAAGAGATTGTGCACCTGTACCACCCGAGGCTACGGGTAAGGCTGTATCTAAAGATAATGCTGATAAGTCAGCTGATGATCCGGATACAATTACTTTTTTCCATGTTGCCATTTAATTGTTTGTTTTTTTTGTGTTAATTAATGTTACATTTATACATACGATAACCTATTTTTTTATTTAAAATTTTTATGTTTAATCTTTAAATCCTATATAAGCAGATGATGTAGTAAAATACAACCCACCTTCAACTGCTGTTGGTGTTGAACCATCAGGTTGAACTCTAAATGTAGCTATACCCTCATCACTTATTTTAAATAAACTTTGTGTGGGTGCTAATTCACTGTTAATTAGGAAATTTTTACTATCACCTAAGGATACAATACTACTACCTGTTACACTTAAACTACCAGTTATTTGAGCTGATCCTGTAAATGGGAAAACTGCTGAAGCTGATATTAATGTTGCGAATATTGATCCTACTGCTGTTTGATAACCTGCTAAACCTAATCCTTGACCACCATCAATATCTTGGAAACCAGCTATGGTTATAAGGTCATTTTGAATTTCGGATACAAGTAAATCACTTCCCCCTGCTGAAATTTGTGTTCCTTCATCTTCTATAAATGAAGGTAAAGTATCGCTTGCGGAAGCAAAGAAATTAATATTTTGTGAAGAATTTCTACTTACTATTTTTGTAATTTTGTACTGACCATACAAACCTTTAATTGTAGATGAAACACTACCTGTATAAGCTAAAGGAGCAGCTATACCCCATGCTGGTAAATTTGAATCATAATCCGTATCTTCTGAACCTGTAATTGCTCTTGCATCAGTAGGATATCCATCTCCTATTTTTGTAAAAGAAGCGGAAATAAATAAATATTGTCCTTTAGGTGGTCTAATTCTTGCAAGTGAACTTGTACCATTAGCAATAGCATTTTGATTAACTGTTATAGTATCTCCTGATATATCCGTAATAATAGCATCACCAGAAAGTTTACCACTTGCTACTATAACCATTCCAACCATTAAGTCAGAAAATTCTAAGGGGCCTAGAGTAACAACACAATTCTGTATTGTAGGTTGTCCTGAAACAAAATCTCCAGTAATCCTAATATCATTAGGATTTTTTTCAAATGAAATAAAATCATTTGAACCATCATATCCTAAGGATGCAAAATTTATTATAGGTGTAGCCATTTATACTATATTTTTTTTAAATATTAATCTATTAAAATCTTATTGTCGTCATTACTTCACTAAAATTACCAACACCTGATAACCCGATGATGTTAAAATTAGAACCTAAATTGAAAGAAGTATCAATAGTTATATTACCAGAATTTCCAGTACCATCAAAGTTTTTACCTTCTACTGTAATTAGATTTATACTTGTTTTATCACTATACCCACCTACTCCTTCATTTAGTCCTGCAGGTACTGTTATAGAATAATCATCTTCTTGGTTACTAGAATATATTGATAAATTACTTAATTGGGATGAACCATTTAATCCTCCTGGAGCTAAAATTGATAAAGCTGTAATATTCCCTCCAGATTGGGTAACTGTTGTACCAAATAAAGTTCCGTAAACAGCTTCACTACCTGAAGTTCCACCTGTATCGGCACAAGTAAAGGTAAATGTATTTGTTGTTGCTGCTGTAATATCGGCTACTTGGTAATCTACATTAGCTGCTCTAAGTACTACTTTATCTCCAACACTTAATCCATGAGAGTTAAAAGTAACAACCATACTAGTTGATGTTCTAGCCCATGCTACTGTAAATAAGTTTGTAGTTGCTGTTGCATATATTTTATAATCTGTACCTGAAGAATCAACTAAATATCTATATTGTGTGTTATATACATTTCCTGATCCACCACCTGAACCTTCTGTTCCTTGTATACCCTGAATACCTTGTGCACCTGTTATACCTTGTGATCCCGCACCTGTTATACCTTGAATACCTTGTGTTCCAGTTATACCTTGTGTTCCTGTTATACCCTGTGCTCCTGTTATTCCTTGTATACCTTGTGCACCTGTTATACCTTGTACACCTTGTATACCTTGTACGCCTTGAGCACCTTGAGGTCCTACTACAGTTGAATCTTGACCGGTTATACCTTGTATACCTTGTATACCTTGTATTCCTTGTGTTCCAGTTATACCCTGTGCTCCAGTTATACCTTGTGATCCTGCACCTGTTATACCTTGTATACCTTGTACGCCTTGAGCACCTTGAGGTCCTACTACAGTTGAATCTTGACCAGTTATACCTTGTATACCTTGTACACCTTGGGCACCTTGTGCTCCATCATTACCATCACCTCCTGTTATACCTTGAATACCCTGAATACCTTGAATACCCTGCGAACCTAATAAACCATCTGTTCCTTGAATACCCGTTATACCTTGGATACCTTGTGCACCTGTTATACCTTGAATACCTTGAGAACCATCTGCACCTGTTCCATCAGTACCTTGAGTACCTTGTATACCGGTTATTCCTTGTGTTCCTGTAGTACCTTGGATACCTTGTGTTCCATTAGTACCATCCGTACCTTGAGTACCTTGTGCCCCATCATTACCATCACCTCCTGTTATACCTTGAGCACCTGTTATACCTTGAATACCTTGTGTTCCTACACCTGTTATACCTTGAGTACCTGTAATACCTTGAATACCTTGTGTACCCGTTGTTCCCTGTATACCTTGTGAACCTAATCCACCCGTTATACCTTGGGTACCTTGAATACCTTGAATACCTTGGCTACCGTTTGTTCCTTGAATACCCTGAGTACCTGTTATACCTTGAATACCTTGAGCACCTTGTGATCCTCCAGCGGGTGCACCTTTAAAAAGCTCTCCATCAGGACCAATTAAGGTCATTGGGTAATTTAGTTCAGCTCCTGTAGCTGCATTTTCTTCTACTCCCTTTAAAGCTACAGAGCCTGTGGTTTTAAAAGATCCTGATATTTCTACTGATCCTGAAAGATTAAATTTTGTAAATCTACTATCTGTGAAAGCATCAACAATTTGTTTTACTTGTGCTGCCTCTACTGTTTGTCCCGTTACTATTCCTGAGGGACTTAAGGATGTTGGTTCTGCTGCCATGGTATTATGGTTTTTATTTTATTATAAATATATAAAGGGTTATTGTCTATCAATGTTTACTAAAATTGTTGTATCAGTAGTTCTTGATGTGGGAAGAGGTTGTGCCATTTTCCCAATTGCTACTAATTCATTATTGTTATTGTATAAGCCTACTGTTGTAACATATGGGGAAAAATATGATCCCGTGATATATGAATAAACAGTACCGTCATTGCTAGAACCTGATATAGTAGAAGGGTTTTGAGAATAATTAAAATCATTTTCTGCTATAGTACATTTATATTGCGTCTCATAAATAGTAAAAGAGGATGAAAAAGATACGGTTATATCAACAGTATTTATAAGATTTTCAACATCGTTATTCCCTATTGTTCTTCCACCATATATTCCATCTCCATATTCTGCACTACCCCAATATCCTAATTCTCCAATTCCTTCTTTTCTACTTCCTCCTGTAAAAACAATCATACCTTGACCGTAAATAATATTACCTACTACGGTTGTAGTATCGTTTTCATTTGTTCTTATCAGTCTACCTTCACCATCATCATAATAACTTCCACTTGGTGTAGTAATATTAATAGAACTAGGTACAATATAATCCCCAAATAAAGATTTAGGTATTGATACTACTCCTATAGTTGGGTCGAATGTTGCAGGTGCACCATAAACATCTTCTCCGTATATGGCTTCCCCATATAAAGAACTTGTTAATATTTGTGCTGAATAAGAACTAGTGGGCCAGTATTTTTCTGGGTTTAGATCTGTTTGTTCAAAATTATCAAATGCGTTTGAATCTATTCTTCCTTGTGTAGTTCCGTCTGGGTTGGTTTTTTGTACATTTGCTATTTGTACTTCACCATTACTACTTGAGATATAATTTGAATAATATAACTGTTGAGCAGAATAATATACAGAAGACTGTGAATATTCTGTTATATATCCTGTAGCACTAGAAGTTTGAAATTTTGCTCCTAAAAAACGATCAACCCCCACATCAGAAGCAGTTAAAGCATTTCCAGTAAATGAAAATCCTTTAGTTAGCTCTAAAGGTGATATTATTATATCTTGTGAGTTTAATGTTTTGTACGCCCCCATCCATTCTTAAAAGTCTAATTTAACCCTTACTAAAGCTTCTTTTGTAAAATCTTTATTTAAAGGTTTTGATAATTTAGCTACTGCTAATAATTCATTTGAATCATTATATAACCCAATCGATGTCATATATGTTTGTGGGTTGTTGATAAAATAATCATAAATAACTTCTCCAGTTGATCCTGAGATATATGATGGATTTTCTGAATAGTTAAATTCACTATTTCTTGCTCTAACAAATACAAAATCTGATGTTATTGTTTCTTCTGAATTTAACGAAAAGTCTGCACCAAATTGAAGTGCTGGTAGTAATAGTGTATTTACATTATCACCATTAGTATTTGGTGTTTGTATAGTACCTAAGTTAATTCCTCCATCAGCTGGGGCTTGATCTAAGGCATCTCCATTTAACAATATAGTTCCGATATCTGGTAAAAATAAACCATATGAACCTGAAGTTAAAGTATAACCATCAGCTGTGGTTCTATTTTCAGTTTCAAGTGCTGCATAACCATCTGATCCACTAATTACCTCATATGCTCTCATTGATCCATAATAAGTCGGAACATTAACCATATTAGAATTATCTGTTAAAGTTATTGGTAAACCATTAGCACCATTTTTTAATGTTAAATTTAAAGAACCAGGGAATAATGATTGTTTATAAGCTGATCTTTCTATACTTAAGGCATAAATTGAGCTACCTGTAACACCACCAAATACAAATGAAGAATTTTCATCTTCTAAAACTAAAGTTCTATATTGACCATAAATTGTAGATGCAGTTGAAACACCAGGTGCTGCTACTTCATTATACGCAAGAGCTCCTCCTCCCGATTCATTACCATAAGCTATCTCAAATTGTGCTCTTGATTCTGGTTCAGTTGGGTTTAGGCTAAATATGGTTGTATAGTATTTTCCTGAAGTACCATTAACTTGGTTCGATTGAGTAAAAAACTGTGTTAATGTTGGTGAATTATTTGTCCAGCAAGTTGCAGTTTGTGCCTGTGCACTTACTACAAAATCATCTGCTTCTAATCTTTTAAATCCCATGTTTTATATATTATGTTGTTGATTGAGTAATAGTAATTGGAATAGTAATTCTTGCACCACTATCTAAACCTGTAAATGTTAAAGTACTTAATAAAGTATTATTAGCACCAAACAATGTATTTACTGTAGTTGCTCTTAATGTAACCTGTGTACCTGTTATAGTTGAAGAAACATTAGTTCCTAAGGTTGTTGTTGAATTAATATTTGCTGTTGAAGCTGCTGCAGTGTTAATACCAGTTGCTTCAAAAGTATTTAATAATCTAACATCTGCTATAGTTACACTATACCCTGATGTTTCAAATACTTGATCATTACCTAAATAATTTAGGGTTTGTGGTGTAATTGCTAATGTAGCACCTTGTTGAAGTGTTACAGCATCATACCCAATATTTAATACAGGTAATTTAGCTGTACCTCTAGGTAAAGTTGCTAGTTTGTACTTCATTATCTGTGATTCATCAGGAAATGCTTCTAATAAAGGCATTCCATCTATGGCTTCTCCATAAAAGGCTGAACCTGAAACGTGTCTTGGATTATAAAGTGTATAATCAATTTCATCATCTGCTAAAGCAAATTGTGTGATTCTAAACGAACCATCGTTAGCAGCTAATAATTCTCTACCTTTTGTTGTTAAGATAGCATCAATTGTTACTACTGAATTATTTAAATATCCCATTTGTGTTTATTATTATATGTTATAAATATATATTCTTATTAAGTTTCTATTATTCTTCTAGTGATTAAGTCATTTACTATAATAGAAGCACTTTCTATTAAATAATCTGTAGGGTAATCAGGGAATAATATACCAGGAGTAGTTGCGGTCTCCAAGCTACTAAATGAAGAAGTATAAGAACCTGTAATTACACCTTCTCCGTTATCCCCATATACAAGTCCTATATTTCCTTCATTTGATACATTAGGTTTATTTTCTATTCCTACAAATTCTGTAATAGATTGACTTAAACTTGCACTTGCTAATGCTGCATAAGGAAATTGACGTTCTAAATATAAAGTATTTGCAACTGTAATTGGTCTTCTTATATAAAAGAAATCAAAATTTAATTCTTGATTTACCTCTCTATCTAATACTATTCTTAATCTACCCTTAGTTACACCTCCATTTGTCATAAGATTCTCAGCAGGTGCAGAAACTTGTGTAATTGTATATGTAAAGTTTTCATTATTTGCAAATCTAATTTCATCTCCTTCTTTTAAAAGAATGGTATTTTCTATTCTATCAAAAGCTGTACCTTCTGGTTCCATCCCACCAGGGAAATATGGTGAAGCTCCAGGTATATAAGGTGTATCACCTTGTTTAAAGTCTGTACCATAAGCCTCGTTAAGGTTTGATGAAGACATTATTAAAACTTGTTTTAACTCACTATCACTATATGTTGAAAAATTATTATCATTATTAACAGTTGGTAATGTCCAAAATGGTGCTTGTGCTGTATTTGCTTCATCTAATAAATGATCATATGCTCCTTGACCTTTTATTGTTGCTGATGTATAAGGATTACTATCTGTAGGTGTATATGATGATGGGAAAAAGAAACCTTGTGTGAATCCACCCCTAGCTTGTTTATAAAATCCTTTAAGTCTCCATTTTATTTTAGATCCAGATTTAATAGTATATTTACCTGAGTTTGCTGTAATTGTCCATGCTAAAGCTATTACTCCTCCATTACTTCTAGGTGCTCTTTCTCTCATTAAACCATAATCGTATAGAGTTTCATACATTTCCCAATCAACTACACAATTAATACCATCTCCCCTAATTGGGACTCTCGAACGTACCCATCTTGGTATATTAACATTAAAACCAGCATTAGTTCTTATTATTTCTGTTCTATAATCTTCAATATTAGACATACCAAACCAACCAAAGTCTAAAACACTTCCTATGTCTGTTGAAGATCCATCTATAGTATATACTCTACAAGTAATATCTTCTAAATTAAAAGGTTGATCTTCATTTGGATTAATATCATCAAACATTTTAAGTTGGAATTGGAGTTCTTGTCCCGTTCTTCTTGTTTCACTTACAAATGAGGTAACAAAAGTATGTTTTAATGATACAATTTGTTCATTTTGTAAATCTTTACCAAAGGCTCCCCAAGAGTTTGGATCATAGTAAGCAGATCCCGTACTAGGAGCACTTAAATTCCAAGGACTAGGGGTTAGGGATCCTTCAGGTATTACTACGGATTCTGTTGGGTTAATAATATATTCAACCTCTTGTTGATTAGAAGAGGGTGTTGGTATTGCTTGTCCTTCTGCTACAAATCGACCAAATACTTGAGCTTCACCATCCCCATTATCATATCTTGAAATATATCCTGATCCTGATAATGACATTGTAGTTACATAATTATTACCTGAATTTTGTGTGTACAAAATAGGTGTTACGTAGTTCATTATACTTTTTATATTTGAAGGTTTTCCTAATTGTTTAAATTGATCTTTACCATCCCTAGCTGCTAATCTTCCTCTTGTAGTAGGTGGGAAAACTGCATTATATGTGTCTATACTTAATTGGTCCTCTAATGTAGGAGGTAAGGCATTACCTTGTTCATCAATTAAATAACTTAAATTAACTTTTGTTAAACCATTGATGTTTGGATATGGATCATCTATATCACTAAAATATCCGAAAAATGCATCTTTTAATTCAATGTTTGGTTTTTTACCAAATGTTCCTGTATCCCCTATACTCCAAAGATTTATTATTTGAGAATTTGATCTTGAACCATCATATCTAGGATTAATACTCGTTAATTGAGTATAATTTGAAGCGGGTACTGAAGATTTTTGTGCTGATCCACTTAATATAGGTTGAAAATTAATAGGAGTGTAGGCATCTGTTGAATAATTTACTATTTGTATTTCTTTATTTATTCTTTCAGTTGTAACATTATTTAAAAAGGGTTGACATTCTGGGGCCTTATCAAAACCAAAAGATCCTGAAAAAGCATTTTCTATAAATGTTGGTACTAAACCGTCCCCTGTTTGTGGTCCAGGTGGTGTATTAAATTCTAGTTCATAATGTCTTACTACTAAAGAATTTTCTACTGAAGCCGAATTTGCTGACCCTGATGATACTTGTAATGCTAAAGATAAACAATCCTTAATATTAATAGATTGGGAGGGTATTAAATAACTCATAGTAATGGCATAACCACCCAGATGAATTGAATCATTTTTAAATTGAGATTCTGTTACAAAATTATTAGCTGTTGTTGGAATACTAAGTGGGTAACTACCAGTATATAATCGAATTGAAGCGGTAGGCCAAGTTGGACCATCGCCTGCTTCACCCTCTCCATATACATCGGTATTATATATAGCAGTCGCGTATTTTGCGCCTTCATCATCACTACCAGTCCACGCAGCTAAAAACATTGAAGCTGTTACTTGTACATCATTTTGTGGAAGTTGGTTAAAAATATATAAACCGTCTATACTAGAAGATAAAGATTGTGAAAATGAAATATAAGCATCACTCCATCTAGTTGCAAAGAAATCTGGTGGTGTTAAGCCACCTCTACCAACATTTCTGTTTGTTATTTGAATATTTAATCTATCAGAAGTATAAGTACCATCTGGTTCTTGACTTTGGTTGAGAGGGAATGAATATCCTGAAACTGATACAGTTCCTATTAAGGCATCAATATCAGTATAAAACCCACCTTCTAAATCAAAAGTGTTAGGAATTAAAGTAGGAGTACTACTTGAAAAATTAACAGTTATAGGATCTTCTCCTACAAGAGGGTTATCATATGATATTCTATATCTTACAAAATAATTATATTCTGAACATAACCCAAACTGAGAAGTACCAATAGCATCATTAGCATTTGGAACTGTTCCAGATGTTGAAAAGAAACTACTTGTATAAGTATAATCCCCATTTCTAAAACCATTAAATCCTACTGTAGGTTGTGAATTTAATGTTTGATTTTGAAATTGACCTATTGTATATTTTAAGTCACTATATTCGGATAAGGTAACTTTAATAGGGGCAGTATTATTAAGTGGTGAATATCCAGCACTTACTTGAGGGTTTGAAACTGATACTATTATATAAGAATCAGTACTAGAAATTGATTCTAAACCATCAATGTCCCATTTAACATTATTAAGTGAATTAGTAAAATCAGCAACCTTTATTTTACCTGCATCTTTATTATAAATTTCTACTGATGAAGATAAGGTTAATAAGGTTTGATATATAGGAAAGGTAAAATCATCTTGACCTACATATATTTCTGACACATTATTAACGTCTGTGTTATTGTATTTTATACGTCCATTAAGTGGTGGTGGGGTTGTACCTGTTGAAAAATTTCCATTACCAGTTGATGTTACATTTTCTTTATATACTCTAAATATCGCACCAGCTGCTGGTGGGTTTTGGGATATAGTATTATATTGAGTAAAAACAAAAGGAACAACTTGCATTTCTTCATGGTGGACTACAAATGATCCACTTACAGGTTGGTTTACTTGAGTTACTCCATTTAAAACACCATTACCTATTCTCCCCAATGTTCCTTCTATATAAACATTACTTATATTTACATTACTACCTTCATCGGCAGTAAATAAAGTACCACCTTCGGGTAAGTAAGGATTTGTTGGAGAACCTGAGGATGTTTCTGTTACAATATAAGCTTTATAAGGTCTATGTAAGTGTGGGTTATATCTATATGTATTTCCATCTCCACCATCAGTATTATATCCTCTATATACCCATAATTCTTGGTCATTTCTAAGTGGAATTTCTGTAGAAGATGTTATTATATTATTTTCTGATAGAGTAATAACTATACCATTTGAAACACCTAAAAATCCTGCAAGTAATAATTCTCCTTGTGTAAAAGTAATTGTTTCTCCTACTTGATATCCTGATCCTATATCTGTAACTGTTATAGTTTGGATTATTCCTCCTAAAGATCTTAATTTAAATTCTGCTCCTACACCATTTAAACTTCCATTTTTTGTTATAAAAGCAGTATTGTTAACCGTTGTAGTTGGTGGGCTATATTGTAAGGTATTGTTTAATATTAAATTAGTAAACTCTTCCCCATTTTGTACTACATACGAAATATTATCTCCTAAGGCTGATATTTTAGTAGTATAATTACTATTAGCTACCGTTACCGGATCCTTAATAGCATTAAGTTTAATATTCATATCCGTTGCATTAGAAGAACCTGATACCAATATTTGGTTAGTTGTTTCTTTAAGATAATACTGTATGTCTGGTTGTGGGACTGCTGCCATTTAGTGTCTTTTGTTATAAATATTTTAAAACTATTTTTTTATTAATATTATGGTTCATCATCACCTGGAATTGTAGCTCCACCAAACCATCCTTCTTGGGTATAAACCCCACAATACTGTTCATTTTCTGAGTTTGTAAAGTTAGCGACTACAATTCTAAATTGTCTTTCACCTAATGGTGCTCCTGGATCTCCAATTGGGGGTTGGTTACCATCATTACCCGCTTGAAGTGTAATCGTAGCATTTCCAGTTCCTATTCCTCCATTAGGAGAAAAATTTGGGTTAGGGATTACAGTTGTTCCTATAGATACTAACCAGTTAGGAGTTGAAGGGGATGTTTCCCAACCATTATTATCATTATATTCTACATACCATACCCATTGAGTTGTTGGATTACCATTTACATCAATAGTCATAGATCTTTGTCTTTCTAGGGCCGTTGCGGATGTTGAAATTGTATTATTAACTCCATTAACACAACTTGTATTAAGAAGACCAGGGGTTCCATTTGTTATAGTAAAATTTGGGGTTATTGTAACCATTGCAGGTGGAGAATATATATCAAAAGCTGGTCCAATAGGAACTGCTGATGCTGTTATATCACCATCGTATAAAGCTAATTTTGTTACTGATGGTGCCCCTCCTGCTATAGTAGATGAAGCACTTAAAGCTTGGTATGTTCCTTCTTTAACATTCATAAACCATGGTACTTCACTTAGAGCATTTGTATTATCCCCATCAAATTCTGTTGAACCTGTATTAAAGTTTCTAAAAGTATCTGTATTAAAGGTAGAGCCTGTTTCTACTCTATAAACTCCTCCAGCATCTGTGGTTTGGAAATAATTTGCTTCGTGCCATCCTTTAAAAAATGATTCTGTAGGGAATGTAGGTACTGGTGGAAAATAACCTTGTGAAAGTGATTCTGTAAATCCGGTTGAAGGAACTACATTTGGATCTTCTCCTGAAGATGTAGCGTAATAACTAAATACCCCACTTGCACTAAAAGTTAAATCGTAAAATGAATCATCAAAAGAATTAACAGCATCTGATGATGGTAATTCATCTATTATTAGTAAAGTTGCATCTTCGGTATTAGGGAATCCATCATCTTGTAATGAAGTATTAGATATATACCATGTTTGAAATCCTTCTCTAACTGCATTTCTCCAATTTGATGCCCCCGTTAAAGTAAATATTACATATTCACTACTAGCAATATAGGGTTGAATTGTTTCAGAATTAACATCAACGTTAGACATTTTAATATACTTAACCTTGTTGGTTACATTATAAGCAACATCTCTAGTTAATAAGCGTATAATTATAGGTTGTGTAGCACTGTTATACCCTAAATTCTGTAATTCACTTACAGATATTTGTATTTCATCATTTACATCATATCCTGATCCTACATTTATTCCCTCAACTCTCACACTTAACCATGATTGGGCTTGTGTATTCGTGGATGTGAGTATTTTTAATATAGCACCTGTTCCACTACCATTTGTTGTAAAATTTGTAGTTGTTACAGTAGTATTAGAGGGGTAAGGGGTAAGTTGGAAGTTTTGAGTTACATTTAAATTATAACCATCTGTAAGTTGACCTAATTGGTTAACAGTATCTGCCCAAAACCATACATTTCCTTCTGTTGGGAGAAAGGTATTGGATAAAAACTCTTCTTCTGTTCTCGAATTGTAATTAAACCAATTAATTCTAAAGAAATAATCTATAATAGAGTCTTGCCCAAAAAATGTTTTACAAATTTCGTTAGGTCCTACTTGTATATCATTACCAAATTCTCCGTCATAAAATTCTCTTTGATCTACCCTAGGATTATTTACGGGTGGAGTACCATTTGTTGGTGTTTGGTCTTGGTTATATGGAAATGGAATTCCTAAAGAAGGTACTATAGTTTCACTCCATTGTTGTACAAATCCTGGGTATTGAGCATAAAATTCAGAAGCGGAAACTTCAGATTCTGTTAAACCACTATAAGGTTCTCCATTAATTTCAAAACAAATTTGTACTTCTTCCCCGTCTGTAGGTGTAAATCCTGAGTTCTCTATTACTAATAATTCGAAAAATACACTACTACTATAATTTATACCATATATTAAATCACCATAATCACTTCCATATCCATCGTATCCTCCCCCAAATCCAACTTTAGAAATTTTATATTTCATTTTATCTTCCCCGGATGCAGGACTATAATATAAGAAATTATCTTGTATTAAAGATGATGTTGATAATGTTTGGAAAAATGTATAATTATTAAAACCAGATGTCCCTTTTATATTAAGACTCATAGTTGTAGGATTATTATCTATATTTGTTGAAAAGATAGATTCACCTAAAGTATCATTTACATCTAATAAATTTGTAGATGAAGTATAAAAATAATTATATAAACAAGTATTTTGAGAAGATTGACTAACAGGAGCAGCAAAGTTATTATTAAAAGGTTCAAATGAACCTCCAGTACCACCACTAAATTTATATATAGCAGAACCACTAACATTACCATATTCGGGGAATGAGCTGCTAGAATTAGGTACCTGGTAGTCTCTTGGAAAAGATTTAACACTACCTGAATATTCAGGGGTAGTATAAGACATTGATGGGGGTGCCTGTCTGTTTCTTTCTAATAAATTTTGTTTTATTACAACACCAGAAGATAAACTTGTTCTAGCAGGTGTAAAATCCTCTATCATTTTAAACAATGAATTATCAAAAAATGATATTAATCTAATAAAATCGTTTACATCATAACTGTTTATGTATTTTGTAAAATATGCATCTCTTAAAGCATCTAATTGTGGATAAGAATACCCAGATTCAGATATTTGTCTAGGATCACCTATATATTCTCCTAAATTAAAAGCACCTATTTGTGATATAATATCGTCATTAACCTGATCTGTAGGTGAGAATGCTATTTCTAAATAATTAATACTAGGATTACTACCACTTGGGTAAGTATCTTGTTGTATTGATCTATAAGGCGATAAAGTAGAACCAGAAGGTAAATTTTCTTGAACTATTTTAATTTGATCGTTTATTCTATTTTTAATACCTCCTGGTACTTGGTTTAAGAATATACTTTCTGTATTTTGTATGAATGAGCCAGTTACATAAAATTCACTGTTCCCGCTTGAAAAAGACTGTGTTGTTGCCCAAGATCCTGTAACTTTAGGATGTATTGAGGTTCTACTTGATGTTATTAACTGTGTACCTAAATCTGCTCTAAAAGCTAAATCTTGAGGTGTTATATTAATTGTATTACCTTGAGTTGAATAAGGATTAACTACATAATCATAAAATAAACTTTCACTTAATGCTGTATCCCAATATCTTATTTCTTGATATGCTCCAGAAAAAGGTGTAGCCATTACTCCATTTACAGATACACTTTCGGTATTTGGGAATCTTGAAATTTGTACTGTATCCCAATATTGCCAGTTATGTAATATATTATCTGAGCCAGAATGTCCTATTTGATCTCCAATTCTGTTAGCAGCATACAAATAAGCTTTATCATTTCCTGCGTAATCAACAGTAGCCATTACAGACCACCATCCACCATCAAAGAAAGGTAAATCAATACTTGCTGTTTTATCTAATCCATTGAGTCCATCTGGATAAAATGTTAAAGTACCATAGGCATTAGATTCAGAAGGGGATGATCCACTATAACTTGAAGTAGTCATTCCTGATCCTGTATAATCTAAAGTAATAAAGGATGTATTATTATCACCAACCCATAAGTTCTGGTGTATAGGTGTAGCTGTTTCTGGTACTCCTGGGGTTTTAAATCTAAATTGTAAGGATTTTGGTCTTGTTTCTTGAGCAGAATCAGCAAAATCATCATTTAATTGGAATGAAGATGTAATTGTATTATTTAACCCATCAGAATGAAAAGCATAATTAAATACATCTTCACTATAATCCCAATCTTGGAAATCATTTTTATCTTTACCACCAAATTCATTTATTCTTAAAATAGTACTTGGGATACCATAAGCAGTAATTAATGCTCTTAAACCAGATATTGTACCTTTTTTCTTAAGTAATAAGGGTATGTTATGGTAAATTCGTTTATATAACGACTTGTTAACGTCATCTAATGGGACTATATTATTAGATGCAGATATTTCAGTATCCACGTACTCATACCCAGAAGGTGTATTAACTTCGCCACCAATTGACCCCGTCATATAAGGGAAAGGGAATGTACTACCTGAAGGAGTAATTCCTAAAAAAGCTGTGTATAAATCATCAGAATTAAAATTATTTGAATATAATTTAATACCAAAATCCCTAATAGCATCTGCTACTAAATCCTTAGAAATACCATAATCTAAACGGTTATCCGCGTCAAATCTAGTGGTTAAATTCTTAGTATATAACCATGTGTTATCATACTGTTGAGCAACCATATCAACGAATAATTCATATTTTTCGTTATTAGGGTCTGATCTTAAATATTCTGGTATGGCATTGTATAAATAATCTTGATTATTTTCATCATAATTAGAAGCAGATAAAGCTTGTCCTCCATAAAAAGGGTCATCTGGGTCAGAGTTACCTAACCATGTTTTTACTTCATTACTACCTGTTGGCATTAATATGTAAGGTGGAGAGGTTGTTGATTTAGGGTATGATTTATCTGATCCACTGTTGTAGTATAAAAAGTAATCATAACCATCAAAAGCTTCTATTATTTTAGTTGTTCTAGTTGATATTTCTGCTTTACTAGAACTATATGAAGATGCTTCTAAAGGTAAATTATTAATTGCTTCTTGATTAGCTTGGATTAAACTTACTTTATAATAAAAGTTTTCTAATCTAGTATTAGCAGAACTAAAATGTATAAAATTATTATAATCTGTATAATCAATGTTTATATTTATCTCTTTCCTATTTAAAATATTTTTAAGTTGGTCCGAAGAGCTTGTTATGTTTGTTCCTAGTAAAGTATTATAACTATATTCTTGAGTTGATTCTCCTACCTGTTGAGTTACTTTAATACTATAATTTGGACCCTTTATAAATTGAAAGTCATTAGGTACAAAAGTAATTTCGGGAAATTCAACAATATATGCCTGTGGGGTTGAAATTTCTTCAACAACCCATAAAGTATCCTTTACATTAAAATTAGAAGGTAAAGGTTCATATAATTTTACTAATAATGAAGGTTCAATTTCGGTTGTTACATCTAATCTTAGATTATTTGATATTATCTGTTGGTCATTACCAAAATTAAGTAAAAAATCGACAAAATAGTCTGCATTTTCCCTGTATTGGATAAAAGCATCAGATGAACTTATAATTAAATCTGAGGGTATTGTTGTACTTTTTAATCTAACTTCTGTTCTATCTCCACTAATTTCACTAATATAATAGTTATTAAATTGGTCAGATGATAATTGTTTTCTATAGAAATTGTATGTGGAATAATAAGTACCATTATCATAACCTATACTGCTTAAATTTTCAGCAGGTTGTAAGATGGTATCTCCATCTATAACACTATAACTTCTTTGGTCATATATTTTTGAAGATGTATCTAAAGGAAAAACTAGATTTTTAGAATCATCGTATATATAATATTCAATATAATCCGTAGACATTGTAAATGCAGTATCTAACCTTGAAGAAGATATTAGATTACTATCTTGTTCAGAGTATTCTTGATACTCAAATGTAGTTGGGTCTACTGGGTTTATTATAATGTTATTTTCGTCTACCATTAATTATTTATTTAAATATTTGCCCCAGATTGATTTAATTGAGATTTTATTTCTTTTAATGCTTCTTCATTACCTTCTTCATTATCAAGGTCTATACCTAAACTTTCTCCTGTTAATGCTTCTGCTTTATCAATTTGTGATTGTAATAGTTCTTTTCTTAATTGTGCTATTTCTCTTTGTAATGCTGTTATAATGTCATTATTGGGTTCAAAATCTATATATTCTGTACTAGTAGTAATTAGATATTCATGTGATCTAACTCCTCCATAAGAAGGAATTTCATAAAATAATTTTGTGTATAATTGAAAAAACTCTTCTACAGATACCTCAGCTTCTAATTGTTCATTAACAGAAATATTACCTAATTCATTAAAATTGGTATCAATTATTTTAGGATATTCTGTTTTGGAATATACTTCTTTAATGAGGTCTATTCTTTCTCTTTTGTCTTTCATATTATCTACCCATTAACTACTTTAAAGTAATAATTTTCATCCATCACTATAGTTTGACCCGCTATCTCAGTTTGAATCAATATACAATAATATCTTTCAGGTTCCAAACCATTCATGTAAACAGTAAAGAAACTTCCAGTTGAATCACAACTAATATTTGTAAATTCTTTATCAAAATCTACAACAAATTCATTAGTATCTAAATCCTTAATAGCATATAAAGATTGTGAAGGTAAAGCATAATTTGTTGTATAAACAGAAGCGGTTTGAAAACTACGAATTGGAAATTCGGGACGTACACTTAATCTAAAATTATTTATACTTTCACTATAAAATATACCTTGGTTATTATCTAATGCTACAAATAAATCAGGGGTATTAATGACATCTAAGGATCCTGTTTCATATACAGAATCATCCCACTTTATTTCTAATTGTGGTGGGTAGATTGTATTTGTATCTACTGAATAATAGCTTAATTGTGGAGATACTGCACTTGAGGTAATAAATTCTTTATCGGTTTCCCATTTTACTATAAACCCTTCGTTTGCTATTTCTATTTTACCAGCATTTAAACCCATAGATGAGGAATACCATACTCTTAATGCATCTGTTACATTAACATTTAAGTCTTTGTTACTTCTTAAATTAAAAGATTGTGTAAATTCTAAAGGACCAATTCCTTCATACCCACCTGATCCTGTGTACCATGTCCCACCTCCAGCATTGTTACTTCCAGAAAAGGAAGCTGTAATAAGTGGATTCCAACCTCCTGTTGACCATTTATTTGAACCTGAATAATCAGAGTATACCCAGCTTACACCTGTGGTATTTGTAGGTTTATCTAAATATTGGCCTGATCCATTATTCCATGATCCTGATATAGGATAAACTTCTATATTTGATTTTAAAATAACATTAGTTGCTTTTGATACATTTAATTTTAAGCTCCCTGAAAAATTATTCCAAGATCCTGTTACTTTTGCTATATTATTAATTACATCGTTTATCTGTGATTGATCAAATTTAACTAGAGATCTTGCTACTTGAGCTACAGGGTTTATATCTGTTACTTTATTGTTTACATCTAATATAGGATCTAACCCAGTATTCATTGCCGGGTAAGCACTATATATTGAAGCGTCTTGGGAGGGAAATAATTTATATACTGCCATAATTATAAGTTTACTACCCTTCCTTTTATATCAATGTTTGGGTATTTTAATTCAAATATACTTGGATCCAAAGAAGGGAATATTGTTCCATTTTGATTTGCACCATCCATATCGTAAGCCCATTCTGAATATCCTGATGTTACTCCTGCTATGTTTGTTATTTTTACTTTTTTAACGGTTTGTACTCCTTCTAAAGCATCTAATAATACAAAAAGATCGGGAACAATTATAGGTTGATTTAATTGCCATTTATCTATCATAAAGTAATCTTTTAGTACTGTTATGCACCTTTCAATTACTTCATTACTATTAAAATTAGGGTAAGTTATTACTTCAAATTGAATTCCAAAGTTAATAATAAAAGCATCCTTAATACTAATAGTATCACCAATCATTCTATATTGGTTAATATATGTACGTAAGTTTTGTTTTAATGCGTTTGATGCTGTTGTTAATTTATCATTTAAATTATTAGTTAAAATATATAAATCTAATGTTGTATTGGCGTCTTCAGCGTTTGGTTTTTGTGTTAATGCCTTAGATATAACACCATATTTAGGAGGCATACTTAAAGCTCTTACTAAATAATCATCAGCTGTTACATTTCTCATTTGTGTAGAAAACTGTGATATTGAATTTTGTCTAATTTCTTCAATTGTATCTCCATCTTGACCACCACTTGCTGCTATAATGTTGTTTGCTGCTGTAGAGTCAAATATATAATTAGCTAATGTTGGTTCTAAACCACCCTTATTAAAGGTAATGTTTGAAGTGTTTAAATCTGTAACTGTGTTTGATAGTACATTTGAACTAACTCCTCCACCTGTATAATATCTAACTGTTAGATTAGTATTAGTAGGGGCAACACCATAAGTATTTGTAAATATAAAATTAGTTGGACTAAATGCTGTGGTTAGTTTATCTTGTTGAAAAGGTAAACCTAAACCTACATTCATAGAATTTGGTATTACATCTTCTGTTGTATCTTCAGGGTTACCAGCACCAAATTGTAACTGTAATTGGCTTGGAGTTATAAATCGAGTAGCAAATCTATTTTGTACGTTTTTAGTCTGTAATAGAAAGGGTGCATCTGTATCCTGATAGGTATTAGGGCTATTTATATTAGTATTTCTTAAACTATCATATACTAAATCTTGAGCTAAATAATCTACTTCATACCATCTATTTCCATCTGAATCTGTAACATCTAATATTCCTGCTATGTTAGGAGCGTTTAGATTTATTGTAGAAAATTCTTGAGGGGGACCAAAAGTGTATGTTTCAGTATTTATAGTACCTGAGACTGCTTTTCTTGTTTTTCGTAGTAAATAATATACTGGAACACCCCCACTTGTTTGTGCTACTGTTACTTCAGTAGGATCAGATGAACTAGATACTTCAAAATTAACTGGGTTTTCTATAGTAAAGTTTACAGGATTTCCAGATCTTGTTGATATTTTAGTATTTGCTGCAATAGTTAAAGCATATGAATAATCAGGTTGAGAAATATTATCTATTGTTATAGCAGGCAATTGTTGAAAAAATTCAATTGTAGTTTCAGATAAACCTGTTGCTTTTGGTTTATAACCGTACATATAAGCTAAATCATATAAACTATCATTTTGTCTAGCATATTGTATAAAATTTTCTTGAATTTGGTTATCAAGATAAAAAGATAAAACATCACTAACATATGCTGCTTGTTCTATAAACATCATTCCAGGTGATGTTGCAGAAAAATCAGTATAAGTTGATGGGAAATATGTTTGAGAATAGTTTATTAACTGGTTCCTAAATTCCGGGAATTCTTTATTTATATAATTTATATTTCTTCTTATTGCCATTATGTAAAATTTAATACGAGTTCACCTTCAATAGATGTATTAACTACTTCATAGTATATTTGCACTGTTACTTCATTGTTATCAGCATTTGATAAAACATCTAATTTTTTAACATTAACATTTGGAAATTGGGATGCTATTTTTTGAGATACATCTTCCTTTAAAAAATCTAAATTATCTTCAGATATAGCTGAAAATATAAATCTTCTTAAACCCCCACCAAATGTTGGGTTGCCTGGTCTTTCTCCTGGATTGGTTAAAAAATAGTTTATTAAGTTACTTTTAATAGATTCAGCAGTAGTATAATTTGGAGTAAAAACCCCACCTTCATTAAAAGGTATATTAACACCTATACCTACACTAGGTAAAGTGTCGTTCGGGAATTGTTGTGTTGCTCCAAATGCCATATTATACTTTTCCTTTCATTATATTAGTAATCATATCCATAGATACTTCACCTTGAGGTAATTGACCATTTGGAGATGTCGTATCCATACTACCCATTTGTAGTGGCATACTGTTGGTTGTTGCCTTTATATTACCATTAGCATCAGGCATCATAGATCCTAATACACTTTGTATATTTTCTCTCATAGCCATTCTACTATCTCCAGACATTGGGGTTTGGGCAACTGGATTCATTGGTCCAGGTGTTCCTATATCTGTTGAAGGTTTTGAAATTACTTTTTCAACAACTGTTTGTCTAGGAGCACGTACTGCTTCCATTAGAATATCTTTCATTTCTTCTTGGATTGCTTCCCTTACGGCTTCTTTTACGATTGTTTTTAATTGATTTAGTTTCATATGTTTATAAATATTAGATTAAAATGCTTTTAAATTATTTTGTTCAATGTAAAATACTAATTCGTCAATTAATATTTGGTCTGTAGCGCTAAATGAAGGATCTCCTTTTAATATTATAATACCTTGAGAATTCTTTGCTACTGCTTGTCTTTGGTAATATTCATCTACGTTAGATTTTTCTACTACCTCTACAGACATAGTAAACCCATTTACATTAGCTACTAAAGGACTTCCTTGATCCTCATCTTGTTTTTGTAATGCTAATAAACCTGCATCAATTTCTACCATTGATATTTCATCAGATTTTTCCACACATCCCTCTATTAACTCATCAATAACTTTTAAATATCTTAAGATTATTACTAAAGCTATAATTAAAAAAACTAAAGATATTAATAATGCTTTTTTAATGTCATCACTTATGTCTATAAATTTTTCTAATGCTTCTTTTATATCTTCAAAGGCTGCTACTAAAGAATATGGAACACCAACTCCAGGTGGAACTGATAAGGGAAGTGCTATACTACTAATAACTCCCTTAAATTGTTTTAGTTGAAGTGATAAATAAAGAAATAAACCCGCTATTGCGGTGTTTGTTATAATTATTTTATACATATTATTTATCTGTTTTACTACAGAATTTCTTTTTTTAATAATCCCTCTTAATACCTCATTATTAGGACATTTTGCTTCAGCTTGGTTTGCTTGTTCTTCTTTAGCTATACCAAATAATATAAAAAGTTCAAAAGCTAATGGTAATAATTTAGTCATTACTACATTAGCAAATGATAATATTTTAAGTCTAAGAACTACTAGGGTAGCATTGACAATACCTACTAAAAATTGGGCAGCTACACCCGCTAACCTTAATGCTTCCTTAACAGCTTGTTTTTTTGCTTCTTTGGCCGCTTCTTTTATATTTAATAATGCTTTTATAGGTAATTCTTGTGGTACTTCACCATTACCATCTATTAAAACTTGTTTATCAGGAGCATATTTACCCTCATCATCAATATATAAATTAAAAGGTTCTAACCCTAAAATTTTATCATCTAATCCTGGTATTACTGGTACACCAAACTGTAATTTAAATCTACCTTCATTATCTGTTTTAGTAAATGGTTCTTTAGAATCATCCTCTGTCCATTTTAGATAATTTTGGGTTACTTCTATTTTAGGAACAATACCTAATTTATTAGGTTTACCATCAGGATCAGGGATTTTAACTTTCCTTGATTTTTGTTCAGACTTTACAGGGTATAAAACAAATTTAGGTTCTACCTTAAAACCTACTATAGGTTCATTTTTCTTTTTATCATATATTCTACCTTCAGTAGTATAAACCTTTATTACAGGTAGATATTTTCTAAATTTTTCTGGGTCATTTATGATTGCTTTAACTTCAGAAATAGGTAGAGAATTATAGGTAGCAATTAATGCTTGACCCTGTGGGGATTGCATAAATACCGTTGCTAATTGTATTAAAGCATCCTTACCTTGTTTTTTTGCCTCTTCTTTAGCTGCTGCCTTTTCTTCTTCTGTCATTTTAAATAGTTTTTACTTTGTCAGATAGAAAAGGAAATTTTGAAGAATCTTCTACATTTATTTCTTTTATCATGTCTATAATTAAGGTTGCAGTAGAGGCTGCTGCTGGTATCATTGATTCTTTAGATAGAGCTTCAACTAAAAGCTCCATAGCATCTAATAGAACTGCATAAGAATTTGAAAACTCAGTTCCTCTTACTACAGGTTGTTCAGATGATAAACCACCTAATGATACAATTCCTTTGTCTGATTGTAAGGTTAAATTACCTTCTAAGGATTTCATACCAATATCTTCTCGGGCTTCAGCTAATATAGATTTTTGGGATGACATCATTATACAATCCAAAGTAGAGTTGAATAACAATCTCCCAGAATTTAATACTACTTGAGGTGCATTATAGGATTTTGGAGATTGAAATTTTTTCTTAGATAAATTTGAAAATGGAACTACAGATCCTTCTCCTACCCCTTGAATTGAAGAAGCTACTTCAATTGGAATTTTTTGTGTGGAGGTTAAATATATAGATGTTGGGTCTGTATTTATGTCTTCAACTATAGGTTCAAACCCTTTTGAACTACCTGAAGAGGGTTGTCCATTTTTTAATATTGTAATAGGATCTCCATTTTCCCCTGTTTTAGACCAAGTATTTTGTAAGCCTCCTGTTTTTGATGTATTACCTAATCTAATACTATTACCAAATCTACCTTCAAGTATATTATCTCCCGCATAAGGTAAAACCGGATGAATATTTCCTTTTTCACTAAATGTACCCCCACTATTGCCATTTAAAGGTATAGTTGTGGGTTGAGTAGAAGGTTTTTTAGTACTACCTGCTAGAATTTCATCATTTGATTTATTCATAGAGGGTGATGAATTCGTATTTGTAAAATAAGAGTCAGGATAAGCATTAATATGTTGATTACCCCAAATAGCAACAGTACTTATATAATAAAAATTTTTAGTATTTGTTATTTGTGTTTGACTAGTTGAAGGTCCTCTAAATATTAATACTAATTCATTTACTAAGGGATAACTTTTTAATTGTCCCGTAATAGGTTTAGCAAAAGTTGATTTTTCTTCATTTTTTGAACTAGGAGCTACTGATATATCTAGTTGTTGAAATTTAATAGAACCAATACCAGCCCACCCTCCTGAATTACTAAATATTTCAGAATTACTATTAAGGGAAATATCAATTACCCTAGCAATAAAAAACATATTAGTGTCATTTTCTAAATTGCTTATAGAAGAAGCAATTGTAGATGTTGCAGAGTTATTTAAATATGAAAGACCAGTTTTTAACATTACTTATCTTTATTAGCTTCATAATTATCGTTTAATTTATCAAGTTCTGCCATTAATTGTTCCTTTTCAGCATCTGTAATACCAGTAGGATCATCGCTAATTGAATTATTTAAAACACGTTGTATGATTGTAGCCATTTTTATTAGCTGTTCGTCATTTCGAACACCTATTTCCATATATTCTTTGATAAGAGGAACAATTAAAGTAGCATCACCTATATCATTTATAAGTGGTTTTAATTCCGAAATAAGTCCTCCAATTTGTTGTTGTTTAGTTTTTTGGTTATCATATATCTCATTTAATATGTCTGAGAATTTTTTATTACCAAATACCACACTGTCTAATGCGCCCATAATGTTGTTTTGTTATAAATATGGATATAGGAAGGAATTAGAATTTAGCGTATCCGTTCTCTAAATAAAATATATATTGTTGTTTAAAGATACCATGGAGTTTATCTGCAATCTTGGTTATTTTAGGAGTTTTTACATCTATAATTTCACGAATGTATATGTAAAGTGCTTTTTTATTAAAAACCTCTATAGTTTCTCGTTTACGAAATAATTCTAAAATTGCATCTGCTATTTGGGCATCATTCTTTTTAGGAAATAACTCAAATATGTTTGATGTAACATGATCAACAAATATATCAATGTATTTATCTAAATCAGTTTTAATAATTTCATCTCCCATTTTATATGTGTGGGTCGAATGTTCTCCAGTTAATACATCAACAGGTACTTTTTTAATTTTTTTGTTATAATTTTTGGTATTATATAGGATTAACCAACGTTTTACAATGGTTCCAAAATATGAGTATGCTTTGGCCCCTCTTGTTGGGTCAAATAAATGGATTTTAGATAATAAGAAAACAATTATCTCATGTTGAAGATGTTCTAAATTTTCTACTTCGGTATGGTAAAATTTAAATGTGTGGATAATGTTTTGAGTAAGTTTAAAGAAAGCATAATGAATTTCTTTATCGTAAATTTTACTTCTTATTTCAGAACATTCAGTATTATTATATAATACAATAGCATCTTCTGTATCTTGAGTAAAGTAGTTCTTACTCTTAGGTCTACGTTTTTTCTTTATTGGGGCCATAAATGTTATTGGACTTTAAATCTTGATAAATTGGTTTGTATTACCTTTATTTGATCAAAAATCCAACCTATTTCATCATCAGCTTTGAATATACCTTTAGAATCTACGTCTTGCAAACGTTTATCTGATATTTCTAGTTGTTTTGAAAATTCTGCTATATAACTATTCTGGTTGATAATTATTTCTAGCATTTTCTCATTTTTCTTTAATAGGTTGATGGTCGTATACCCTAAGACAACGACCAAAATCCCTAAAACAATAAGTACTATATTTAATATCATAAGTTATCTAACATGTTTTTTAATCCTACACTAGATACTTTATTAAGTGCCTTTTGTTTAGAATTACCTTTTTGATTTGACGTCAATGTATAATTTTTCTTTGGCGTAGCCACGCTATTCTTAGAGAACTTTGGTAACCATTCAATTTCAAATTCAATACGCGCCGCCATCATATCAGCTTGGTGCAAAATAAATGGAAGAGAGGTGCGAGGTTTTTGTTCTGGCATAAATGCTTTTAAATATTTCTCATTTGCTGAGTCATATAAACCATCATGTGTCTGGATAGCAATCATTTCATTAAAAGTATATTTAATATCATGTTGCTGAAGTAGAAATAATCCACGATCTGGAACGGCTGCAAATGGTAATGCCTTATTAAACATATAATCTTCACCTAATTTATCACGTCTCCAATTATCTGTCTGAGGTACATATGCTTCTTCAGTATCAGATCCCATTTTACCTAAGTCATGATTAATCGCCGAAAATACCAATTCTTCCTGGGTAAATGTCGTCATATCACAACCAAATCCTTCCCATACAGCGGACATGGATAAAGCTGCTTTTACTACTCTATTAACGTGATCTACATACCCACCTGGAAATGCTGAGTGGTATTCTTTCTTATGTGCCGCGGGCATTAGAATAATACGGTCTTCATACTTTTGATAGAAATCAAGTAAACGTTGTTTACGATCTCCAGTAATGTATGTTTCAATGTTAGTGTTAAATTCGATCCAATTAGCTTGGATTTTTTCTGCTGATAATTTCATAACCTATTTTTTTAATTAATTTACTGAGTTGTCTTGTTCAACCATGGATTGTAGATCTTCAACTAAATCTTCTGCGGTGGTAACACGTTTATTGAAACTTTGAACTGTTTCTCTTGAATCACCCGCCATACGTTTAAGATCAACTAATATAGATGATATTTGTACTAACTTTTTTTCAAATAAATTTTTATTTCTCATAATTTTAATTTTTGATAACGGGGTATTATTTTATCCCCTGTTTTTATAATTATTTTGTTGCCTTATTTTTAATATTATTCTTATTCCCTTTTATTTCCTAAACCTGTAGTACAAATCTACGTAAAGTTTTTCTGGTATCCTAGTAATTTTGTATATTTCTTTTAAGTTTTTTTAGAGTTAGCAATTTTGCGCACTTTTCATACTCCTCTATATTTTCAAAATATTTAAGTACTTTCTCTAAAATTGAAAGGAAGGGTTCTTTTTTAAAATCTAATACAGCATCTAAATGGTTTTTATCTGTAAGATTTATTTGATTAATATAAAACCAAGCTCTATTATATACAGTAAACATAGAAGCATTTTTAGTTTGTTCTATATCATAGTTAGGGTTTTCTTTAGATAAAAATTGATTAAGTTTTTTATGGAATATTTCATGATTTTGTATTAACTTAACAAACATCCCAATCTTGGATAAGGGATCTTTCATTAAGTCATCTATAGACAAGCTATCATTTCCCATTTCGTTAGAAAACAAATTAAATACTTTATCTTTATCTATCATGTTCATAAATATGTGTTATTCCTTTAGGTTTTCCAATTCTTGCTCAATATCTAATTTTATTCTTTCTAGCACCTTATACTCAGATACAACATCTTGCATATCTGGGTTAGATGGGTGGTATCTCCAAAGATCTTCCATTATAGTAGTTGTAGCTACCAGATCATTAATTAATTCAGATTTTTTGTAATCAATTTTTGATTGTTCCATAATTTTAATTTTTATATGTTATTAAATTTTTTATAAAGTTATAAATAAACATAAGGGCTGCTATGGGGAAAAATAAAAAATATATTACTTTCATCTCCCAACTAAATTCCTCCTCAACTACTTCAAATATATATTCTGAAATTGCGAGCCATATTGTGGCTAATATTAAGTATGTTATCATTATTTAAATTTATTACCAATTAATATAATATTATCTTTTGCTTCTTCCAAACTAACATGGAAAAATTCTTTTCTATTATTAACTCTAAAAGCTTTTAATTTCTCATGAGTCATTCTTTCTACCATTTCACCATTAAAACATTTATAAGCCCATTCTACCTTATAAGGTGTAGGAACACCAGTAGCAGATGATATTTGGGTTGCTCTTTCTTCAGGTTTTAATTTAGTATATCCAATTTTTAGATATTCTTTAGGTAATGATGGGTTTGATAATACATATACCCATTGATCTCCTTCACCTTGATCGGCATAAAGCCCATACTTTTTTTCGGTATAATACGTTACATCTTCCCATCCCTCTCCTCGTTCACTTGGGGTGATGGTAAAAAAAGCTGCGTTTTCAATACCGGTATTTCCGTAATTTTCACGAAGGGGAATATACCCCTTCGCTACTTTATCTGTTATCCTTTTCATTATGATGCGAATTCTAATGCTTTACTAAACATTTTTTTATTTACGTCTTGATCTTGTTTAAAAT